>Ga0209748_1000534_pt1 | contig 20006 bp, 7 predicted proteins | sample BarGraIncu00421A_FD_185490 | JGI IMG/M metagenome (GOLD analysis project Ga0209748, IMG submission 185490) | Arctic peat soil microbial communities from Barrow, Alaska - Barrow Graham LP Incubations 004-21A (SPAdes) (version 2) | ecosystem: Environmental > Terrestrial > Soil > Wetlands > Peat... | reverse complement strand
ATTCCCCCTGATAAGTAAACACAAAATTCCTGTTTCAATTTTTTTATGTGCAGCTATCATAAATACAAACAGGAGTTTTTGGTTCACATATAAACCTTCAGAAGAAAAAAAGGGGCAGCTAAAGAAAATAGTAAATTCCGAACGGCTGGCAATACTCAATAAATTCGGATATGACCAGCTGGAAGAACATGAAACGCCACAGGCATTGACCAAACTGCAGATAATGGAAATGAAGGGACAAATTAGTTTTCAATCTCATACCCTCTTTCATCCCATTTTAACCCAATGCAATTATGAAGATGCCAAAAAAGAAATTATTGATTCAAAAATCCTTCTGGAGAATGAATATGATCTGAAAATTAATGCGATAAGCTATCCTAACGGGGATTATACAAACAGAGAAATTGAAATCGCCAGGGAAGGCGGATATTCATGCGGAGTTACCGTTGATTATGGATTTAACAGTATTGAAACCGATGTTTATAAATTAAAGAGAATTTCAGTAAAAGACACTTTCAATCTCGATGAACTTATAGTTAAATCTTCAGGAGTGTGGGGATTTCTTAAACTCTTTTCAAAATAATAGTTTGAAATGAAAATAGGGATTCTCACAAAACCGGTTATTTCTGAGATAAACCTGAAAGTAATAAATACGATCCTGGAGGATAATAATTTTCAGATTTCTCTGGCGGTAATTGACTGCAGACCTCAATTATCATTTAAAAAGAAAGTACTAAAAAATATCAGGCGGGGCAGAGGCGGATATATTCTGATAATGTTTATTAATAAATTGTTTTCTAAAAAAGAGGGAAGTTATAATACTATTGAAATCTGTAAATCAAAAGGTATAGATATAATTGAAACCGGTTCGCCGTATTCTTCCGAAACCATATCAGGAATCAGAGAACATGTACTTGATGTTTTATTACTGATTAATGGCTATGGGCTAATTAAAAAAGAGTTGCTTGCAATTACACCAATGGGAGTATTGTCATACCATCATGGGAATATGCGCAGATACAGAGGAATGCCTCCGGCCTTCTGGGAATTATATAATAACGAAAAAGAAATTAGTGTTACTGTTCAGAAATTAGAAGCGGGGTTGGATTCAGGTGTTCCTATTGAAGAGAAAACTTACCAGATAAATAAGCGGGACACATTAAGTTCTCTTAATGACAGAATATATAATGGGAGTATTGATATGATGCACAAGGCTTTAATAAAATTGTTGGACCCGGAATTTAAACCCGCTAAAATTGAATCATTCGGGAAAGTTTATACGCTTCCGAATTTAAGACAGTGGTTCATTTTAAACTCGAAACTGATAATCAGAAGAATACGCAACACCTAGGTTTTAATAATGAAGTTCCGGTTTGTGTCATATCAGCATCTTTTTGCCAACTGTTTTTTGCCCACTGCCTTTTGCCCACTGCCAACTTAAGGTTAGAGACATAATTAAATTTACTTTAAACTAATAAGGGAACCAGGGTAATAATGTGCGGTATCTGCGGAATAATAAACTTCAATGACCGGCCGGCAGAAGAAAACAAGCTTCTTACCATGATGCAGGAAATGAAGCATCGCGGTCCTGATGATGAAGGTACCTATATAGATGATAATATTGGTTTTGGTTTTGTCCGTTTAAGCATAATTGATTTATCGGTTAAAGGGCATCAACCCATGATTGATGCCAGTGGTCAATATATTATCATTTTAAACGGTGAAATTTATAATTATATTGAGCTTAAACAGGAATTAGTCTCTAAAGGATATCATTTCAAATCTAATTCCGATACGGAAGTATTGCTGTACTCATATATTGAGTGGGGTAAAGAATGCCTCGATAAGCTAAACGGTATGTTTGCTTTTGCAATCCTGAATAAAAAAGAGAAATCTGTATTTATAGTCCGGGACCGGTTCGGCGTAAAACCACTTTACTATTACCAGAATAAAAACACATTTATTTTCTGTTCGGAAATACCGCCAATACTGAAAATTTATAATAAAAAAAATGAGCCTGATTATCAATCGGTTTACGATTTCTTAGTTTATAACCGGACTGATCAGTCTGAATCAACGTTTTTCAGGAATATTTATAAACTTCCCCATAGTCATTTTATTGAAATAAAAGATAAAAAGGTTGAAAAAAAGAAATGGTATGAACTGAGGGAGAAGCTTACGAAAACCGCAATATTACCTGAACAATACTTTGAAATGCTTAATTCATCAATTCAGTTGCGTTTAAGAAGTGATGTTCCTGTCGGGGTTTGTTTAAGCGGCGGCATTGATTCTTCAACAATAACATCTGTCTTGCACAAAAAGTACCAGTTAAATGATATAAATACTTTCTCGGCAGTTTACGGAAAAGGAGAAAGAGGGGATGAATCGGAATATATTAACGAATACGCCGGCACGCTCAGGAATATGTTTTTTACATATCCGGCAGCAGAGTCGTTATTTGATGATCAGATGACGCTGATAAAAGCTCATGCCGAGCCATTCCCGACCACGGGCATTTATGCACAATATAAAGTGATGCAACTGGCTCATGGGAGAGTAAAAGTTTTACTCGACGGACAGGGGGCAGATGAGCAGCTGGCAGGTTATCATTATTTTTTTGGTTATTATTTTAAAGAGCTTTTTGAAAAAATGAGGTGGCTACGGCTGGCATCAGAGATAAAGCATTATCTTCAAAATCACAAATCAATCTACGCCCTTAAAGCATTTGCTTATTTATATTTACCCTTTGGATTAGGAGCTGATTATAAACAAAAGAGCAGTGCAGTACATTCAAATTTTAAACAAAAGATTGGCACAGGAAGTGAAAATGTAAATTCGTTGATTAACTCAAAGAGTCTGAACGATGTATTGATTAATCATTTTGAATATAAGCTTGAACATTTATTAAAATGGGAGGATAGAAACTCCATGTGGTTTTCAATAGAATCGAGAGTGCCATTTTTAGACTACCGGTTAGTTGAGGCCTCTTTGTCGCAGCATCCCGACCTGGTAATAAACAAAGGAAATACGAAAGCGCTTTTACGCGAAGCTATTAAAGGTATTGTACCGGAGAAAATCAGAACAAGGCAGGATAAAATTGGCTTTCAGACACCTGAAGATAACTGGTTCAGAAAAGATTTTTATAAAGATTTTATTTATGATTTACTAAACTCCGGTTCATTTAAGAACAGAAATTTAATTGATCATAAATATGCCGGCTCACTATATAAAAGACATTTAGATAATAAAATAAACATTTCAAAAGATATCTGGAAGTGGATAAACCTGGAACTCTGGTTTCGGGAATTTATTGATAATTAATGAATTCAATGGACATGAAAAGAAAGATAAATATACTCAGGATCATCTCTCAGAGTCGATTGAGAATCAGATTATTTATATACAGAAGAATCAGAAAAATCAGGATTGGGAAAAACACGTATATTTCACCGAAAGCATATATTGATCATCATAAAAGTTTCTCAGTTGAAATCGGGGATAACTGTTACATCACACGCGATTGTATAATTTTAGATCACACACAGGAAAAACAGGGTGGCCCCTTAAAACTCTGGGGTGAAATTGAATACGGAAAGGTAAAAATCGGGAATAATGTTTTTATTGGTGTCAAATCGGTTATTATGCCGGGAGTAACAATCGGAGATAATGTTATTATCGGGGCTATGTCGTTAGTTACAAAAGATATACCCTCTGATGTGGTTGCTTATGGTCAACCTGCAAAGGTTATTAAAAGCATTGACGATGTAATTACAAACAGAAAATACTAAAATGGAAAATATCAGCGTCAGAAAACCTTTAACAAAAAAATGTGATATATATTTTAAAAAAAGTATTTAAATATCTTTTGCCCATAAGTATTCAGAACTCTATATACTTTTTAAGAGTTAAAAATAAATACAGACGGACCAAAAAACTATTTGAATCTTCTCTTTTTGATTCTAATCAGCTTTCAATTAATGAGTTAAGACGACTTCAGAAAAAGTACCCTTTTCCTCCGGAATACGGCTATTCTTCAGAAATACTGGATATGAGAGGTAGAGAAAGAGCTGATCAACTGATAAGTTTAATCCCGTCAATAACTTGTAATAAATATCTGGAATTGGGCTGCTGGGATGGTATGGTTTGTTACTACCTGAACATGCATGGTAAAAAAGCATACGGAGTTGACAACAGGGGAACTGGATTCGACAAAAGGGCTTTAGAAGGAGGCGTTGATTTAAGAGTGATGGATGCATCAGATTTGAAATTCGAAAACGATTGTTTTGATGTAGTTTTTTCCTATGATTCATTTGAACATTTTTCTGATCCGGCAGGTGTATTAAGTGAAATTTATAGAGTATTAAGACCCGGTGGCTATATTTATCTGGAATTTGGACCATTATTCATGTCTCCGATGGGATTGCATGCTTACAGAAAAATTCCGGTTCCATATTCTCAGCATTTATTTTCAAGACAGACATTATTAGATTTTCTTCAGGAAGAAAATTTAGGACCAATAGATTTTAGTCAAATTAATGGGTGGTCACTTATTCAGTTCCGGAATCTGTTTAATTCGTATTCGGGGAAATTAGAAAAGGTTAAGTTTATCGAAAACAGCAATTATAATCACCTGGACCTTATTAGAAAATATGCTCCTATTTTTAAAAGTAAAACAGCTAATTTTGATGATCTAACCTGTCGGTCGATAGAAGTTCTTTTCAGGAAATTATAGACATTATCTGACAAAGTTAGCCATAAACTATATGCGAATATTTATTGATATCGGTCATCCTGCCCACGTACACTATTTCCGGAATTTTATCAGACTCATGCAGGCAAAAGAGCATGAGTTTTTCGTTTCGGCACGCGACCGGTCGGTAATTCATTATTTATTAAATCATTTTAAGATAGTTTTTTATAACAGGGGAAAGGGGAAAAACGGAATTTTTGGCAAGCTTTGGTATATGCTCATTGCAGATATCAGACTTTATAATCAGGCGAAAAAATTTAAACCTGATGTATTTATGAGTTTTGCTTCCCCATATGCAGCGCATGTCTCCCGGATGCTTGGGAAACCTCATATTGTACTTGATGATACCGAACATGCCCGGTTCGGGCAAATGTTGTATAAACCATTCTCAACAGTTTTTTTAAATCCCAAATGTTTTCGGAAAAACTTTGGATCGAGACAGATCAGGTTCAATAGTTTTACGGAGTTATTCTATCTTCATTCAAACTATTTTTCACCTGACAACAGAATTCTATCACAGCTAAACATGAAACCCGGAGAAAAGTATGTATTGCTCCGCTTTGTTTCGTGGCAAGCTAATCACGATCTTGGCCATTCCGGGTTAAATATTAATACCAGGAAGCAGTTGGTCAGCCTGTTCATTGAAAAAGGTTATAGAGTATTTATTTCAAGCGAATCAGATAGAATTGATCCCTTATTTGTCCCCTATCTTATAAATATTCCTCCCGAGCAGATGCATAATGCATTGAAATATTGTGAATTATTTGTTTCTGAAAGTGGTACGATGGCGTCAGAAGCCACAATATTGGCTACCCCTGTGGTTTACGTTAACAGTTTACCCTTAATGGGTTACCTTGAGGAGGAACAAAAAGCAGGATTGCTGTATCATTTCCCGACATCCGAAAAGGTAGTTGAAAAAGTCAATGAAATCTTATCCATGCCGGACTTTAATGAAGTTTTTGAATCGCGCTGTCAAAAAATGCTTGAAGATAAAATTGATATCACTTCGTTTCTTGTCTGGTTTGTTGAAAATTATCCGGAGAGTGTCAGTATCATGAAAGGGAATCCGGAGTATCAGGAGAGATTTAAGTAAAGGCAGTAGGCAGAAGGTTGATGGCAGAAGGGTAAGATGTAGTAAGAAGTAGGAAGTAAGTAGTAAGATGTAAATATTATCAGACAGCAGGGAATTTAAAGTTCCCTTTTTCTGTTTTACGCACTTTTTAAAAATGGCACTATACAAAAGACGTTTGGAAAAATGTATTGGATCACAGAAAGACGTTTGGAAAAATATATCTTTACAGAAAAAATCAGATATGAGAAGAGCTAAAATAGATGAATTGATAGCCTGGAAAAATTCTCCTTCCCGAAAACCATTAATCATCAGAGGTGCCCGACAGGTGGGAAAGACCTGGCTGATGAAAGAATTTGGCAATACACAATATGCTCAGACAGTGTATATAAATTTCGAGAAGAACAAACGACTAAAATCCTTATTTACTGATGATTTTGATATTAAAAGGGTCATTGTGGCGTTGCAGGCAGAAACAGGTTTAACAATACATACTGAAAATACACTACTTATATTTGATGAAATACAAGAAGTCCCCGAAGCGCTCACGGCTTTAAAATACTTTCAAGAAGATGCACCCGGTTATCATATTATATCAGCAGGATCTTTGTTAGGCGTTGCATTGCATTCGCAAACCTCGTTCCCGGTTGGTAAAGTCATATTTATGGATTTGTATCCATTCACCTTTTTGGAATTTCTTGATGCAATTGGAGAAGCAACGCTTATTGAGTTGCTTCACAATGGAGATTGGAAATTGATAACCGCTTTTAAAACCAGATACATTGAGCGGTTACGTCAATACTATTATGTTGGAGGGATGCCCGAGGCTGTTTCAAAATTCAGTGAGAACAGTAATTTTAAAGAAGTAAGGGATATCCACAAGCAAATTTTAGATGCTTATGAGCAAGATTTTTCAAAACATGCTCCCAGGGATATTGTTCCCCGAATTCGCATGGTGTGGAATTCCATTCCTGCTCAGTTAGCTAAAGAAAATCGAAAATTTTTTTATGGAATAATCAAAGAAGGTGCGCGGGCAAAAGATTATGAATTAGCCCTTTCGTGGCTGATTGATTGTGGGTTAGTTCATAAAATCTGCAGGGTGTCCAAACCAGCCATCCCTTTGAAAGCTTATGAAGATAGAAGCGCCTTCAAATTATTTCTGACAGATATTGGATTGTTAACAGCCATGGGAGATATTGATGCTAAAACACTACTTGAAGGAAACACTATATTCTCTGAATTTAAAGGCGCCTTGACTGAACAATATGTTTTACAGCAACTTAATAGCACTAAAGAGTATGTAATTTATTATTGGTCAGCCGAACGTTCAACTTCAGAAGTTGATTTCATTGTGCAGTTTAATGGGTTGGTCGTGCCTATTGAAGTCAAGGCTGAAGAAAATTTACAAGCTAAGAGCTTAAAAGTGTATATGGAAAAGTTCAATCCAAAGGTCTCAATTCGCACTTCAATGTCCGATTTTCGTAAACAAGACTGGCTTACCAATTTACCTTTGTATGCCGTAAATGAAATAAATCAATTAATAACTGAGGAATAGCAGGTTGATGGCAGATGGCTATTGGCAGAAGGCAGAACGCGTTAGGAAGTAAGGAGAATAATTATTTTTTAACTTAATTCGCTGTAACATGAGTCACTTTTTAGGAAGTAAGAAGTAAAGTAGTAAGAAGTAAGAATAAGAAATAAAATTTAAAATATGTCAAATTATCAGGGATTCAGGGATTTGATTGTTTATCAGAAATCGTACAAACTTGCAATGGAGATTTTTGAGATTACAAAATCATTTCCCAAGGAAGAAAAATATTCATTAGTTGATCAAATCAAAAGATCATCAAGATCCATTCCTTCGAATATAGCAGAAGCCTGGGTAAAACGGAAATATCCGAAATCTTTCGTAAGTAAACTGCTAGATTCTCTTGCAGAAGAAGCAGAGACAGAAGTCTGGATAGATATGTCAAAAGACTGTAAATATATTGACGATCAACTACATATTTCTCTACTGGAAAGATATCAGGAAGTTGCAAAAATGCTGAACTCTATGATTAATACTCCTGAAAAATTCTGCAACTAAAGACTGAGCTTTACTAAATATTTCTTACTACTTACTTCCTACTACATACTACCTACTTCTACTTTCTGTCTCATAAAACACAGAAGCCCAGATAAATAGGTACTTAAAAATTACCCTAATGCCTACAGCCTACCGCCCATAGCCTTCCGTCTCAGATGTAAGCGGTTCATAACCAATCGCACCTATCTCAAAATTACCCGGCTCTGTCCCTTTGCCCGTGCAACCTTTTTTCTTATCTTGTAGTCTGTATTTTAACAGATAAGGCATTCTGTTTTAAACTAACCAAAACAACCTGCCATGGTAACGTCATTTATCCGGATGCTTAAAAATATTCACAATATGAAAGCGCCAAAGTTTTTTGCAATTGTTTCATTGTTAATTCTGACAACAGGATCAGCTTTTGGACAAGTTCCGGTCTGGACTGCAACATATCCTTCATTAAGTAATATCTCAGCGCTTAATGCAGTATTAAACGTTAACCTGACTAACTTACCCGGTGACGTTACTGTCTATTTTACTGTATATAGTATTTTGGCAGGTGATACACCGGCAGGTGTAAAGGCTGCTTCTGGTAATCTACCGTCAGGAGCTTTCAGGGGAGGCGGTTCGTTTACCTATACCACAGGAAATTCGGGGACCACGATAAGCCAGTTTTTTGAGAATCTTTTTCCAAGTAAACCAACCAATACTATCCTTATTACAGTTGAATATGCTCCGAATGTTTTTCTCCCGGTCAAGACTATTGTCTTTGCTACACCGGCCTGTGCCAACCTGAATGTTGCAACTTCAAGATTTGAACCTGTAGAGTGTGTAAACAAAGGTGTGACTTTTACTCTGAGTATTCCCGGTGTGGACCCTGACCCTCAGATCAGCGGAGTCTATAAAGGTACAACGTGGGATATCAACTGGGGAGACGGCACTGCAGATATGCTTTATACCTCAACAGCAAACAGCGATTTTCCAAATAATGCACTTAGAACCCACCCATATCCTGCAATAACCAGTTGCGTTTATACGATTACACTGAATATTCAAAGTCCGGCTCCCTGTAGTAAGTTTTTTACTGTTAAGTATCAGGTATTTGTCCATGGCCGAGATATCCCTGGTGATGGTGATGGAGTTTTGTTGATCCAGGAGAATTTAACAGGTCTTACAACCACTATTCCGGTATGTGAAGGTAGTACCCATACAATTACCCTTAAGGACATGAGTACCTGGAACTGTCAGAACCCTGTACTTGGAGGACTACCCTGGCCTCCCGCTAAAAATACGTCGGATAGAACAATACAGTGGTTATATGGTATTGATAATGGAGGAGTCCTACAAAACACTATAGGTCAGACACTTGGCATTACACCAAATATTGTTATCGGCGGTGTTAACAATGCTATCAGGACGATTCAGGGATATACCCAACCGGTTATTGCACCTGCAGCATACCAGGGAGAATTAAGTCAGACAATATTAATCCCGGCCACATGCAGGGCTGGAGAAATCTTCAATGTATATCTCAGGAACTGGAATAAATGCAATGTTTACGGAGTTGATCTTACTGTATTTACGCAGATTCAGATCATGGTTGTTGCAGCACCCGCAGCACCAATTGCATCAGATGTTAATCTCTGTTTTACAGGGAACCCGGCCCTGTCAGTTCTTACAGCTTCTCATGGAGTGCCTGCAGGTAATGTGCTCAGATGGTATACCAATGCAGATAAGACAGGTTATCTTAATTCCGGATTAACTTATAGTACCGGTATCTCTGCAGTCGGAACTTATACATATTATGTTTCTGACGGACAGACATCCGGTAATCTATGCGAAGGACCGACAACTCCGGTTGTTCTTACAATTTCCCCTGTCATTGCCAACAATACTATTGCAGCAGCCCAAACGGTTTGTTCAACTACCCTTCCAGCAGGATTAACCGGGTCAACTCCTACTGGAGGAACCGGTGTCTATACGTACCAGTGGCAGAACTCTGCCGATAATGTGACATTCAATAATATACCGGGTGCCACCGGTATCGACTATGCTCCACCTGTTCTTGCATCGACAACCTGGTACAGAAGAATTGTAACTTCCGGACCATGCTCTCTTACAAGCGGCTCCATAAAGATAACTGTTACACCATTACCTGTAGCAACGATCACTTATGCAGGAAGTCCATTCTGTAAGACACTTGTAACCGGACAAGCAGTTACCCGGACAGGAACAGCCGGAGGTAGTTACAGTGCATTACCGGTAGGTCTGACTATTGATGCAGTGACAGGAGCAATAACTCCAAGTACAAGTACGGCAGGAATATATACAGTAACCTACACAATAGCAGCAGCAGGAGGTTGTGCAATTGTAACAGCAACGACTTCTGTCACGATTACTACTTTACCGGTAGCAACGATCACTTATGCAGGAAGCCCATTCTGTAAGACACTAGTAGCAGGCCAGGCTGTTACCCAAACAGGTACAGCAGGAGGAGCTTATAATGCATTACCTGTAGGTCTGACTATTGATGCAGTAACAGGAGCAATAACTCCAAGTACAAGTACGGCAGGAATATATACGGTAAGTTACACAATAGCTGCAGCAGGAGGCTGTGCAATTGTTACAGCAACGACTTCAGTGACAATTACAGCGTTACCTGTAGCAACAATCACTTATGCAGGAAGTCCATTCTGTAAGACACTTGTAACCGGACAAGCAGTTACCCGGACAGGAACAGCCGGAGGTAGTTACAGTGCATTACCGGCAGGTCTGACTATTGATGCAGTGACAGGAGCAATAACTCCAAGTACAAGTACGGCAGGAATATATACAGTAACTTACACAATAGCAGCAGCAGGAGGTTGTGCAATTGTAACAGCAACAACTTCTGTCACGATTACTACTTTACCGGTAGCAACGATCACTTATGCAGGAAGCCCATTCTGTAAGACACTAGTAGCAGGCCAGGCTGTTACCCAAACAGGTACAGCAGGAGGTGCTTATAGTGCATTACCTGCAGGTCTGACTGTTGATGCAGTAACAGGAGCAATAACTCCAAGTACAAGTACGGCAGGAATATATACGGTAAGTTACACAATAGCAGCAGCAGGAGGCTGTGCAATTGTTACAGCAACGACTCCGGTAACTATAACTGCTTTACCTACAGCTGCTATCTCATATACCGGTTCACCCTGGTGCAGTTCAGCCGGAGTACAGAATGTTACTTTAGTGGGAACAGCAGGAGGGGCATACAGTGCAGCACCTGCCGGTCTGACAATAGATGCAGCAACCGGAGCTATTACTCCGGGAACAAGTACCGCCGGCGCCTATACAGTAACTTACACAATAGCTGCTGCCGGAGGATGTGCAATTGTAACAACCACAGCCAACATTACAATTAACGCAATACCGACAGTTGTTATAACCAACCCTGCAGCAGTCTGTGCACCGGCCGTAGTAAATCTGACAGCCGCTGCGGTTACTGCCGGCTCGACAGGTGGCTTAAATTATACATACTGGACTGATGCAGGAACAACAATAGCCCTGGGTGCCCCTGCAGCAGTAAATGCATCAGGGACATATTATATCAAAGGCACAGTATTGGCAACCGGCTGTTTTAACATACAACCTGTTGTTGTAGCAATAAACCCGGCAAAACCTGCTGTTCCTACGATCAGCGGAGTGAGTCCGGTCTGTCAGTCACAGTTGGGAGTAGTCTATTCGGTACCTCTTGATGCCAGCGTTACTAATTATGTCTGGAGTTTTGATCCGGTTCTCAGCGCTACTCTGCTTGCCCCTGTAAATCAAAGAACAATTACAGTTAATTTTTCAGGAACCTCCGCCAGCGGGAATGTAAGGATAACAGCACAAAATGGTTGCGGGGATAACGGAGTGTCACTTCCATATGCTATTACTGTCACTCCGTTGCCGGCAGCTACTATCAGTTATGTCGGGAGTCCATTCTGTAGAACACTTGGAGCCGGACAGGCAGTTACCCAAACAGGAACTGCAGGAGGAGCTTACAGTGCAGCACCGGCAGGATTGACAATTAGTGCAGTAACAGGAGCAATAAATCCAAGTACAAGTACAGCAGGTGCCTATACGGTAACTTACACAATAGCAGCAGGGGGAGGATGTGGAATTGTCACGGCAACTACTCCGGTGACAATTACCGCACTACCGACAGCCGCTATCTCATATACAGGATCCCCTTGGTGTACTTCAGCAAGTATTCAGAATGTCACTTTAGTGGGGACAGCAGGTGGTGCTTACAGTGCAGCACCTGCCGGTCTGACCATTGATGCAGCAGGAGCTATTACTCCGGGCACAAGCACTGCCGGAATATATACAGTAACTTATTCAATAGCTGCAGCCGGAGGCTGCGCAATTGTTACAGCTACAACTTCAGTGACCATTACCGCATTACCTTCCGCAACGATCAGTTATGCAGGAAGTCCATTCTGTAAGACGCTTGGCGCCGGACAGGCTGTAACCCGAACAGGTACAGCAGGCGGAGCCTATAGTGCGGCACCTGCAGGACTTACTATTGATGCAGTAACAGGAGCAATAAATCCAGGTACAAGTACGGCAGGAGTATATACTGTAACATATACAATAGCGGCAGCAAGCGGCTGTGCAATTGTTACAACGACAGCTGCAGTAACCATAACTACCCTGCCAGCAGCAACAATCAGTTATGCAGGAAGTCCATTCTGTAAGACACTTGTGGCCGGTCAGTCAGTAACTCTGACAGGTACTGCAGGAGGAACTTACAGTGCAGCACCTGCAGGTCTGACTATTGATGCAGTAACAGGAGCAATTACGCCAAGTACCAGCACAGCAGGTGCCTATACGGTAACTTATACTATAGCAGCAGCAGGCGGCTGTGCAGTCGTCACGGCGACGACCCCCGTAACTGTTACAGCTTTACCAACAGCAACGATCAGTTATGCAGGAACTCCATTCTGTAAGACACTTGGAGCCGGACAAGCTGTGACTTTTGCAGGGACTGCAGGGGGTGCTTACAGTGCATTACCTGCAGGTCTGACCCTCGATGCAGCAACAGGAGCTATTAATCCAAGCACAAGTGCAGCAGGAGCATATACAGTAACCTACACAATAGCAGCGGCAGGAGGTTGTGCCGTTGTCACGGCAACAGCTGCAGTGACCATAACAGCACTGCCGGCAGCAACGATCAGCTATGCAGGAACTCCATTCTGTAAGACACTTGGAGCCGGACAAGCTGTTACCCAGACAGGTACAGCCGGAGGAGCTTATAGTGCAGCACCTGCAGGTCTGACCCTTGATGCAGTAACAGGAGCAATAAATCCGGGTACAAGTATAGCAGGAATCTATACAGTAACTTATACAATAGCGGCAGCAGGAGGATGTGCAGTTGTTACAGCAACAACGCCTGTAACTATTACCGCTTTACCGGTAGCAACTATCAATTATGCAGGATCTCCATTCTGTAAGACACTTGGAGCCGGACAGGCAGTTACACAGACAGGTACTGCAGGAGGCGCTTATAGTGCAGCACCTGCAGGCCTTACAATTGATGCAGTTACAGGTGCAATAAACCCGAGTACAAGCACGGCAGGTGCCTATACAGTAACTTACACAATAGCAGCAGCAGGAGGATGTGCAGTTGTTACAACAACAGCTGCAGTAACAATAACTGCCTTGCCAACAGCAACAATCAGTTATGCAGGATCACCATTCTGTAAGACACTTGTAGCCGGTCAGTCTGTAACTCAGACAGGTACTGCCGGAGGAACTTACAGTGCAGCACCTGCAGGACTGACTATTGATGCAGTAACAGGAGCAATAACTCCTAGTACCAGTACAGCAGGTGCCTATACGGTAACTTATACAATAGCAGCAGCAGGAGGATGTGCAGTTGTGACGGCAACAACGCCGGTTACTATAACTGCATTACCTGTAGCCACTATTTCATATGCCGGTTCACCCTGGTGTACTACGGCGGGAGTTCAGAATGTCACTTTAACGGGGACAGCAGGAGGCGCTTACAGTGCAGCACCTGCCGGTCTGACAATTGATGCATCCACAGGAGCTATTACTCCGGGCACAAGTACTGCCGGAATATATACAGTCAGTTACACGATAGCAGCGGCCGGTGGCTGTGCAGTTGTTACGGCCACAACTTCGGTGACCATTACCTCGTTACCTGCTGCAACGATCAGTTATGCGGGAAGCCCATTCTGTAAGACGCTTGGCGCAGGACAGGCTGTAACCCGGACAGGTACAGCTGGCGGAGCTTATAGTGCAGCACCCGCAGGACTTACTATTGATGCAGTTACAGGAGCAATAAATCCGAGTACAAGTACGGCAGGAGTTTATACGGTAACCTACACAATTGCAGCAGCAGGTGGCTGTGCAATTGTAACAACAACGACGGCGATTACGATAACTGCCTTACCGGTAGCAACGATAAATTATGCGGGAAGTCCATTCTGTAAAACACTTGGAGCCGGACAGCCTGTAACACAGACCGGTACAGCAGGAGGCGCTTATAGTGCAGCACCTGCAGGCCTTACAATTGATGCAGTAACAGGAGCAATAAATCCAAGCACAAGTACGGCAGGAGTATATACGGTAACCTACACAATAGCAGCAGCAGGAGGTTGTGCAGTTGTTACAGCCACAGCTACGGTAACCATTACTACCTTACTGGCAGCAACCATCAGTTATGCAGGAACTCCATTCTGTAAGACACTTGGAGCCGGACAAGCTGTAACTTTGACAGGGACTGCCGGTGGTGTTTACAGTGCAGCACCTGCAGGGCTTACAATTGATGCAGTGACCGGAGCTATTAATCCGGGTACAAGTGCAGCAGGAGCATATACGGTAACCTACACAATAGCAGCAGCAGGAGGTTGTGCCATTGTCACGGCAACAGCTGCAGTGACCATAACAGCACTACCGGTAGCAACGATCAGTTATGCAGGAACTCCATTCTGTAAGACTCTCGGAGCAGGACAGGCAGTTACCCAGACAGGTACAGCCGGAGGAGCTTACAGTGCAGCACCTGCAGGTCTTACTCTTGATGCAGTAACAGGAGCTATTAATCCGAGTACAAGTGCAGCAGGTGTATATACAGTAACTTACACAATAGCAGTAGCAGGAGGCTGTGCAGTTGTTACAGCAACAACTTCAGTGACCATCACTACTCTGCCGACGGCTGCTATATCATATACAGGCTCACCGTGGTGTAGTTTATCAGGTGTTCAGAATGTTACCCTGGTGGGGACAGCAGGTGGCGTTTATAGTGCAGCGCCAGCAGGTCTGAGCATAGATGCAGCCACAGGAGATATTACTGTAACTGCCAGTACAATAGGTGCCTATACTGTAACCTACACAATAGCAGCCGCAACAGGTTGTGCTGTTGTTACAGCAACTGCAAGTGTTGCAATTACTTCCACTCCGGTGTTAAGCAGTTCACTTACACCACCACCTATCTGCAGTAATACAGCATTCAGTTACGTACCTACCAGCGCTACAGGAGGAACAACATTTAACTGGACAAGGGCAGCCATTGCAGGTATCACTCCTGCCGGGCCAACTACAGGGACAAATAATCCCAATGAGACACTCGTCAATAGCAATCTGGTTCCTGTACCAGTCACTTATGTATACACTCTTAATGCAGGTGGTTGCAACAATGTCCAGAACGTAGTTGTAAACGTTGTTCCGCTTCCGCCCACCCCGGCTATTGGTGGTGGCGGAAAAACAGCTATGTGCAAGGGAACAAACGGACAATTCTACTCTGTCCCTTTAAACGCCGGGAATACTTATAACTGGTCCGTTGGTCCGGCGGGAACAACAAAAGCCGGAGGAGGCAATCCTGCTGATAATTTCATTGTACTGAATTTTCCGAATCCTGGTGTTTATACTTTAAGTGTTCAGGAATTCACTTCAACGCCACAGATTTGCGGCGGACCAATCCAAACATTAACTATTACAGTCTATGATAATCCTGTTGCAGATGCAGGGCTTCCACGGACAATATGTGAAGGAGTCCCGACAACACTTGGCGGAGCGCCGACAGCATCCGGTGGTTCAGGAACATTTACATATCTGTGGACTCCTTCATTCGGACTGGATGATGCTACTTTGCCAAATCCTGTTGCAACTACCAATGCAACAAGAACATACACATTAAACGTGAATGATGTTGTTTCAGGTTGTGCGACTGTGATTAAATCGGTAGTAGTAACCGTTAATCCATTACCTACTGTTTATAATGTTACAGGGCCTGATTACTATTGCTTTGGAACACCGGGTATAACATTAACACTAAGTGGTTCACAAATAGGGGTTAATTACCAGCTTTATAAAGATGCTGTTATTTTTGGTGCAGTAAATCCCGGAACAGGTGTTGGTCTCAATTGGTCGGGTTTAACGACCGGAACATATACCGTAAAGGCGACTAACGCGGTTACCCTGTGTACAAATGAGATGAACGGCAGTATAACAGTTGCTGAGAATCCCGATGTTGTTATTAACAGCATCACTCCGATTCAGCCAGGTTGTTTCAGCTCAACCGACGGAGTTATAGCTATAAGCGCTTCAGGAGGTACAGGAGGGCTGCTATATTCAATTGATAATGGCCTTACATTCCAGTCATCGGGTACTTTTGGAAGTCTTATTCAGGGTATTTATGATATTATTGTAAAAGATACAAGAGGTTGCACAAAAACTGCTGTCCAGGTATTGACACAGCCTCCGGCTCTTTCAATAACATCGATAACAGTAACAACTCCTATCGCTTGTTTTGGCAACTCCAATGGCAGCGTCCGGGTTGTTGTTGCAGGAGGTACCCCCGGGTACACCTACATATGGTACGCAGGTCCGGGTTTGACTAACCCTATCGGTCAGACTACAGATCAGGCCACGGGCCTGGTTGCAGGTACCTACTGGGTGAAAATAACTGATTTCAACAGTTGTACGATCTCTTCAAATATTGCTGTTACACAACCTGCCATACTGGCAGCCACTACAGCAATAACGAGCAACTACAATGGCAGCGCTATAAGCTGTAACGGAGCCACTGATGGAAGGATAGCAGTAACAGCCTCAGGCGGTACAGGAATATTAAATTATCTGCTTATTGAACAGCCGTTGAATGTAACTGGTGCAGCCACGGGTATCTTCACAGGGCTTGCAGCAGGCAGTTATACGGTAAGAGTAACAGATGTTAATCTCTGCAATATGACCACAGCTCCGGTTACACTAACCCAGCCGGCAGCTATCGTAGCATCAGCCACTGTAACAAGTAATTACAATGGCAGCCAGCTGAGCTGTAATGGATCGTCTGATGGCAGGATAACAGTAACAGCAAGCGGAGGCACCGGAGCCTTGTCATATTTGCTTAATGAGCAACCGGGCAATCTTACCGGTTCAATAAACGGGATATTTACTGGTCTTGGTGCCGGTTCATACACAGTAAGAGTAAGAGATTTGAACTTATGCACTGTAAATACGGCAGCAGTTGTAATAACTGCACCGGCTACTGTAACTGCAACAGCCTTAGTAACGAGCAACTATAACGGTAGCCAGATAAGTTGTATCGGGGCATCTGACGGACAAATCACAGTAACGGCAGGTGGCGGCACTGGTGCATTTACTTATATTCTTATACAGATACCGGGAAATGCTACAGGAAGTGCCAATGGTATCTTCACAGGAATACCTGCAGGAACATACACAGTAAGGGTCACTGATCTTAATGGATGTAATGTTACAACAGCGGCGGTTACGATAACCAATCCTGCCGCATTGACAGCAACAGGATCTGTAACGAGTAACCACAACGGCAGCCAGTTAAGCTGCAACGGATCATCCGACGGAGCAATAACAGTCATAGCAGGCGGAGGCACCGGAGTGAGGACATTTGTACTTGATCAGAACCCTGGCAATGTTACCGGGGCAGCATCAGGGATCTTCACAGGTCTTAATGCAGGGACATACACAGTAACAGTAACGGATATCAATGGATGCACGAAGACTACGAACAATATAGTAGTATCAAACCCGGCGTCAATAACAGCTACATCAGCAATAACGAGCAATTACAATGGCAGCGCAATAAGCTGTAACGGAGCCCTGGATGGAAGAATAGCAGTAACGGCCTCAGGCGGAACAGGAGCCTTAAGTTACCTGCTTATAGAACAACCGTTGAATGTAACCGGTGCAGTCACGGGTATCTTCACAGGGCTTGCAGCAGGCAGTTATACGGTAAGAGTAACAGATGTTAATCTCTGTAATATGACCACAACTCCGGTTATATTAACCCAGCCGGCAGCAGTAACAGCATCAACAGCCATAACAAGTAATTACAATGGCAGCGCGATAAGCTGTAACGGAGCAACTGATGGCAGGATAACAGTAACAGCAAGCGGAGGCACCGGAACATTATCATACTTGCTTAATGAACAGCCGCTCAACATTACCGGATCGATAAACGGGATCTTTACAGGTCTTGGAGCCGGGTCATATACAGTACGTGTAAGAGATCTGAACTTATGCACAGTTAATACGGTGGCAGTTGTATTAACTGCACCGGCAGCAGTAACGGCGTCAGCATTAGTTACAAGCAACTATAACGGTAGCCAGTTAAGCTGTAACGGGGCATCCGACGGAACTATCACTGTAACAGCGGGAGGAGGCACAGGAGCACTGTCCTATCTTCTGATACAGATACCGGGCAATGTTACAGGCAGCGCCAGTGGTATCTTCACCGGAGTTCCGGCAGGCACATATACAGTGAGAGTAACCGACCTCAATGGATGTAATGCAACGACATCAGGTGTTACCATATCAAATCCGGTTGCAATAACAGCGCCGATATCGATAACGAGTAACTACAATGGGTCGAGGATCAGCTGTTTTGGAGCAACAGACGGTATAATAACAATTGTCGGAGCAGGCGGCACCGGAGCGCTGTCCTATACACTTGACCAGGATCCGGCTAATGTTACCGGCGCAGCCACAGGAGTCTTTACAGGACTGGCAGCAGGAACATATACTGTAACAGTAAAAGATGTTAACCTGTGCAGTAAGACAAGCACATCGGTAACACTAAATAATCCACCGGCAATATCAGCGCTGGCAGCAGTAACAAGCAACTATAACGGTAGCCAGGTAAGCTGTAACGGATCACTCGATGGAAGTATCACGGTAATGGCAAACGGAGGTACTGGCGCATTGAGTTATTTACTTGTTGAGATGCCGTTGAATGTTACAGGAGCAGCCACAGGTATATTCACAGGGGTAGGCGCCGGAACATATACGGTAAGAGTCAGCGATCTGAACAGCTGCAATGTGATAACTGCACCGGTGACGATCAGCAATCCTCCTGTGATCACAGCAACAGCGCTGGTAACAAGCAATTACAACGGGCGGGATGTAAGCTGTAACGGGGCATCAGATGGAAGAATATCAGTAACAGCAGCGGGAGGCTCAGGCACGCTTACATATATATTGAATGAAATTCCTTTGAATGTTACAGGACTCAACACAGGTATCTTTACAGGAGTACCTGCAGGAGCAAGCTATACAATAAGAGTAACGGATAAGAACGGATGTAATGTGAACACAGCGCCGGTAGCAATTGTTAATCCTCCGGTAGTAACGGCAACAGCCTTAGTGACAAGCAACTATAACGGTAGCCAGGTAAGCTGTAACGGATCTTCCGATGGGGTGATAACAGTAACTGCAGGAGGCGGTACAGGGGCGCTGAATTATAGTATAATACAACTTCCGGGTAACCTTACCGGAATAGCCACAGGGGTATTTACAGGTATCCCTGCCGGAACGTACACCGTAAGGGTTACAGATATAAACGGATGTAATATAACAACAGCGGCGGTTATGATAACCAATCCTGCAGCATTGACAGCAGCAGGATCGGTAACGAGTAACCACAATGGCAGCCAGGTAAGCTGCAACGGGGCATCCGACGGAGTTATAACAGTCATAGCAGGCGGAGGCACCGGGGTGAGGACCTTTGTACTTGATCAGAACCCTGGCAATGTTACCGGGGCAGCATCAGGGATCTTCACAGGGCTTAATGCAGGGACATACACAGTAACTGTAAC
>Ga0209748_1000532_pt1 | contig 20035 bp, 17 predicted proteins | sample BarGraIncu00421A_FD_185490 | JGI IMG/M metagenome (GOLD analysis project Ga0209748, IMG submission 185490) | Arctic peat soil microbial communities from Barrow, Alaska - Barrow Graham LP Incubations 004-21A (SPAdes) (version 2) | ecosystem: Environmental > Terrestrial > Soil > Wetlands > Peat... | reverse complement strand
TAATTTTGGCAATCGTGAAGGGAATATGGATAGTGGAATTTTTGCAGAAAATGGAACCCAGAATATTACCATCCAGAGAAACCTGATAGAAGATCCAAGGGGTGCTTCAAACGATTGGGAAACCGGACATCCCAGTGGACCACAGGGAATTTCTATCATACAAAGTAAAGGTGGGAATGTGATTCGCTATAATGACATAGTGTCTACTGAAGACCATGGCTTTAATGATGCCATTGGTGGTGGAAGTAACTTTTCGTATGTTGGAAACATGAACAGAGATTCAGATATATATGGAAATATTATCCGCAGTGTCTGGGACGATGCCATTGAATGTGAAGGGGCGAATATGAATGTTCGTATATGGGGAAATTATGCACATTTCTATTTCAATGGTATTGCAACAGCCTCAACTTCCAAGGGCCCCATTTATATATTTAGAAACGTATTTGGCGAAAGCAGAACGAGTCACTGGAATACTTTAGGGGGTTCGTTTCTTAAAACCGGAGAAAGAGATCAATTTGGGGGGGGGAGACGGTTTGTTTTTCATAATACAACTTTACAACCCAATGGTGTCTTTAATGTTTTTACAACCCATGTAAATCCAAACTGTATTACACGGAATAATATATTTGATGCTCCGGGAATGCTGGCAACTGAAAAAGAAAAAGAACCACTTAGCGATTATGATTATGACTATTTTTCAGGAATAACAAAAAATAATTCAACACTGGAAAAACATGGAATCAAATTTAGCACTACCCCCTCAGGGACCAGGTTAGTCTCAACTTACAATCTTGAATTTTATCCCCGTTCCATAATCAACAGCATTGAATGGGGAACAAAAGCCTATGAGTTCGGTGACAAAAAGATCAATTTCACGGATCCTGTAATACAAATTAAAAATCCAATAATTCATTCAGGTATTATTATTCTTGGATTTAATGATAATTTTAAAGGAATTGCTCCCGACTTAGGCGCTTTTGAAGTTGGTGCTCCTCCACTACAATTTGGAAGACGTGCTTATCTGAACTATAATGAAGGCTGGGCACCATGGCAAAAATTCAGATAATTGGATTTGTTCAAAATCTTCTCTTTAACCCTGAATTCAACAGCTGTCTTTGTCAACGACGGCAAAATAGTTGATACCAATTTGTGGAAGCTCAGACCTGTTGCTAGAGTCGATGAACGTCCAGATGTAGACGGGGGTCTGCGAAAGGTCAATTAAAAGAACCTAAAAAGTAATAATTGTAAAATAAAAACACACATTTAAGTTATTAAAGCTAATTAAATCAATTACGTATGAAGACATTTTATATTACAGTATTGGTATTGTTGGTTTCGGCCAGTTGCATTGGAGCTACTCCAAAAGAGAAAGTTAAATTTACAAATGATGCGGCAAACAAAAAGGTGGACGTTTACGTGGGCGGGAAGTTTTTTACAGCCTATATTTATCCCGATAATATGGAGAAACAGTCTCTCTATCCAATAGTGAGCGCCTCTGGAAAAACCATAACACGCGGATATCCTTTAAATCCCAGATCTTTTGAACGTACCGATCATCCCCATCATATAGGCTTGTGGTTTAACTTTGGAGATGTGAACGGACTAGATTTCTGGAACAACTCTTATGCCATCAAGGCTGAAGACAAACCAAAATACGGCACAATACTATTCAAGAAAATAGTTTCTGAAAATCCTGCCTCAGGAGAACTTGTAACAAATTCTGAATGGGTTGATGTGAACAAAAAAGTATTGTTGAAAGAGGTGTCATCGTTTGTTTTTTCTGGGGCAGGTAATCTTCGTACTATTGTGCGGACAACCAAATTAACGGCCGTTCAAGAGGTCACTTTCAATGAAAATAAAGAAGGAATGTTAGGTATGCGCGTAGACCGTGCCTTTGAAGAACAGGTAACAAAACCTGAAAAGTTTCTGGATGCACAGGGAAACCTGACTGAAGTCGCCGTAATGAATAATGAAGGAGTCAACGGAGTATACCGAAATGCTGAAGGTATTAAAGGCGGTGATGTCTGGGCGAAAAGATCCCCATGGGTTGCCTTGAGAGCCAATAAAGAAGGCGAAGTTATCACTATTGTAATTCTTGATCACCCCAAGAATCCAAATTATCCTGCCTGGTCCCATGCGCGTGGTTATGGACTCTTTGCCACAAACAACATGGGTGGTCGCGCAATAGATAAAAATGCGACTGAAACAAAACTTGTTTTGAAACCGGGCGAAAGCGTTGTCTTCAAATACGAGGTACTCTTTGGCGGCGATCTCACCGATGCTGAGATCAACGCTTTTGCCAAAGAATTTAAATAATCGATAAATAGTTTGTTCAACACCAATTTTGAAATTTGAAACACATTTACAATAATAAAAATATCAATAATGGAACAAAGCGAAAATAATTCAAGGAGATCATTTCTGAAGAGTGCTGCAACCTTTGCTGTTGCGGCAGCTGTAACTCCGGTAGCCCTTATGGGTGAAACGGTGAAGCCTATAGTTACCGTGAAAGGCGAAAAAGCAGTTAATGCCCGCATTCGCGTGGCTGTACTGGGAGTTAACGGTAGAGGTAAAAACCATATCGAAGAGATCATGGGACTGTCCGAAAAATCTAATGTTGAGGTTTCAGTTTTGTGTGACCCCGATATGGATCTTCTTCAGCTACGTGCCAAAGAATTTGAGACAAAATATGGCAAAAAGGTAAGGATCGAACAGGATTTCAGAAAAGCCTATGAAGATAAAACGATTGATGCAGTGACACTGGCAACACCTAATCATTGGCATGCCCTGCAAACCATATGGGCTTGTCAGGCCGGAAAAGATGTGTATGTTGAAAAACCAGCAACCCACAATATCTATGAAGGTAAAAAGATGATTGAGGCTGCTTATAAATACAACCGGATTGTTCAGCATGGTGTACAGTTACGCAGCTCTGTCGCTATCAGAGAAGCTGTCCAGAATTTGCGTGATGGTGTCATTGGCCGGGTATATATGTCCAGGGGATTAGTTTATCGCTGGCGTCCGGATATTGGAGATCAAGGTATTTCGCAAACACCTCCCGGATTGAATTACGATTTATGGTGCGGTCCCGCTCCGATGCGTCCATTCACTAAAAATCTAGTTCACTACAACTGGCACTGGCATTGGAATTATGGTAATGGCGATGTAGGCAACCAAGGCATACATGAGACCGATCTTTGTATGTGGGGATTGGGAGTGAACAGCCTGCCTGAACGGATTACCTCAATGGGTGGTAAATTCCTTTGGGACGACTGTAAGGAGGTTCCCGAAATTCAGACATCCATTTATCATTACCCAAAAGAAAAGAAAATAATTCAGTTTGAAGTCCGTAACTGGTGTACCAATTTGGAAGATGGCGCTGGGGTAGGTAATATTTTCTATGGCGATAAAGGGTATATGGTAGTTAAAGGATACGATACATATGAAACTTTCCTTGGTGAAAAACGTGAAAAGGGACCAAGTCGGTCGGAAAAGGGTGAGTTGACCTTACATTTCAAGAACTGGTTTGATGCCATCCGTGCCCGTGACATGAGTATACAACACGCACCTGTTCAAACAGGTCATTTAGCATCAGCTCTGGCTCATTTGGGAAACATTTCTTATCGTTTAGGGCGTCAGCTTGAATTTGATCCTGTTGCAGAACGTTTTATAGGCGAGGGTGAAAACGAAGCAAATAATATGCTTAGCCGCGAATACCGTGCACCTTATTTGTTGCCCGAAATAGTCTGAATTTGAAAAATTGTGCATAGTAAACAAATTTAAACTGTTATAAATGAAAAGAAATTGGATTGTCCTTATGGTGATTCTAACAGCATTTCAGACATATTCAGGCAAATCTCAAAAAAATTCAATCAAAGGATTTGAGATAGCATCAAAAATGGCTGATTCGGAAATGAAACAATTTCCTGAGCCATGGACAGTGGATTTTAATCCAAAACCTGCATGGAACTACACTCAGGGTTTAATTGCCCATGCAATGATTAAGCTTTGGCAAGTAAACGGCAAGGACGTTTATTTCAATTATGCCAAGACCTATGCTGATAAGATGATTGACTCATATGGTCATATTTCCGCCTATGATATAGAAGAATATAATATCGATTGTATGAATTCCGGAAAGTTCCTTTTTGATGTTTATGAAAAAACAAAAGATGAACGTTATTTGAAGGTAATCAATCATTTGCGCGAACAGTTCAAAACACATCCTCGTACTTCCGAAGGAGGTTTTTGGCACAAAAAATGTTATCCCAATCAGATGTGGCTCGATGGTTTATACATGGGTGCTCCTTTTTTTGCACAGTATGCTGCTTTTTATAATGATTCGACAATCTTTGATGATGTTGTGAACCAGTTTGTACTTGTGCACAAACACACATATAGTCCTGAAATGGGTTTAAACTATCATGGATGGGACGAAAGTAAAAAACAAAAATGGGCTAATTCTGAAACAGGCTGTTCCCCATCTTTCTGGGGAAGGGCAATGGGCTGGTATTCTATGGCATTGGTTGACGTACTTGATTTTCTTCCACTTAATCACCCCGGTAGGGTACAAATTCTTGAAATACTTAACCAGGTTGCAATCGGCATTAAAAAATATCAGGATCCCGAAACCGGACTTTATTATCAGGTGCTCGATCAGGGCACCCACAAAGGCAATTATCTCGAGGCCTCTGTTACGTCAATGTTTACCTATGCCCTGCTAAAAGCTTCCCGTAAAGGGTACATCAGTAATGAATACAAAGTAATTGCAATTAAGGCATATAATGGAATTCTAGCGAATCTGATTCAGGATAATGGCGATGGCACTATCAGTCTGACTAAATGCTGCTCTGTTGCTGGTTTGGGCGGAAAGCCTTACCGCAATGGTACTTTTGAGTACTATATCAATGAACCTACACGCGACAATGATCCAAAAGGAGTGGGGCCGTTTATTATGGCTTCAATCGAATTCAGTATGCTATAATTGTTTTAATAATCTAAATAAATATAAAGATAATGAACATGGCGTTGTCTTCAATTGCGAATACGGAACACTCACTATTTTTAAAGACTAAATATGAAAATAAAATTAAAATTTTGGATAATATTTGTAACATATCAGTTAGTTTTAGTTATTCCGAAAAATGCCTTTTCTCAATTTAAAACAACATTTGATTCACCGATTCAAATTTCCACGGACGGGAAATTAGTCTTCAATGCCGATGCAAATGGTGACAGGGTTCCTGATTTTTCGTTTTGCGGATACAGGGCTTCCGAAATGCCCATTCCTGATGTACCCGTAAAAGTGATTGTTCCTGTAATGAAGGGTGATGCCACTGTACAAATTCAGACTGCAATTGATTATGTTTCTTCGTTACCATTAGATAAGAACGGATTCAGGGGAAAAGTACTATTGGAAAAAGGAACTTTTGAAGTGGCAGGTAGTATAACTATCCATATTTCAGGTGTTATTTTGAGTGGAAGTGGCTGCAATAATGATGGAACGATCCTACTCGGAACAGGAGTTGATCGGGAAACGCTGATCCGGATAAGCGGTGTCAATAACAGGAAAATGGAAAAACAGGTGAATTTGGCAGATCAATACTTTCCTGTAAATTCGACCATACTGAAATTCAAAAAGGGACATTCGTATAGAGTGGGTGATCAAATCATCGTAAACCGTCCGTCAACAAAAGAATGGCTTAAAAAAATCGGGGCAGACAAAATTGGTATTTATGTGAATTATTCCTTTAGCAAGTGGGCTCCCGGAGATTTTGACCAGAACTGGTATAGGAAAGTAGTAACGGTTACTCCAGAAACTATAACCATTGATGTCCCGTTAACCAATTCGTTAGATCCTCAGTTTGGGGGCGGAAATGTGGCCAAATACATTTGGGATGGACAAATTAGGAATGCAGGTATTGAAAATATCCGTTGTGTTTCATCGTTTGATCCATCGAATGTCAAAGATGAAAATCATCGTTGGATGGCTATAACTATGGACAATGTCAGCGATTCTTGGGTACGTAGGGTCGTAGCCGAACATTTTGTTAGTTCAGCGGTTGCAGTTTGGGAAACTGCCCGACGAATCACTGTCGAAGATTGTAAATCGTTGGCTCCTGTTGGCGAAATCGGAAACTATCGACGTTATTCATTTCATACACTCGGACAACAAGTGCTTTTTCAACGGTGTTATGCAGAATACGGGTACCATGCTTTTTCGGTTGGTTTTACAGCTCCAGGTCCAAATGCATTTGTACAATGTTATTCCTACATGCCTTCTAATTTTAGCGGAGCAATTGGAGGTTGGACAACAGGTATACTATTTGACAAAATGACTATTGACGGAGGTATAATTAGTCTGGCGAACCTCGATGGGGACGAGCAAGGTGGCGGTTGGAGTACTGCCAACTCTCTATGCTGGCAATGCAGAGCAGCACAAATTCATTTATCCGCCCCTCCAACAGCTCAGAATTGGGCTTATGCTTGTTGGGCACAAGGATATGGAAATGGTCATACTGAATTGCCACATACGTTTGTAAAACCTGAAAGTATTTTTTATGCACAGTTGAAAACCCGGACAGGAAAAAAATCTTCGGAGGAAGATAAAATTCTTATTTATGATTCCAAGGAAACATCTGAAGCAGAGAAGAGTGAACGGTCAAAAACTCCTGAACTGATTATGGATGAATGGATCGACCTGATGATTGAGCAATTCCCAATCCATTCAGATATATTAGGAGTAAAAAAAATAGATGAAACTGGGTTTAAAGTTTTATCAAAGGAAGTTCAAAGAGTACCATCGTTTTCAATAAAAAATGGGTGGATAGTCAGTGGAAATCAGGTTAGCACAGGGAAAAAGTACCGCACTTCCTTGTGGAAAGGATCAACCAGACCGAGTGAACTGGTAAATCCAGAACCAAACATTGTACGATTTGTCCCAGGTCGCATTGGAAGGGGGCTTACCGACGACCTGGACACCCTCACCACTGATATACTTAAGGATAATGTCGTTGTTATGCAAAATTCCTTAGCAATTTGGTATGAACGTAGACGAGATGACCATCTCCGTGTTCGTCGGGCGAATGCTGATGTTTGGGCACCATTTTATGAACAACCTTTTAGCCGTAGCGGACAAGGCGAAGCATACGACCGCCTCAGCAAGTATGACCTGACAAAATGGAATACATGGTACTGGCTTCGGCTCCAAAAATTTGCCAATCTTGCCGATCAAAAAGGTTTGTTGTTCTTGCAGGAACATTACCTGCAACACAACATACTTGAAGAAGGCGCGCATTGGGCTGACTATCCCTGGCGAACGGCCAATAATATCAACAACCCCGGCTTCGCTGAAAATCCGCACTATGCAGACGACAGGCGTCTTTATATGGCCAACGAATTTTATGATACCACAAATACTGTGCTTAATCATATACATCGCGAATATATTCGTAAAAACCTCGATAATTTTAAAGACAATACCAACATAATCCATCACCTAGGATTTGAGTATACTGGGCCGTTACATTTTGTTGAATTCTGGCTGGATGTAATTGGTGAATGGGAAAAAGAAAACAACAAGCATGTACTGGTCATGCTTCCGGGAACTAAAGATGTACAGGATTCAATTCTGGCCGATCCTAAAAGGTCTGCACTGGTTGATATTATTGATGTGCTCCAGTGGCAATATCGTAAAGATGGCAGTTTATACGCACCAATCGGAGGAAAGAGCCTGAGTGGACGGCAATATGCTCGTATAATTAAAGTTGGAGAAACTTCATTTGATCAAATCTATCGTGCAGTTCACGAGTTCCATATTAAATATCCTGGAAAAGCCATAGTATATAACCGCAGCGGAACTAAATTTTCCAATTGGGCAGAATTTATGGGCAAAGGATCTCTTGCATCTCTTCCCGTAATTAGGGAGGATAGATTTTTTTCAGATGCCGCGGTAATGGAAATTGTAAACATGGACCCGAACTCTCAACAATATATGTTGGGTAAAAAAGGAACGGGATACATCATCTTTTCCGAATCCGGAAAATTGAAAATTGATTTGTTAACCGACAAAAACAACTACAATTTGAAATGGATAAAACCATTGACGGGAGAAATAATCCAACATGAAATCCGAGTTTTAGGGGATACTTCAAGTTCAATTAATGCTCCATTTGAAGGTGCTGCAGTTGCGTGGATCTATAAAAATAATTAAGATTGATATCTAAACAAAAGCTAAAGTTAGATTTCTTTCCTGATCGTTTCACTCAATGGAATAAGAAAGTATTTGGTGTACTCGATTTTAATGTGCTTGTTAATATCACGGTATTGATTTTACTGGCTATTAAAGATTTTTATTTTCTTTTAAAATTAAAATACAAAATTTGTAGAAATACCTAACAGATTATTTAAATCCAAAAAATGAATTTGATATGAATTTTAACCGAAAACCTTTTATAATTGATCGTTATTGTTTTTTATTTATTATGCTGTTCTTTCAAATGAACATTACTGCCCAGGAATTCCAAATCAAACATAAGGATCAGATTACATCAGTATCCTCAAGTGATTTGAATTTCTCAATTCATATCCGAAAACCTGAGAGTATACCAGCGTCATCGGATCCAAGTAATTGGAAGGTAAAGAATGAAACAACCATCTCTAAATCATTGGCTGGGTATAACGGACAATTAAATTCAATTACTTATTCGAATAATATCGGATTGTTGACCTGTCAGACATGGATATCTGAAAAGAAAGACCTAATTGCCTTTCGTCAGATTTTTACAAATACATCCGACAAGTCAGTTAAACTAAAAAATCTTTACCCCCTCTATATTGATGGTAAAGATGCTTTTAAATTCGGAACAATTTCAGATTGGAGAATTTTAACGCAATATCGTGATAAAAATGGGCGTCCAAAGAGCGAAGTACCTACAGCCGGAAAAACTTTTAATTGTGATCCCTTTTTTATTATAAATAATAATAAGGGTATTGGTAAAAATTTGTTCATCGGTTTTCAAACATTCTACCTTCATCTGGCAGAGATTAATGTTTCATTTGATAACAACATGCAATTGGACAATATCTCATCAAATTGTGATTTTGGAGGAGTAGATTTACCGAAGAACGGAAACCGAATAAGTCAATGGGTTATTCTTTCGCAAGGGAATGATGCAAACTCTCTGATGACCGACTATACCAGGCGTGTCAGAACATACCATCATATCAAAATACCACCTAAAAATGCTCCAACTGTATATAGTACATGGTATTACCATACATTATATTACAATGAGAATATTTTTAAAGGTGATATTGCACAGTTTAAAAAGGAACATCTACCATTTGATGTATTTCTTTTAGATGAGAGTTGGGATATAAATGACTGGGGAGATTTCAAGGCCAACAATCAATTTCCTAAGGGAATGAAATGGGTTGCACAGCAGATTAGTTCAATCGGTTACATACCCGGTATCTGGACAGCGCCCTTTCTTGCCGACGGTGAAAGTGATCTTGCTAAAGATCATCCTGAATGGTTGTTAAAGAATAGTAAAGGCAAACAGTGCACTTTCAGCATGAATGGACGTGATCACTTTATTCTTGACTTGACTTATCCAGGTGTATGTGAATATCTGGAAGAACAATTTAGAAATATTTCACACGACTGGGGATACAAATATTTCAAGTTTGATTTTATGAGAGCTGTCTTCCTTGATAAAGATCAGCAATTTTATGACAAAACTTTAACATCACTTGAAGCGTACCGTAAAGGGCTGGAAGCTATTCGTCTGGGGATTGGTAATGAAGCGTACATTTCAGTTTGTGGTGGTCACTATGGCGCATCATTGGGAATTGCCGATTCACAACGATCAGGAAGTGACGTGACCTCCACATGGAGTGATAATGAATTGTCCAAATACAGACAGAATATTTTTCGGACATGGATGTCAGATTTGTGGCATGTTGATCCTGATGCAATGATGGTTCGTCGGCAGAAAAATGAAATTCCATATAAATATCTTAACCATGTACTTGGTTCTTTTACAGATGAAGAAGCATATACCCAAAAAAATCTTACAAGTGGCCTTTTTACAGATGAAGAAGCATTTACAAATACGATTAACCAGTTTATTGGTGGAAACTTAATCACTTTCACCGAAGACTTTGCTGTAATAGACCAGGATCGTAAGATGTTATATAAACATGTTATTCCATCAGTAAATTCAGCTTCAAGACCTGTTGATCTGTTTAACAAAAACATACCTGAATTGATGGTAACACATATTACTCCTAAATGCAATAAACTGGGTGATTGGAATATGCTTAGCATTGTAAATTGGTCAAATGAAAGCAAGGATTATCATATTGTTCTCGACCACAACCTTACAGGCAATATTGAGGGTGAAAAATTCCTGATATATGATTTTAAAAGCCAGAAGATACTAGCTCAACTGGCAAAAGGTGAGGCCTTCGACATAAAGGATGTTAAAGGCCATAACAGCAAACTGCTGAAAATCGTTGGTTGGAATGGAAAATCTGCAATGTTCATCGGTACTGATCTTAACTTTGCATGTGGTGGACTGGAAATTTCAGATATAAAATATGAGGATGGGAGTGTCAGTGGAGTGCTTGAAACCGATTGGAATGTCCCTATTAAATTGACATTTGTAGTGCCGACAATTAATGGATACGATCTGAGAAAATTAGAAATAGGGGAAGGACAAAAACGATTCACTCTTGATTTCTGATTTCTTTAAAAAGAAAGTTTAAACAGCTATTTAATATCACTAGTGTTATGTCACGTATAATATGGCGTAATATAAATATTTTTGTGTGCCTCACACACAAAAACGGGTTATGGACACATACTAGGTGACATAGAACCCTGAAGAGAGAGAACAATTGATCGGAATTACTCGAACTGGGACTCATGCAGCAAAGAAAATCATACATACTTTGATTCTGTTAAATGTTGACAGATGGGTTCATGCGGTAGAAAGACAAACGAATGAAGAAACATGTAAGTTTTTAAGGATTGGAATGCGCACTGATTGTTCAAATTAAAAAACGGTTTGTTGAGCTGGGCCTTGAAGCATCATTAATATGACTCCTACTTCACGAATATAGCAAACTGGTTGACGGAGATATGGAAACCCACCTAATTGCTCTGCATATGGTGAGCCGCCAAAAGGATTTGCTCGCTGGTTTTTGCAGCTGCTTGCAGATAAGCTGGTAGAACTTCGGATTGCAATGAGTATCTCACACGAAACAGTCCGCAGGACTTTTTTAAAAACGAACTTAAGCCTTGCAGAGTCAAATGGTGGGTAATCTCGGTGGAGAAAAGGGGGAGTTTGTTGCAGTCATGGAACAAGTTTTGGATATATATAAGATCTTATAATCCAAAGAAACTGGTGGTTTGCATGGACGAATCTCCTAAAAAATTAATTGGTGAAACCCGTGTTCTGATTCCAATGAGCAAGGGGCGTATTCGAATGTGTGATTATGGAAATGAACAATTTGGTGTTTGCAACATCTTTCTGGTTAATGAGCCATTAGCAGGATTCCGCAAGGTGAAAATCACCACAAAGAAATGTAAGGTAGACTGGGCTGAATTCATCAAAGAAATAGCAGACCTAATTTATCCAAAAGCTGATAAAATAACATTGGCCATGGACAACCTTGGAACTCATACCGCAGATGCATTGTATGAAAGATATGAGCCGGCTGAAGCCAAAAGAATCTGGGATCGCTTTGAATTTGTTTATACACCAAAACATGGAAGTTGGCTGATCATAGCGGAAATAGAGTTAAACGTAGTAAATAACCAGTGCTTAGGTCGTCGTATAAACACAATTGCAAAGGTAGCTGATGAAGTCCAAGTATGGGAAACAGCCCGAAACGGATTTAAACAGAAGATTAACTGGCAGTTTACCACTAACCAAGCAAGAAATAAACTAAAACGACTTTATCCGTCATGTGATCGTTGACTGGACAATAGTACTATTAGCTTTGTAAATTGAAAAAAATGTTTTTTATTGAGGTAATTCGTAATTGTCATGAAGAAACTAAATGTCTTACTTGTTAAACCGTCAGGTCCTGACTGTAATCTGAACTGCACCTATTGTTTCTATTTGGATAAAGCCTCTCTTTTCGATCCCGGCAAACATCGAATGAGTGAAGAAACTCTTGAAAAGATGATTAGTCAGGTAATGAGCCAATCAGGCAATGAAGTTAGCCTGGCATGGCAAGGAGGGGAACCCACATTGATGGGGTTGCCTTTTTATAAGAAAGCTATTGAATTTGAAATCAAATATGGTCAGGGAAAAACTGTAGGAAATGGTTTTCAAACCAACGGTCTCTTGCTTACTGAAGAGTGGGCCGTTTTTCTTAAAGAATACAATTTTTTAGTGGGCATATCATTAGATGGTCCAAAGCATATACATGATCACTATCGTAAAACGCCCAATGGAAAAGGTTCATGGGATATGGTTTCAAGGAATGCAAAAATGCTGATAAAAAAGGGAGTTCAAGTTAATGCCATGACTACTATTACTGATTATTCAGCAAATTTTGCCAAGGAGATTTATGACTTTCATAAAACGATGGGATTGAATTTTATGCAATTTATTCCCATTGTTGAGACTGACATTAATCATCCTGAAATGGCCTCCAAATTCTCTGTAAGTGGAGAAAAATATGGAAGCTTTTTATGTCAGATTTTCGACTTATGGATGGAGGATTATGCCAAAGGCACTAACACAACATCTGTGCGACATATTGAATCTGTCTTTTTCAGGTATATGGGTATGGGTGCTCCTGAATGTGCGCTTATGCGCGAGTGTGGAGTTTATCTTGTTGTGGAACATAACGGCGATATTTATCCTTGCGACTTTTTTGTTCGACCCGAATTAAAGTTAGGTAATCTTCATCACGATCAACTAAGTGATTTGCTTAATTCTGAAGAAATGACATCATTCGGAATGCAGAAAACGAAGCTTCCTGAAAACTGCCTCTCATGTAAATGGAAATTCTACTGTTATGGAGGATGTGTTAAAGATAGGGTTAGAGACCAACGCGATGAAGGAAATAATCATTTTTGTATTGCATATAAAATGTTTCTACAACATGCAGATCCTTTTATGAAGTCTATGGCTGCCGATTATCATCGGCAAAAGTCGCAAGAGAATAAAACGTTTGATGCCTCTGGTTTCTTTAGCTAAATAAGCTGTTGAAAAAAAACTCAGGTAATATTATCTCAGACTTCCTGACCTCTCGCACATTAGAATGTCGGTAATTTGTAGATCACTCTAATGTGCGAGAGGTCAGGAAGTCTGACACTTAAAATCCCCAGTGGTGTTACACTTGCCGGAGAAGAAAAAGGAACGGTATTATTCCTTAGTCCAACATTAGGAGTAAGAGAAGCTTTATGAATGCCGATAAGCTTTTACATGATGTTACCATCCAAAATCTTGTTGTAGAAGGAGCTATGATAGTCGAACCAGGAACAGATCCCAATTCTACTCGTTCATGACATAATGTTAGTAATAAGGGGGTGGTATTATGTTTGTATTAGGTAATGAAGGAGAGATGAAAAATATCAATCTCATTAATTTCAGACTTCCTGACCTCTCGTCTATTTATCTGTCGTTCTAATTTCTAATACACAGCAAAATTTAAATACGGTTACTGTAAATCAATTAATTATAAAAACAAACAGTCCATATTACGATAAAATGCGACAATTGAATTTGCGATACTAATCGTTAAAACGCTTGATTTCCAATATGGGGTCAGGAAGTCTGAGATTACACGAACGGGTCTCATGTGTCCAAGAGAATTATACATGCCTGATTTTGTTAACCCAGATTGCATCTATCCATCCGTAACAGACAGATATTCTGGGTTATATAATTAGGCGTTTTTACAGCGTTGGCCGGTAGTCTACCATCTTTCCCGAACGCCAACATGGCTTCGTGTTTCTCTATAGTACATTTGGACTCGTCAATCCTACCATTCTTATCTTTTACTGCATTGATATTCAGACCCAACTTTCGCGCCATGAAGTCATACATCGCCAGTCGTTTGTTAATGCCATAGTCGTGAACATCGTTTGCCAGATGTACATTCTCAACATTATCAGCTTTTCCATAGAGGCCATACACTTTCTGCATATAAGGAAACTCAATGGTTGGAACCGTTTGGGTCCAATCGCTACCATCAGAAACCACCAGTTGGGGACGAGGTGATGCCATTGCTGCAATCTCTGCATTGTTGGTGCCAAGTTCAGTACATTGATGAATAGGCATTCCACTTTCACATGGACACCCACCAAAGAAATGTGACGCCACCATTATTACGGGCACACTGACAGCGGTACGGTCATCTAAAGCCGCAATCAGCAGCGTCTGGGTACCTTCTCCGGAAGCATCTGTCACACCAATTCTTTTTGCATCAATAAATGGTAGTGAGGTCAGAAAATCTAAAACTCTTATGCTGTTCAAAGTTTGCATAGTTAAAGCAAGTCCTGTCCGGTGTTCGTTTTTATCAACCTGAAGCATGGAGTCTCCCCAAGCAAACATATCATAACTGAAAACAACAGCTCCCATCCTTGCTAATGTCGCACACCGGTATTGCTGATCAGGACGGTAACGACCACGCTCATCAATTATCATCTTATCTACATTGTTATAGAAATGACCATGCGGACAAAGTACTGCAGGGAAAGGTCCATTCCCTTTTGAAGGTTTATACAACGACCCGCAGAGATAAACTCCTGGGAGGGTTTCGAAGGCGACATTTTTAAATGGTATAGCCATCCATCACACGTTTTGTCGTGTAAATCGGGTTTAATGGTGTTTTCTTTGGAAGTAGTGATAGTTCCATTGCCTTTAAAATATCCTTGCGCAGTTCAGCTTTCCGGGCTTCCCAATCCGACAGTTTTGGATAACTTGCCAACAATCTCTCCAAATGCATTTTTCCTTCCTCAAAAGTCTTTCTGTAATACTCAAATTTCGTTATTTCAAATTTACCCTTACTGTTTTCTTTGAAAACAAGATCAACTGTTGGAAGAATATTCCGTAGTCTATAAGTGTTGTAAAAAACACAACCCCACAAGAATAACTTGAGGACATTTGTTTATTTAAGTGATGACCCCATGCAGAGTAAACCGCGAAACTCACTGATGTTTTACATCATTCCGTAGTCTGGTACTGTATGGTTTTAAGAACCCAAATTGGCACTTTGATGCCGTATAAGAGAATTAGCCGCGTAAAACCAACAGGCACAGGGTCATCTTAAACACTTAAATTTTACACAATATGCGTAAGGACAAATTAAACAATGGAAACGTGAAACGGGTTTCACAAATACCAATAATTAACGCAACAGCAGCCGGAATTGATGTATCAGATTCAGAAATGATGGTAGCATACCCAATTAACTCGTAACAACTTAAAATAGAGTCCTTTGGGTACTTTACACGTGATTTACATTTACTGGCAGAAACCTTATTACAACATGGGATTACAACGGTAGCCATGGAGAGTACCGGTGTATATTGGGTTACATTATTTCTGTTATTACAGGAATATGGATTTGAAGTTTATCTGGTAAATGTAAAAAATGTGACCGGCCGTAAGAATGATGAGAGCGATGCCGAGTGGATACAAAAATTGCATAGTTGTGGGTTACACAGTGCAAGCTTCCAGCCCGATAATATGACACGCGCGTTAAGAGACATTGTCAGGCATCGCAAGAATCTGGTCAGCACATTAGCTACTTACCTGAACCGCATCCAAAAAGCCTTGGAATTAATGAACATCAAGATTCATACGGTCATAAGTGACATTGATGGAAAAACAGGACGACTGATTCTCGATGCTATATTAGCCGGGGAACGCGATCCAGAAGTTCTTGCCGATATGAGAGACCCTCGTATAAAAGCAAGCCGTGAAGATATTATTAAATCACTGGAAGGTTATTGGACAACAGAGCACTTATTTGAACTAAAACAATGTTACCAATTATATTGCATTCACTGGCAATTAATCGAAGAATGTGATCGGGAAATCGAAAATCAATTAATTACATTAATTGCCTCAAAGAATGATGGTATCATTCCCGAAATTCCCAAAGGAAAAAGAAAGATATCAGGTAAGCATAAGGCCAACTTAAATATTATGCTTACCTAAAAACAATGTTGGGTATCGATGTTACCAGCATTATTGGGATAAGTGGAATAAGTGCGTTAACCATTATGTCTGAAATAGGTACAGACATGTCAAAATGGAAAACAGAACATCATTTTACCTCCTGGTTAGGCTTGGCGCCAAATACAAAAATATCAGGAGGTGAAGTGATAAGCAGTCGGATTAAAAAGAAAAAACATTATGCCAGTCAGGCGTTCCGAATGGCTGCGAGCAGTTTATACAACAACAAAGGACCATTGGGCGACTTTTACCGAAGAATAAGAGCAAAATCAGGACCTGGTAAAGCGCTTGTAGCAACAGCACGAAAACTCGCAATAATCTTTTACAAAATCGTAGCTGATAAAACTGCTTTCAACCCGCAAACAATGGTGAACTATCAACAAAAATACAATGAAAAGAAAATCAATCAACTAAAAAGGAAAATTGCACTTCTTGAAGTGGCTTTTAATTAAGTTACATAAAAGTGTTTCTTTGATATCGGGCCGATAACGCCATGAAGCATAAAGTACGGAAACATCTTTTACGTTCTTCTCCTCATAAATTAGCTTTGCATGATATTTCTTCTCAATATCATTGAGTACAGCTTTTAAAGGTTGTTTATATACCTCATCCGGAGCCTGACAGAACGCGGCTTTAGAGATCATTAATAAGCAAAAGAAAACAAGTAATTTTAATTTCATAACTTGATATTTTTTATTTGATTGTGACATCGGTAAAACCATTGGGCGCAATATGTGAATCGGAAACAGTATTGCATTTCTTTTCTGCAATAACTAGATTTTCAACGGTCATCTGAATTCTGTGTCCTTCATCAAAACCGACTATTGCTGAAACCTTTGGAAACGATTTGTAGAACACACAATCCTTAATCAGGATTCCCTTCATTTGTCCAATATTGCTATTGGCATTTCTCTTGTTAATGGTGAAATGGATTCCGCATTGTTTGGCATCAGGATAATTGTCTTCAAAACGGTTATTGATAAACCTGATATTCTGAAACAAGGCTCCGTCTGAACAATACAAAGCCATGCCCCGGTCAGATTCAACCACATCATTGTCTCCAAAAAGTATATTCTTCATAGCGGCTCCACGTGTTTCAGTACCCACCTTTAGTGATGATTTCCGGGTAAGGAATACACATCCACGAACAGTAATATCATCCACATCCTTTAAATAACCTGAAGTATTGGTTGTTTTAATAGCAATATTGTCATCCCCGCAGTATGCAAAACAATGCTCAATCAATATCCGTTTAGATGCATCAGGGTCGAAACCATCGGTATTTGAAAGCTCCACATCGTTCATCATTTTCACATTCCGGATAGTAACATCTTCAAATTTGAGGATCTGTGTATTCCAGGAACCGGGATCACATATAATAATCCCATCAATGGTTACATTCTTTGAATTCACAATCAGGAATAATCTCATCCGGGCATTATCTCCAAACTTATCGCGGAGTAGACGGCCATTCCCATCAATAGCCCCCTACCCCTGATCTCAACATTCTTAGCGTCTTTGATCACTATAAGCCCTTTGGATTTTAGATTCGAAGCAGGTTCGAAAACGTGAATATCATCGGTAGCTTTTACATTTGCTCCGGCTGAAAGATAAATCTTTGTTTCTCCCGGAATGGTCAATGTCCCTGTTTTATAAATACCTGCAGGAAAGAGCAATACTTTCCCTGTACCCGAAATACGGTCCAAAACATTCTGAATGGCTTTGGTTTCAATTTTCATACCCTTATTGTCAATGCCTGAATCGAGAATATTGATGACATCTTTCGATGGAGCAACTTCAGGTGCATCGACAAAGATGAATAGTTTATGCTTTTCATTTATTCTGACCACATAATAACCGGGCTTTGGAATTCTGAATTCTTCGCTATTCCCTTAGAACTTAAAAGAAACCAAATCCTTTCGGGAACTGATGCTGATTCTTAAAATGTCCTCTTTCGAAGTCAGTTTACACAAAACAGATGAACCTGATTCAAAATGAGCATAATTATAGTTCTTGTATTGATTTACAAATACATCACTATTTTCAACTGTTAATGAGAAGAGTGGACTTTTGTTTTTGCTTTCAGTTTCAAGAAACAGCCTGATTCCTTCTTTGACGGGTTCTGCTGCTTTACCAAAAGAAATCATGAAAAGCAGTAGAAACAATGACATTGATGCCCTATGAAATTTAAATGGATATTTACACAAAAGCGTTATTAGGTTCATATTCATCAATTAAAGGATATATTTTCAGTGAATACCGGTGCTTTTATATATGCATCTTCAAGACTTTTGCATTTCTTCCCGCCAATGATCAGGTTATCGAAGGTTACATTGCGAATCATGTGATCTCTGTCAAGACCGGAGAGTTCGGAAAGTTTGGGAAATGCTGTTTCAAACGTACAATCTTTAATCAGTACATTCCGGATCTGCCCCGAACCACCTCGGTTTTTAATCTGGAATTGAATTCCTTTCTGCTGACTGTCTGGGAAGTTGTGTTCAAAACGATTGTTGATAAACTTTATATTATCAAAAGTAGCGCCATCAGAACAATAGAGCGCCATCCCCCGGTCAGATTCAATTACATCATTGTTCTCGAATGTGAGGTTTTTCATCATTGCCGCCTTGGTTTCAGTACCAACTTTTAACGATGATTTTTTCGTAAGGAAGATACAATTCTTAACAGTAATACTGTCGATGTCTCTTAGCAAGCCACCATTGTTACTTGTCTTAATGGCAATGTTATCGTCACTGCAATAAGCAAAACAATGATCAATTAAGATATTCCTTGATCCATCGGGGTCGATGCCATCGGTGTTGGCAATTGTTCTATCGTTGATGATCTTCACATTGCGTATCGTCACATTTTCAGAATTGAGAATGTGGGTGTTCCACGCTGCAGGATCTCTAAGAATGACTCCTTCGATAAAAATGTTTTTTGAGTTTCTGATCCTGATCAGATTAGCAGGTTTTCCCTGTGGACGAACCACACCCCCACTGCCATCGATGACTCCACGCCCTTTAATCTCAACGTTTTCAGCATTGTCGATCAAAATGAGCCTGCTGAATGTCATCCGTTCCCCATTTTCGGTATAGTTGACTTTGTCATTCACAATGTCTGATTCCTTGAACCCTTCATCAACAGGATAGTCATTGCGGTTTTCAGAACCTTTGATCATGGCCCCGGTTGCCAGATAGAGATGAGAATTGCTTTTAATCTTTAATGTCCCGGTTTTATAAACACCAGGAGGGAAAAACAGCGTTTTACCACTAACTGAAATGTCATCCAGTGCTTTTTGTAGTTTTTGTGTCTCAACAGAAAGGCCCTTTCCATCAAGTTCATAGCTCCTGATATTGACCATTGTCTTCTCAACTGAGTCGGAATCTATCTTTTTTCCTGGGATAACAAATAAAAACAGCCGATGGGTTTTGTTGACAGTAACAACCAGGTAACCGGTTTTATTCAAATCAAACTGAATACTGTTTTCTTGTTTTACTCCTTTTATATTCAGCTGCTTTGGACTGATTTCATAATCTAGGATCTCACCATTATATTCAACTTTCAAAGGAACGGACTTAATAAATTCAATCATGGTGTAATTGACATCCTTGAATTGTTCGGTAAAGATCTGATTACCGCCGACACTAACGCCAAACTCAGTACTCTTAATCTGCTGGCTGTTCAATGGTTGGTCAGAATTGACCTGCTGCCCTGATCCACACAAGGATAAGAGTAACAATACCGGTAAGAATAATTTTTTAAAAGACATAACAAGCTAATTTAGTAATTATCAGAATTATTTAATGGAAGTAATATCTGGTATC
>Ga0209748_1000528_pt1 | contig 20123 bp, 19 predicted proteins | sample BarGraIncu00421A_FD_185490 | JGI IMG/M metagenome (GOLD analysis project Ga0209748, IMG submission 185490) | Arctic peat soil microbial communities from Barrow, Alaska - Barrow Graham LP Incubations 004-21A (SPAdes) (version 2) | ecosystem: Environmental > Terrestrial > Soil > Wetlands > Peat... | reverse complement strand
TTGGCCTTCGGCATAGTTTACACCCCCCTATAGCAAACATACCTCTTTGCCTCTTGCGTATGGTTACATACTCCTTACATTATCATCACATTTGCGGATGATCCCCGCCACAACGAAATACCAATTGCGGGAAGGACAGACAAGATTAAATGGAGGCGTAAGTACAACGTTTGTGCTGTGAATTGTATATATAAGAGAAAACTACCTTGAATGAGCAAGTAAAGACAACTGATTCCAAATGTTAAAAATCCGAATTTTGATGAGCTACAAGGACTTAAGTGAGTCAGAAAAGACCACTACTGTACAATATTTATGACTGACGTTTTTGACTGACGCTTGACAAGATAATTGGCCCTGTATGCTGAAATAACGAAGAATGTGGGCTAATCCTATAGACGTTAACATTCATATTTTATCTTTGTCATATTTTGCATATGGATAATGACGACGCTGCAACCCTTGCTCTCAATAAGACCATAGCGGCCCATATCATGGACGAGCTTTCGGTGTGTTTCGGTGGCTGATGTCACGATTACCGGAAATGAATAGAACACCTATTGAACTGCAATATATAGAACTTACTTGAAAAAACAAGCTCATACGCATATAATCATTTAGTTGGTTTTATTAGTTTGTGGTGTATTGTTATAAAATAATATTGCGCTATGTGAAGTGCTGTGCTATCATTTGATGGTGCTGCGTGTTTTGTAATGGTATAATTACGTGTGATATTGCTTTGCTGCATTACTCGATAACGAATTAACCTTCTGATATGAGGAAAACGGACAAAATGATATTTGAAAAATATTCGACTCTGCATAAATCGACGAAAATTCTTCTGCAGGTTGCCGTGGATGTTATCTGCGTAGTGGCAGCTTATTTTGCTTCCCTTCTGCTGCGGTTCGGCGCTGAGATTCCTGCCGACACTTTTACCGTTTTCAAGCTTACCATTGCTCCCATTGTACTTATCTACATCGTTTTTTTCTATGTATTTTCGCTGTACCGCAGTTTCTGGGAGACAGTGAGCATCGATGAACTGATTATGACGGTGGCTGCGGCGGTGTGTTCGACAATCGCGGTCTTTTTGGCAGCGCTTGCAGTCAATCAGACGATGCCCCAATCGATATACATTGCCGGAGGTCTTCTGGTCATGATGCTGGCCGGCTATTCCCGGCTCAATTACCGGATCATGCGCCGGCTCACCCGGGGATTTCCCCCCGCGAAATTGGAGCGGGCGATGATCATAGGTGCCGGTGAGACGGGGGATTTTGTGATACGCCAGCTGCTTGAGGCAAAAAATTCGGGGATACGGCCGGTCGTCATCATCGACGATGACAGGAACAAGCGCAACACCCAGATTCGGGGAATTCGGGTAGCAGGCAACAGACAGGATATTCACAGACTGGCGGAGAAATTCCAGATAGACGTCATCATTTACTGCATACCGTCAGCTACAAATGCGCATAAGAGGGAAATACTGCAGCTTTGCTCAAAGACGAAATGCACGGTCAAGACAGTGCCGGGCATGCATGAGATTATTAATCATGCGCAGATGGCGCAGCTGCGCAATATTGAGATGGCGGATCTGCTTCCGAGACCGGAGGTCGAGATCAATGCTCCGGGCATTCAGGAATATATTACAGGGAACTGCGTGCTCGTGACGGGCGGCGGCGGATCGATCGGTTCGGAACTTTGCCGGCAGATCGCGATATTCCTGCCCCGGAAGCTGGTCATATTTGATATATATGAGAATAATGCGTATATGCTCCTTCTGGAAATGCAGCGCAAATTTCCGGGTCTCCGAATTATTGTCGAGATCGGCTCGGTAAGAGATGCCAAACGCCTCGAAGATGTGTTCAGGATTCACCGGCCGGATGTCGTATTCCACGCAGCAGCGCACAAGCATGTGCCGCTTATGGAGGATAGCCCGGCTGAGGCAGTAAAGAATAATGTCTTCGGCACGCTCAACACAGCTCAGGCTGCCGACAAATTTGGCGTAAAGCGCTTTGTCCTGATATCAACGGACAAAGCAGTCCATCCCTCAAGTGTCATGGGCGCGACCAAGCGGTTGGCTGAACACGTGATCCAGTATATGAACTCTTTTTCAAAGACGAAGTTCGTCGCTGTACGGTTCGGCAATGTACTCGGATCCAACGGCAGCGTCATACCGCTTTTTCAGAAGCAGATTGAGCACGGAGGTCCGGTGACAGTTACACATAAGGACATCACCCGTTATTTTATGACAATACCCGAAGCGGCGCGCCTTGTACTCCAGGCCGGAAGTCTGGCAAATGAAGGAGAAATCTTTATTCTCGACATGGGGGAGCCGATCCGTATCGATGATGTCGCCCGCATGCTGATCCGATTGTCGGGTTATCAGCCGGATACGGATATCGAGATCAAATACACGGGTCTAAGACCCGGAGAGAAGCTCCATGAGGAACTGTTTCTCGATGAGGAACAAGCGGAAAAGACGGAAGCCGGCGGTATCTTGATAGGTCTTGCACAGCACCCTTCCCCGGAGGAGACGAAGAAGAATCTTAGCTGGCTCTGGGATCAGATTGAGGCAGATGCGGATATGAGGGAGTGCCTTCAGATTATCTTAAAGACATATCATCCTGCACCGGCAGTGGAGCAAACGGATGATTGAAAGGAAAGCGACGCAGGAATTTCAGCCTCCGGAAGAGTCTTTGCTGCAATATACGGTCCCCGGACTTGCGTACATAGGATCCTATGTGTAAGATAAATGTGAATGATTTGGGGTACAGATCACAGCTGGGTATAATAGACGGACAAGCGTATACGAGACAGGGGGAAAAATGTCAACAGAATTATCAATCGAGCAGATCTTCCATATTATTATCAAGAGGATAGCACTTGTACTGCTGGTCCCGATTCTCGCTGCTGTGGGCAGCGGACTTTTTTCCTGGTTCCTTTTAGATGACGTATACCAGGCATCTTCGACGGTCATTGTCAGCAATCAGAAGACAACTGTCGACGCAAACCAGCTGACCGCCAGTGATTATAATCTGAATATCCAGCTTGTGAATTCCTATCGTGTCATCTGCAAGACCAACCGCGTGCTCGATCAGGTGATTACTGAGCTAGGGCTTCCCATGACCACTTCACAGCTCAGCAATAAGGTCTCCGTCACCGCGGCCGGCGACACCGAGATTATCCATATTCAGGTTATGGATAAGGATCCGGTCCTTGCCCAGAGCATTACCAATACGATGACCCGTATCTTCCAGAGTGAAGTTAAAGACATCATGAAGATGGATAATGTCCAGATTATTGATGAGGCGCCTCTCCCGCAAATACCGGCCGAGCCGAACCGGGTGCGCAATGTCATTCTCGGAGCCCTTATCGGACTTGTCATGGGAATTGGCCTTGCATTCCTTCTGGAATATCTTGACCGTTCCGTCAAGACAGAGGAGCAAGTCACAGCGATTCTCGGGGTTCCTGTGCTCGGATCCATTCCTAGACTAGACTTAGACTAATCCTAAGGAGGCTTATGCAGATGAAAATACGTGAGGTAGTTTCCGACAACACTAATACCAGAAGAGATATGGCGATCAACGCTATATTCGGCAAACTCAAAGCCAACATTGATTTCTCCTTTGTCGGGATGAAGAACTTGTGTCTGATGATCACATCGTCACTGCCTGATGAAGGTAAGACGACAATCAGTGCCAACATTGCTGCGGCGATGGCCTCCTCGGGCAAAAAGACCCTTCTTCTTGATGCAGATATGCGTAATGCATCGGTACATCTGATGTTCAACTATGTGAATTCACAAGGACTCAGTGATATCATCAGTCAAAACTCCGACTGGCGTCAGATCATTATCAAATCTAATATTCCGAACCTATATATTATCACAGCAGGGCGCAAGCCCTTGAACCCAGCGAAGTTTGTCAGCTCGCAGCAATTTAAGAGCATCCTTGATGATGTTAAAAAGGAATTTGACTATGTTGTGGTCGACACGCCGCCGATTCTTCTGGTCTCGGATTCCCAGATTATTTCCCCCTTGGTCGATGGAGTGATTCTTGTCGTCAACAGCGGGAAAACGATGAGTGCCGAATTGAAAAACGCCAGTGAAACACTCAAACGCGCTAATGCAAATCTAATCGGTGCCGTGCTCAATAATGTCAAGTCCAAAGGCGGAGCATATGGTTACGGGTACGGATATGGTGAAGGCAAACAGAAATCCTACCGCGCTGCAGCCGCAAAACCGACAAAGATGGCCAAATTAATGGAGAAGAAGTAGCAGAAGTCGATACTACGCTTGTTTTCGACATACCAAAAAAAGCATGTGAGGTAACAACAGTCTATGGCACAGCAATCCAGAATCTATCTTTCTTCTCCTCATATGAGTGATGAAGGATACGAGATGCAGTTCGTCCAGGAAGCTTTTGATACCAACTGGATTGCACCCCTTGGGAAGAATGTCAACGAATTCGAGAATGAACTAGCGCAATATGTCGAAATTGGACACGCCGCTGCGCTGTCTTCCGGGACAGCCGCCATCCATCTTGCCCTCAAAGCAGTCGGAGTAGGAGCAGGAGATATCGTGTTCTGTCCGTCCCTGACATTCTCCGCGACAGCAAATCCAATCATCTACCAGAATGCCATACCTGTCTTCATCGACAGTGACTACGAGACTTGGAATATGAACCCTGACGCACTGGAAAGAGCTTTCGAAAAGTATTCGCCCAAAGCAGTTCTCCTCGTGCATCTCTATGGCTTGGCAGCGGATCTGGATAGAATCACTGCAAGCTGCAAAGCGCACAAGGTCCCTCTTATCGAAGACGCGGCAGAAAGCCTGGGAACCACGTACAAAGGAAGATATACAGGCACTTTTGGTGACTTTGGCATCTTCTCATTCAATGGAAACAAAATTATCACAACGTCCGGCGGCGGAATGCTGGTCTCTGATAATGAAGAGCGCATAAAGAAGGCCAGATTCTGGGCGACACAGGCGAGGGATCCCGCCAGGCACTATCAGCACAGCGAACTGGGTTATAATTACCGGATGAGCAATGTCGTGGCCGGCATCGGAAGAGGACAGCTCAAGGTACTTGATCAGCGTGTTGCAAAAAAACGTTATATTTATGATTACTATAAGCGTGAACTGGGCCAGCTGGACGGTGTCAAGATGATGCCTGACAATGATTGGAATAGACCGAACTTCTGGCTAAGCTGTATGACACTTAGCGGCAAAGTTAGGCCGATCGATATTATGAAGAAGCTGGAAGAAGACAATATTGAGTCAAGACCAATCTGGAAGCCAATGCATATGCAGCCTTTCTTTGCAAAGTACGACTTCGTTGGAACAGGTGTGGCAGAACAAATATTTGAAAATGGCATCTGCCTTCCAAGCGACACCAAGATGACAAATGAAGATATGAAGCGCGTTGTAAAGATCATAAAGGGGTTATGGAAATAATGGAAAAAATAGAAGCGGAGCCGGGCGAAAAGGCAGGGATGCAGCACAAAGCCAAAGGAAGTATTTATAGAATCTTCCTAAAGCGGCCAATGGATATGCTTTTATCACTGCTTGCCATGATTGTGCTATCTCCTGTCCTGCTGATCGTTGCTCTGCTCGTTAGAGTTAAGCTGGGAAGTCCTGTAATATTCAAACAAAAGCGGCCGGGCCAACATGAGAAGATCTTCGCGCTGTATAAATTTCGTACCATGACTGATCAACGCGACAAGAACGGAGCACTTCTGCCTGACGAGGTTCGACTGACAAAGTTTGGGAAAATGTTGAGAAGCACTTCGCTCGATGAGTTGCCTGAGTTATTCAATATTGTCAAAGGTGATATGTCATTCGTTGGACCAAGGCCGCTGTTGATCCAGTATCTTCCACTATACAACGCACACCAAAAGTGGCGTCACGAGGTAAGGCCGGGATTGTCAGGATTGGCGCAGGTGAATGGCAGAAACGCTATCAGCTGGGAACAGAAGTTTAATTTTGATGTACAGTATGTTGACTCGATTTGTTTTGCTGAAGATATGAGGATTATTTTTTTATCAATCAAAAAAGTTTTCGTTCGGGATGGCATTCATTCAGATACTGCTGCAACGATGGAAGTATTTAGAGGAACAAAATCGGAGGAACAGTTTTAGAAGAACAATTGTTGAAAGAGGGTGTAATTTAATGGAAATGAAAACTGTAACAGTAATCGGGGCGAACGGAACAATGGGCTGCAATGTTGCCGGAATATTCGCCTCATTTGGTGATGCAAAAGTTTACATGGTGTGCCGGGATCTTGAAGCTGCAAGAAAAGCGCAGATAAGGGCAACAATGTCAGTAAAGGCTGAATCAATTGCCAAAAACCTGATTCCTATGACATATGACGATTTGGAATTATGTATATCATCATCTGACCTGATTTTTGAAAGTGTTTTTGAAGATATAAATATAAAAATGGGAATATATGCAAAGATCGAAAAATATCTGCAGCCACACACCATAATTGGTACGGGCACATCTGGAATTTCAATAAATCAGCTTAGCACGTGTTTTTGTGAAAAAGCGAGACAAAATTTTATGGGCATACATATGTATAATCCTCCATATAGTATGACTCTATGTGAAGTTACGCCTTCTCAATATACCGATTCAGTTCTATTAAGTGAAGTCAAATCATATTTGCGCGACGTCTTGCATAGAAACGTTGTCGAAGTTAAAGATGCACCGGCCTTTATGGGTAATAGAATCGGATTTCAGTTTATAAATGAAGCAATGCAATATGCCGAGAGATATATAGATAACGGTGGTATTGATTATATTGATGCGATTCTTGGTTCATTTACCGGGCGAAGCATGGCTCCTCTTGCAACATCAGATTTTGTTGGGCTTGATATACATAAAGCCATTGTGGACAACGTTTATGAGAATACGAAAGATTATGCACATGAGACATTTGTAATGCCTGAATTTGCATTGAAGCTCATTTCGGAGAATAAGCTCGGAAGAAAATCCGGCTGTGGGTTGTATCAAGCCGTGCTACATTCTGATGGGACGAAAACCATTAACGTATATGACATAGCATCAGAGAAATACAGACCCAAAGAGAAATATGTTTTTCCTTTCGCAAAACATATAATAAAGGAATTAAAAGTTGGCAATTATGTGAATGCTTTTGAGAGTCTGGTTAACAGCCATTCACTTGAAGCTATTATTTGCATACAATTTTTGATTAAGTATGTGCTATATGGAATTGTAACAACAAAGTCAATCGGCGAAAATATTCACTCTGCGGATGATGTTATGGCTACAGGATTTAACTGGGTTCCGCCTCTCGCTGTTATTGATGCCTTTGGTGGTGTAGATATATTTAAGAAAATAGTAATAGAAAAAATGCCGGAAGATTTCCTTTCCAAAATTGATGTAGATGAGATTTTGAGAGATGTGCCAAAATCCAAGTATGATTTTAGACCATTCTTCAAAGCAAAATGAGGAGGAAATGAGATGAATATGAAGATATATGTATTAGGTGGAGCACAAACCGATTTTGAACGCAATTGGAGCAAAGAAGGAAAAGGAGTTATTGCACTATTAAAAGAGGTTATCGATGATGGACTTAGAAATATTGGGATAACGTATGACGATATTATTGAACTTAATAAGCAAGGTAAGGTTGCTTGTTTTATTGGTAACTTTATTGCCGAATATTATGTGAACCAAGGACATCTCGGTGCATTATTAACCGAAGTAAATCCAGCATTTTATGGTGTTCCTTCCGCAAGATATGAAGCGGCTTGTGCATCCGGTTCGGTAGCCCTGGATGCCGCAATTACAAAAATCAGGGCAGATGATTATGAACTTGTTTTGGTCATCGGATGGGAACTCATGAAAACGGTTGATTCCAAATCGTGTGGTGATTTTTTAGGAAGAGCCGCATATTATGAAGATGAGGCAGCTGGAATTGACTTTCCTTTTCCGAAGCTTTTTGGAAAGTTAGCCGATGAAACTATCAAAAAGTATCATTTGGATGAAAAGAGATATTTAGACAACTTGGCTAAGATTTCTGTTGCCAACTATGCAAACGGAAAAAGAAATCCCAATGCGCAAACAAAGAAATGGTTTATGAATGAGGCGCAAGCGACAACTCGAGGAACTGCAACGAACAGCTTGATAGGCGGGAAATTAGGAATTTCTGATTGTTCACAGGTCACCGATGGTGCAGCATTTGTGGCTCTTGCTTCTGAAAAATTTGTTAGAGAGCACTTCGCGAGCAGTAATTTCCCAATTGTTAAGGGTTGGGGACATAGAGTTGCGCCAATGAAATTCGACAAAAAAATTGAAGAAAGTGCAGGCAGCGAATACATCCTTCCCTGGACCAGGCAAACAGTACTGGATGCTTATAAAAGAGCGGAGATGACGGTTGATGATATTGATTTTTTTGAAACGCATGATTGCTTTACTTCGAGCGAATATGCCGCGATTTCAGCTTTCGGCATTACAGAACCAGGACATGAAGGAGAGGCAATTGATAGCGGACGAATTGCTTTCAGTGGGGATAAACCAATTAATCCGAGCGGCGGACTTATTGGATGCGGTCATCCAGTTGGAGCAAGCGGAGTAAGAATGTTTTTGGATTTATATAAACAGGTTTCTGGAAATGCTGCGGGATACCAGTTGAAAAAGGCTGATAATGGTATGATGCTGAATATTGGCGGAAGTGCTACGACGAACTATGTCTTTATTGTTGGGAAAAACGAGGAGTGGAAATAGAATGAAACAACTGGCAATAATTGGAGCCGGCGGTTTCGGCAGAGAGGTCGCATGGCTAATTGAAAGAATTAATAAGATTGAACCTACATGGGACCTTATTGGATTTGTTGATGATACTCAGAACTTGCATGGAAGTAATGTTGGCGGATATCCTGTACTTGGGAATTGCGATTGGCTCAATAAACAACAAGATAATATTTATGCGGTATGTGCCATAGGTTCATCAAAAGCAAGAAGAAAAATAATACAAAAACTTAAGAACGTCAGAATTGCAACAGTAGTTGATCCGAAAGTAGAAATGTCCGATAGAATCAGTATTGGCGAGGGCTGTATTATCTGTGCAGGGACGATCCTAACAGTCGATATTACTCTTGGTTCACACGTAATAATAAATCTTGATTGTACCATTGGACATGATGTAGTCATTGAGAATTTTGTTACACTATATCCAAGCGTAAATGTTTCGGGGAATACACACCTTGGTGAATGTGTTGAAATGGGTACTGGTTGTCAGATAATTCAAGGATTGATGGTTGGTGAAGGAACAATTGTTGGTGCTGGATCTGTGGTTATCAAAGAATTGCCGTGCGAATGCACAGCTGTTGGAAGTCCTGCAAAACCAATCAAATTTCATAAAAAAGAAAAAAATACAGACGAGCAAAAAGATCAGTAGTACAATTTACTCCGATTTGTCGTAAAGTAGTTGTTACTAATGACACGACAGACAATTGTGACTTTATCAACACGGTAGCTATGATTGATCATGATAATGTGATTGGTGATTATGTACATATTTCCCCGTGCTTACATCTGGACGGAGCTAAGAAAGTTGGCAGAGGGATATGGTTGGGAATTGGGAGTGTTGAAAGAAATAACATATGTATCGTATGCGGCTGTAAGGTTGACGCAAGAACTGAGAGGAATGTGAGGTTATGGAGCAAAATGAATATTTGGTTTTTTAATCATTACGCACACGAACCTTCTTTAGGCGGATGTATGCGTTATCATAATTGGGGAAAAGAGCTTGTTGATCAAGGGCATAGTGTTACAATTTTTGGAGCGAGTTCATTTCATGGTGGATATCATGAAAATTTAATTGTGGATAAAAAATTATTTATCGAGTCTATCAATGACAGAATAAAATATATATATTTGCGAGTACCAGATTATGATGGAAATGGAATTGAACGAGCAAAAAACATGTATATGTATGCAGCAAATGTATTATTGTTTGCTCGTAATTACAAAGGAGATAAACCCGATTTGATAATAGCAAGAAGTCCGAATCCTCTTGCTTGCCGTATAGCAATTAAACTTTCTAGAAGGTGGAAAATTCCTTGTGTTAGTGATATTGTTGATTTATGGCCAGAATCTGCAATTGAACACATGGGGATAAATCATAGCAATCTAATTATGAAAGCTGCTTACACTTATGAAAAATGGATGTATAAAAAAAGCAATGCGTTAATTTTTTCTATGGAGGGTGGATACGACTATATCGTGGACAGAGGTTGGGAAAACATTATTCCGCATGAAAAAGTTTTCTATATTAACATGGGGCTAGATTTACCTGTCTTTGACAATAATGTAAAAACATACACAATAGATACTGAGAATATGGAAAATAATGATATTTTCAAAGTTATTTATTGCGGTTCAGTTCGACAAGTGAACAATGTTAAACAGATATGTGATACTGCAAAAGAAGTATTAAATCGCGGCTATACAAAAATTAGATTTTTTATTCATGGTAACGGCGATCAAGTTGATCAATTAGTCAATTATTGTAGAACAAACAGTATATATAATGTTGCCTTTTATGGAAGAATTGAAAAGAATAAAATTCCATATCTCCTTTCACATGCTGAATTGAATCTTCTTAATTATCATAAAGTTGATCTTTTTAAATATGGGGGGAGCATGAATAAAATGTTTGAGTATTTTGCGAGTCAGAAACCAATCTTAAGCAATTGCAGATTCGGTTATGACCTTGTTGAGAAATACAAATGTGGAACGATATTAGAAAGTGATGATCCAACACAATATGCAGATGCTATAATCGCTTTCTATAATATGGATCCTAAGGATCGAGAGGAAATTGGTAGGCGAGGGCGGAAAGCAGCTGAGGATTTTTCACAACCGATTTTGGTTAATCGCTTGCATAAGGTATTGCAATATTTGAAAGTTGAATGATACGAGGGATTTATGACTGAGATAAACAATTCATTTGAAATTATATCAATAAAAAGAATACCTGTACAAGATATGGGGGCACTTCAGTTTTTTGAAGGGATACATGATATACCGTTTGAAATAAAACGAATATATTATATAACTGAGGTTCCAAAAAATGTATGGCGAGGCGGGCATGCCCACAAAACACTTAAACAAATACTATTCTGCCCTTACGGGAATGTAATACTTCGCTTAAGCGACGGTATTAATACAATTGACATTGAGCTTGATAGACCGGATAAAGGTGTGATTATAACAAGGCCTCTTTGGCGAGATATGCTGTGGAGAAATGAAGGGTCTGTTTTGTGCGTTGCAGCTTCGGATTATTACAATGAAAACGATTATATACGCAATCGAATTGAGTTTAATAAGTATATGGAGGATAGATAGATGAATGTTGAGTTTGCAGTTCTAAGTAGACAATATATTGAATACCAAGACGAATATGAAGAAGCTGCATTGCGTGCTCTACGCTCCGGATGGTATATACTTGGAAATGAACTTAAAGAATTTGAAGAGGAATTTGCTGCATTTGAAGGCGTTAAATATTGCGTCGGCGTGAATTCGGGACTTGACGCGCTTGTCCTAGCAATCAAGGCAATCGGTCTTGGGCACGGTGATGAAGTCATCGTTCAGACTAACACCTTTATTGCAACGGTTCTTGCGATTACCGAAAGCGGTGCGACACCAGTTTTTGCAGAAGCAGATGCATTCTTTGGACTGGATGCTTCTAGTATAGAATCCATGATTACACCCAACACGAAAGCGATTATACCTGTTCATCTGTATGGGCAGCCGTGCGATATGGACACTATTATGGCGATTGCACATAAGTATAACCTGTTTGTGATTGAGGACTGTGCGCAGGCTCATGGGGCAAAGTATAAAGGACAGATTGTAGGCTCAATCGGTGATATGGGCTGCTTTAGTTTCTATCCGATGAAGCCAATAGGAGCGTTTGGTGATGCTGGTGCTGTTGTCACAAATAGCGATGAACTTGTGGAGAAACTCCAGATGCTCCGTAACTATGGGAGCAGAGAAAAGTACAACCACGAGATTATTGGCGTTAATTCGCGTCTTGACGAGCTTCAGGCTGCAATCCTCAAAGTAAATCTGAAGCACGTCTGTAAATTAAACACAGAGCGGAAATCAATAGCTGGTCGATATCTGAATGAGATTAAGAACCAGTCCGTCAAACTTCCTGCTAATAGACCGGACACAGATCATGTATATCACGTGTTCCCCCTTCTATGTAAGCAACGTGAATCGCTTCGGCTATTTCTTGAGGACAACGGGATTCATGTTCAGATTCATTACCCCATATCGTGCCATCTTGCTCTTTGCTATGCAAATTTAGGACACAAGGCAGGTGAATTGCCTGTGGCTGAGTCATATGCTGATCAATTAGTTAGCCTGCCAATCTATGTAGGTATGACGGAAGATGAAATTACTTACGTAATCAACAAAACAAACGAATTCAAAGGAGAGTTTTATGAATAAGATAGCTAATTCAGCAAAGATATGTGACGGCGTTCGAATTGGAGATAACGTGGTAATTGAAGACAGCGTATATGTTGACTTCAATGCAATAATCAGAGACAATGTTCATATTAAAAAAGGTACTTTTATCGGAGCAAATTGTATAATTGGTGAGTATCTTGCTGATTTTTTTGAAGGAATGTCCAATAAGTGTCACCCATTGATTATCGGTGAAAATTCACTTATTCGAAGTGGGACAATTATTTACGGTGGTTCTGAAATAGGAAACAATTTTCAAACTGGACATAATGTGACAATCAGGGAGAAAGTCCTTATTGGATATCATACTAGAATCGGTACACTTTCTGATATCCAAGGCAACTGCGAAATTGGAAATTATGTGAACATGCATAGCAACGTTCATATTGGAATGAAGACTAAAATACATGATTTTGTCTGGATATTCCCGTATGTTGTAGCAACTAATGATCCTACTCCACCTTCTGAAACATTAAAAGGCCCCATAATTGAGAGCTTCTCTATTATAGCTACGGGTTCAATTCTGCTTCCTGGTGTTCATATTGGTAAAGATGCACTCGTTGGTGCTGGTGCGGTTGTGACTAAAGACGTCGGGGAAATGAAGATTGTTGTAGGCAACCCTGCAAAAGAGATTGGTGAAGTGACAAAGGTTAAGAATAAAGAGACTGGCGAGTCAATTTATCCGTGGCGGTACACATTTGACAGGGATATGCCGTGGCGTGATATAGGCTTTGAAAAATGGGAGCAATTACAATTACTGAATATATAGTATCGATGAGGCTAAAATGATAATAATTGTGGCTATATTTGATGCTTGTTGTCAGTGTGAACTTATCATTGAGGATATTGACTTGATTTGGAAAAACAACTACTTGTCATCTGAAAAATACATAGCAATCTAAGCATATTGCAAAAAGAACCCGGCACGAATAGATTATATCTCATATGGCGGAGTGACGGCTTTTTGCAGCACAGAAATGATAAATCAAATGTTTTACGAGGCGATACAAATGATAGATAATTGCTCATCCTTAGATTTAGAAAACATAAACTGCCCCCTAATAACGTGCATCATAGTCACATATAAGCAACGTGAATATCTAATTGAAAATATCAAATCGGTATTGATGCAAGACTACCTTAATATAGAGATTATTGTAAGTGACGATGGCACACCAGATTTTGATGAAGACGTTATTAGAAATGAAATAAGTGCGAGTAGAAAAAAAATCAATAATCTGATCATCATTCATCACGAAAAAAATGTGGGTACCGTCAAGAATATAAATAGTGCTCTATCAAAATCAAACGGTGAATATATAAAAATCATAGGTGGCGATGATTCTTATCCTAGCATTGATGTGTTTTCTCGCCAAGTTCAGGTTTTGGAATCAGATAAAAATGCATATTTGGTAATTGGTATGTCGCAGCAATGCGATCATTCAATGACTCCGATTTATGATAGTCGAGTTGTCAAAGGGAATGAAGCGTTAAAGCTTTTATTTGAACTTGAGTACAACAAAGCTCGGAGGTATATCACGAGAGAAGACATCTTTCCGATTGTCACCCAAGCGATTTGCTTTTCAAAACGATTCTTTAAAATATATGGGTATTACGATGAACAATATGCAGTCTTGGATGATTCGCTCTTAGCGTTGAAGGTTCTCCAATGCTCAAAAAACGTTCGAGTGATTGACAAAGTGTGTGTCAATCATCGGTCGAATGTTGGAATATCAACATCGAGGGATTTTTTCTCTCCGAGACGACTTTTATATTATCATGATTGCGCAATTTATGCCGAAAACGAGATAGCCCCCTTAAAAGAAATATATGGATTTGTCTTTCGGTTTGAAACCCCGCGAATCTCATGGTTTCAATACTATATGTGTTTGTCAAAATCTAACCATGAGTCGCTGTCGAAAAGAGTATTGATTATATGCAAATATTTTGATTCAGTTATATATTACGCAGTAACACGACCTCTTCAATTGGTTCGACGTTTTAGTATGTTAATTACTAAATATGGATAGCATATTATTGTCAATACCTCTTCGCAAATGAAATGCAATATGAAAAAGCAAGGAGAACTCTTATGAAAGGCATTATTCTAGCCGGCGGCGCTGGTACGCGCCTCTATCCGCTTACTATGGTAATAAGTAAGCAACTACTACCTATATACGATAAACCAATGGTTTACTACCCACTCTCGACACTTATGCTGGCTGGTATAAAGGACATTCTCATTATCTCAACTCCTTCTGATCTGCCAAACTTTGAAAAACTTTTAGGTAATGGGAGCCAATTTGGAATTCATCTTAGCTACAAAGTTCAGCCCTCGCCTGACGGTCTTGCGCAGGCATTCATACTTGGAGAACAGTTCATCGGTGACGATTTGTGTGCCATGATCTTAGGGGATAATATCTTTTATGGTGGTGGACTCGTTTCAATGCTCAAAAACGCTGTTGACGATGCAGAAAATGGCTACGCAACGATTTTTGGATACTATGTCAATGATCCTCAACGCTTTGGTATTATGGAATTCGATAAGGAATGGAACATTTTGTCCGTTGAAGAAAAACCTATGCATCCAAAATCAAATTATTGTATTACTGGTTTGTATTTCTATGATAAGCGCGTTGTCGATTTTACAAAGAAAGTTAAACCATCCGCACGAGGCGAACTTGAAATCACATCAATTAATGAAATGTATCTTAAAAACGGAACGCTGAAAGGGCAGATTCTTGGTAGAGGTTTCGCATGGCTTGATATGGGGACAATTGATAGCTTAATTGATGCGGCCGCATTTGTTCAGATGATAGAAAAAAGACAAGGCGTCAAAATATCTGCTCCCGAAGAAATCGCATATAGAAACAAGTGGATTAATAAAGAGAAACTTCTCGAATCAGTAAAACGTTATGGTAAATCACCATATGGTGAACATTTAAAGAGAGTTGCTGACGGAACTCTAATTTATTAATGGAGGACTCAACATGAAAACAATCATCGTAACCGGTGGTGCCGGTTTCATCGGTAGCAACTTTATCGACCACATGCTGGAAAAGCACCCAGACTACAGAATTGTCTGTGTAGACTGCTTGACCTACGCAGGGAATCTCTCAACGCTTGAAGAGGCACTAAAAAATCCAAATTTCAAATTCTACAAGACGAATATCTGCGACCGTCAAGAAATCTATAAGATATTTGAGACAGAGCATCCTGATATCGTAATTAATTTTGCCGCCGAGTCTCATGTTGACCGCTCGATTGAAAATCCCGAAATATTCATTCAGACAAACATCCTCGGAACACAGGTATTGATGGACGCTTGCCGGGAATACGGTATTGATCGATATCATCAGGTGTCAACCGATGAGGTTTACGGCGACCTTCCGCTTGACCGACCTGATCTGCTATTTACAGAAGACACACCGATACGAACGAGTAGCCCATATTCCGCTTCAAAGGCATCTTCTGATCTATTAGTGTTGGCATATCACAGAACGTTTGGATTACCTGTGACAATTAGCCGTTGCAGCAATAACTATGGACCTCATCACTTCCCTGAAAAACTGATTCCACTGGTGATTACAAACGCACTTAACGATAAGGCACTCCCTGTTTATGGACAAGGATTGAACGTGAGAGATTGGCTCTATGTTGAAGACCACTGCAAAGCTATTGACCTTATTATACACAATGGGCGTGTAGGCAATGTCTACAACATCGGTGGACACAATGAGATGAGGAACATAGACATCGTCATGCTAATATGTAAAGAACTGCACAAGCCTGAGAGTCTTATTACTTATGTGAACGACCGCAAAGGCCATGACATGCGATATGCCATCGATTCAACGAAGATTCACAATGAACTTGGCTGGTTCCCTGAAACGGAGTTTTTTGATGGTATTCGTAAGACGATTGAGTGGTATTTAAACAACAGGGAGTGGTGGGAGACTATTATTTCTAGAGAATAGCAGAAATACTTTGAGAAGTTTTATGGAAATCGGTAAGAGGCAAATTGTTCTATTTTATATTGTTGATACTTGCGAATAATGTCTGTATTGTTGAGGGAAAAGCAAATGGAATCATTTTTTATTTATACAATTACCATTGGTATATCTGTTGCTATTGCAGCTATATATCAAAAAAAAGAAAATAGAAAACACAGATTATTGTGGAAGTTGTACATCATTCTACCGACAACATTACTTGGTGGTTTTCGCTATGGGATTGGAACGGATTATTACGCCTATGTTGATTTATATAGAACATACTCACATTGGAATTTGAAAGATGTTTCATTATTTGAAGACCAAAACGTGGGATTCCTATTTAAGGTCTTAATAAGAGTATGTTCAGCAATTTACGATAATCCAAGCACTATGTTTTTTACGGCAATGTTCTTAACATTGTTCATAGCAATTATTGCTTTTGATAAAATACGAAACAAGATATCTATTCCGTTGGCATTGTCATTGTATTACGCAATATATTATCTCGCAAGCTATAATGTCATAAGGCAAATTTTATCAACCAGTATCGTTATTCTTGCAGTTGTATATCTGAGCGAGAATAAATATGTAAAATATCTGTTACTCACTATATGTGCTGGGTTCATCCATGCGAGTGCTTTCGGAACTATAATTTATCTGGCAGTAAAATTGATCTCGCGAAGAAGTAAATTGTCAAATATTAAGAGAATTCTATTTTTCACAGGAATATGTGCAATTGTATTTTTTTGTAATACATTTCTTAATTATATAAGCATAGGAATTGCGAAAACAGATACAGTAAATTATGTGATATATCTAACTAATATAGGTTCAGCAACAACAAAAGAAATTCTCGCTTCATTATTTCAGATTAGTATCATATTGATACCCATGATCGTGTTTCAATACAGACATTCTATGCAGAATGAAGAAGAGGAGTTTTGGTATTTATTAGCTTGGTTAGTGATTCCATTTAGCCTAATGAGCAGTCTGGGATACTGGGCAATAAGATTAATATATTTGGGAATGGTAGGATGTATATTCGAAATTCTGTTATTATGCAGACTTACGAACGATAACCGTGTGTATTTGTTAAAGGATGGGTTGAGACATAACTTGTCATTGTATCAAGCGTACTATTTAATTTTAATGTATGGTTATTTTTATGTGTACCAAGTTTGGGTACTGGGCTTTTATAAAGTAATACCATATGCATCACTACACTGAATCCAATTAAGGAACTGTGAGATATAAGGGATAGATAAGATGAAGACGATTGTAATTTTGACAACTCAATACCCATATAAAATCGGTGAGGAAAGCATAGAATCAGAAATCGGTTTCGGTGCCCAAATAGCTAACATCAAGATATTCGCAACGAATTCCGATTTTTCCGAAAACAATATTTCGAGAGAACTACCCTCCGGCGTACAAGCGTTCCCATTACATGATCACAAGTTCAATAATGTCGATAAATTAAAGTACTCGCTGCGAGCAATTATGTCGAAGGAATTTCACAAAGAGATTGTTTATATGAAGGCAAGAAAAAAGTTTACATTTACAAATTTGTATGGAGCATTTCACTATATTGCGCATGGGGAACGGGTTTATGATGCTTTAGAAAAGAAATGTGCTGACTTACTGAAAGAACCGCAAAACATTGTATTTTACACTTATTGGTTGTCATACCCGACATATGCGGCTTTAAAACTAAAGGAAAAATATGGTTGTAAAGCTGTAACAAGGGCACACGATGGTGACATTACGGAACAGGATACTAATGGATTTTATGTACCGTTTGCGAAACATATTTTATCTGGTATAGATAAATGCTATCCAATTTCTTCTGCTGCAATGATTTTTGCAAAGCATAATTACTGCATAGAAAATGGATTTGACGTTCAACATTTAGGTACACGTGACGAGGGAATACATGAATTGACAGCCAATACTCCGTTCACTATTGTATCATGTGCGATTATTGTTCCGCTCAAAAGGATACCATTACTAGCTGAAGCATTATCAAGAATAACGGATCAGAAAATCAGATGGATACATTTGGGAGATGGTGGCGCTGATTTTGAAAAGGTAAAAGAAATAGCAAAATCCTTCCCTGAAAACATAGAATGCAATCTTTTGGGAAGGCTTACGAATGATGAAATATATGAATTCTACAGAAAACATGATATTCATTTATTCGTGAATGTCAGCACAACGGAAGGAATACCGGTTTCTATCATGGAGGCAATGTCTTTCGGAATTCCAGTTATTGCTACCAATGTTGGCGGCACGAAAGAATTAGTGATTGATGGATACAACGGACGACTAGTAGATGCCAACATTACTCCAGATGAATTATCTTCAGTAATAGAAAACTTTGCTGGAATTAGCAACACGGAATACTGTAAATATAGAAACAATGCAAGATCATTTTGGCAAGAGAATTATTCATCGAAAACTAATTATATAAGCTTCTACGAATCATTGCTTAACATTACATGATATAGCACTGATAGAAAAAACAAATAAATAACACGGGAGAACATATGCATGCAGAAAACGATGGTGACAATATATTGTTTAGCATATAATCATGCCAAGTTTTTAAAGACTCCTGGTCTGTGTAAAATTTTGGACAGGTTGGTATGTTACAAGCAAAGACATATGGTGCGCCCTTATGCCAAGACACAAAACTTGATTTGATAAGTATTTCCTTTCCTGTGTTTTTCAGCCTGTTTTTGTGAGCAGTAAACCTTGATATGCTTTGGCCGGTGTCAGACTTGTGGCCTGATGTAGTTGTAATGTGTAATGTAGCTTTTTTGACGGACCGCAGGTCTAGCGGTGGTAGTGTCAAGAATTATGGTTGGGAGCATTATAGATTTTAACAGTAAAATAGTGTAATATTATGTCATAGTTGCTTGAACGATTTCAGCAAATTTTTTTCGCTAAATATAACAGGCTCCAAAAGAAAAAAATGAGTATAGCATTCTTGCTAATAATAATAACTTTTGAACCATTATTGCCAATAAATAATCACATTAAAAGTATATGAAAAAGAAGAACATGAGGGATGAAGTTGTGATTAAAGGTTTAGTCAGTATAATAGTACCAGTGTATAATTCAGAGAAATATTTGAATACTTGCATTAAAAGTTTGCTAAATCAAAACTATCCGGACGTTGAAGTAATTCTTGTAAATGATGGATCAACTGATAGTAGTGTTAGCATATGTAATAAATACAATAAAAAATATCAAAGAGTTAGATTAATAAATCAAAAAAATCAAGGCCCTTCAGTTGCAAGAAACCAAGGAATTATGAATGCACGCGGAGAGTATATACAATTTGTTGATTCTGATGATTTCATAGAAATTGATATGACAGACAAATTAGTCAAAGCTATTGAAGAAAAAGTTGAACTAGTAATTTGCGGATACAAGGTAATATATGAGGGAAAAGACATAACTTCGGTTTGGAAACAGCCAATTGAAAAGAAATACTCTAGAAATGAATTTTTAATGAGTTTTGGAAAGTATTATATTGATAATTTTATTAACTCGCTATGGAACAAACTTTATTCAATCAATATTATTAATGAATTCAATTTGAGCTTTAAAGAAAATATCAGTCT
>Ga0209748_1000527_pt1 | contig 20126 bp, 12 predicted proteins | sample BarGraIncu00421A_FD_185490 | JGI IMG/M metagenome (GOLD analysis project Ga0209748, IMG submission 185490) | Arctic peat soil microbial communities from Barrow, Alaska - Barrow Graham LP Incubations 004-21A (SPAdes) (version 2) | ecosystem: Environmental > Terrestrial > Soil > Wetlands > Peat... | reverse complement strand
TCTCAGCCAGCTCCTTCTCCCGCAGCCACCTCCGCCTGCCCTGTCTCCGCCGCATCTGCTGTCACCTCCGCCATCGGGTCCCGATCCCGCTCGCGGAGATGTTGCGATGTTCGGTTGAATCTGCCCCTTGCCAGAGCGCCAGATCCGGAACGACCCGCCCTCGAGGCTCTGCGGCCAGACCGTGAAGAGCATGACCCGCTTGTCTCGCGGAGGCGACACCATGAGGCTGTAGCGGTCCGGTCGCAGATAGAGCCCGAGGTCTGTCGCCCGGGTTGCGATAGCCCGGAGCTCGTCAGCAACGCCGACGGCACCGGCGACCTCGAGGACCTCGCCGAGGGGTCCGCCGGCCGGCGCGACGCGAGGTGGCTCAGCCACGGCCGGCCGCGACCAGAGCTTGGCTGCGAGATCGGCGAGATGTTGGGCTCGCTCGACGATCTCCGTCGCCGTCCAATCGATGGTGGCGACGATCTCTTTGCTCAGGGCGAACTTCGAGTCGGCGAGCATCGTCCGCTTCGTCGGGAAGGGCAAGTTGCCGAGCTCGGAGTTGTAGCCGGTCAGGGTGAGGTTGCCGGCCGTGTGCAGCCAGGTTTCGTGAACCGCCGCCGCATCAGGTCCGAGGGCAGCCTTCCACCACTCGCTCAGGGTCTGCGGCATCACATGCTCGACGGTGATCGTGGGCGTGATCTCGACCCGCTCCTTCCCGCCGAGCTGGCGCTCGAGGGTCGCCAGAATCTGACGGGTCCGATCGAGCCGAGCGTTCTGATAGAGCGGATTGGTCTGGAAGCGTTCGCGGAAGAGGTCATCGCTCGGCCAGTCGTTTGCCAGCAGGAATCGCTCGGTCGACTCGACGAAGTGCTCAGTACTCACCTGACGCGGCATCCGGCCGAAGATCCGTCTCAAGCGGTTCGTTGGAATGCCGCAGATGAGTCGCCGAACGACATAGGACTCGATCATCCGACAGACGGCAACGAGATCGCCTTCCGTGATGACAGGCGTCGGCGTTCGAGTGGCGAGGTCGAGCGCGAAGAGGATGAACGGGTAGGCGACGCTGACCTCCCAGGCGTTGAGGCGACGGAGTTGCTCTGCGAGCGCCGGGCTCTGTGGGATCGCCGCCGGATGGGCGATCCGCAGGTAGAGCGTGGAAAGGCGGTCGAGTTCGTCGAGGACCGTCGGGAGCGACACTTTGTCGCGGTCGACGCGCCCGTCGATCCAGGCCCGCATCCCTTCGTAGACCTCGTCGTAGCGGGGCAGCTCGCCCTGCATCATGAGAAAGCGCCAGAAGAAGTCGGTCAGTTCGGAGCGTCCGTTCTCGAACTCGAGGCGAGATTGCATCGGGAACCAATGATCCCGGTACATCTGGCGCTGGGCGTCCTCGCTGGTGAGGCGCATGAAGACGTGATTACGGACGAGGTCGGAGTCGGACAGCAGCGTGCCCGTGTGATTCAGGCTCTCGAAGATGCGATGCGGGCTGTCGTCCTGGTCGAGACGAATGCTGACGAGGTTGACGTAGTCGGTCAGCACACTCTTGAGAACGGGGAGCTCGATCGGCTTGCCGCCTTCGTTGCCCGCCGCGATCATCCGCTCGAAGTACCGTCGCGCCGACCCGATCCGCGTGGCGCCGGCGTCCTTTCCCAGCATGACGAGGTCGAACGCCGTCGCGTCCGCGTCGGTAGGCTGGAACTTGACCGCTTCCTCGGACCGCTTGGCGAAGAGGTTGCGCAGGCAGTTGGCGTCGATCTCTTCGGCCAGATGGTCGCCAGCGCCGCTGGCCCGCGCCAGATCGCGGATCGTCGCCAGCAGGATGAGCAGGGTGGTGAGCCGCTGTTGCCCGTCGATAAGCATGAACTTCGCTGCGTGCTCGGGGCTGTCCGGGATCGGCAAGGTCACCACAGCGCCGAGGAAGTGGCCGCGCCGCGGGTTGGCGTCGTAGACCTCGAGTAGATCGTCCCAGAGCTGCTCCCAGTTGCGTTCGTTCCAACTGTACGTGCGCTGGAAAAGCGGTACGCGGTACTGGATCTTCCCGTCCAGCAAGCCTTGGAAGACGACCTCGCCTGCTTTCATCCGTTCTCCCGCACCGCCACCCCAGGCCGTCGAGTGTAGGCGAAAGCACGGCGAGTCGGACGGGGCCCGGGACCAGGGCACGCCATCACCGCTTCGTACGATCAGCGGCCGGCCATCACGATAACAACCCTTATCGGAGGGAGCCTCTCCGCCAGCCAATCGGTGGCGGGGGCTACCGCCCGTCGATCACGAGGCCGAGGCTCGGGGCTTGGGCCCGGGCCGACTCCACAGCCACGACGAGCGCGTCGAACGTGGCGTGCTGGCCCTTGTCGAACACGAGCTGATCGACCCGGCAGTACCGCCAGTCTTGATCCGTCTGCTCCCGCATCGTGTGGCACCACACACGGATCCCGCGGTCCTTGTGCTCGACGTCGGGGAACACGCGGCCCTTGGTCTCGATGATCCAGTTGACGTCGCGACCGTCGACCTTCTGGACCGCGACGAAGTCCGGGTAGTACCGCTTGAGGGCGCCGGTGGCACCGAGGTAGGTCACGTGGAAGCGGGTGAACTGCTCCGCAAGCGCGGCCCAGCGCAGGATGTCTGGGCGGCTGTCGAGGAACTCCGCGAACCGCTTCTCGTAGTCGTTGAAGACGGTGACGAAGTTGAAGATCGTGTGGTCGCCGGTGAGGTGCTGCCGGCGCCAGGCGAAGGGCGGCACGTCCGACAGCTTGAACGCACGGTTCTCGAACTCGAGGGGCCGGCTCTCGACCGTCAGCTCGCCGATCTTGCGAGCGATGTGGCCCGCCAGCCGCTCCCGGAAGACGTAGTTGGACAGGGCTCCCCGGACGTTGTCGTCTTCGAGCGACACCTTGAACCCAAAGGCGTAGTCGGTGACGTAGCGTTCGATGATCGGGTACAGCTCGGCGAACTGGCCGCTCAGTTGGGCCTTGTCCATCGCGGAGTCCACGAGTCGACCGACCGCGTCCGCGGCGACGAGCATGGGGTATCCGAGTTTCAGCTCGCCGAGCCGAGACCGCGTTGTCATGAACTCCAGCACGAAACGGAGTTCCTGAGTTGCGGTCACGTCCGGGAGATCCCGGAGCAGGCCGATCGTTGCCGGATCTAGGTCGGACAGGCGTCGGTACGTGTGCCCGAACAGTGGCTGGGTGAGCGGGATCGCGATGTCATAGGCCGACCGCTCGCGGATGGGCTCGACCTTGACGGGTAGTACCGGCGGCTTCTTGGTGACTGGAACCCCCAGCCCCTCCTTCTCCAGCTCCTGGACGAACGCCTCGAACGCCCGTGTTCCCATGACCTCGAGCGTCTGCCGACCCTCGGTGTTGGGCATCAGCCGGAGGCCGCGGCCGACGGCCTGCTCGGGAAGGATCTGTGCCTTCGCGGTGAACGGCCGGAGGCCGAGAACGACGGTCACGGCCTGGACGTCCCAGCCTTCGCGCAGCATCAGCACGCTGACGATCACCTTGACCGGGCTCGCCGGGTCGTCGATCGTCGCGGCTGTCTCCCGGAGCTTGTCGAGATCGGCCTTCGTGATCTCGCCCTTCGTGTCGGTGTGGATGACGAGGACCTCGGAGGGACGGAAGCCGAACGCCTTCTCCTTGCGGAGCCACTCCCCGATCTTGTCGGCGTAGTCGCTCTTTTCGGCCATGACGAACAGGACGGGTTTCAGCCCCAGTGACCCGTACGCCTCGGCGTGCTCCTTGTATCTCGCCACCGCCGCGTGGAGCCATTCCGCGTACGCCTCGACGACGTTGTCGCCCGTCACCTTCTCTGGGTCGGCGCGATCGACGCGACGCACGATGAGCGGCGACTTGACGATGCCGTCCTCGACCGCCTGGGGCAGCGGGTAGTCGGTCACGATCCAGGGAAAGTAGGTGCCGTTCTGGTCCTTGGGGGTCGCGGAGAAGTCGAGCCAGAGCCGCACCTTGTCCTTGAGGCCGAGCAGGGTCTTCGCCCATTCGAGATCCTCGTCGTGGACGTGGTGGGCCTCATCGTTGATGGCCACGAGGTCCGGGAGCGAGCGGATCCGCTCGAGCATCGACCGCTCGTGCGAGGCGAGGTCCTTGGCGACCGGGGGGCCGAGCAGGGCGGCGACCGCGTTCTCCGGCGTCCACTGCCGCTCACGGCTCTCGTGGATCTGCTGGACGTTCGTCAGGAACAGCGTTCCCGACTGGGACGGTTCTGCGCTCTCGCCGCGGAGGATTGGCTTGAGGTCGAGGGTCCACCCCGGCGGGACGACCGGGAGGTGCTCGAAGATCCGGTTACTGGCGAAGTCGCGCTCGAGGCGTTGGTAGACGATGACGTTCGGGGCGACGATCAGGAAGTTGCGAGACAGGGGGGAGCCGGGCACGCTTACCCGGTGGAAGTACGACCAGGCGACGACGAGCGCCATGACGACGGTCTTGCCCGACCCCGTCGCCATCTTGATCGCGAGCCGTGAGAGGCCCTCCGGCGGCAGATCCTGGGTGCCTTCCGATCCAAGCTCTGGGAAGAAACGGATGATGCTCCGGCGCCCATCGGGGCTCGTTTGGTGAGTGATCCCCTGGGCAAAGAGGCCCCCGGCGTACACCTCGCCGAACTGCTCGACGAGTGCCTTCGTATCGGCCATCTGCGCCACCTCGACGAGGTAGGCCAGGGTCTCCACGGCCTCGCGCTGGCCGAAGTGGTAGTGCCAGAGGACGCCGCTATCAAGGACGTGATCCTCCTCGAACCAGAAGCGGAACAGATCCTGCGTGACGTGGCTCGCTCCCTTGTAGCCGCTTGCTCGCCACGCATCCACTGCGTTACGGAGATGATTCACCAGCAGGGTCTTGCTCGGCCGGCGGCCGTCCGCGATCTCGTATCCGCCGTGCTGCCCTTTGACGAGGTAGGCGGTCGGGGCCTCCCACGGCTCCCGGTCGGGGATCTCGGGCAACGCCGACTCGTACCCGACGACGGTCTTGGCCATGTCAGCGGACCTCGACCGGGAAGACCTTGGTCGTGTCGTTGCCGAAGATGTCCACGACCTTGACCGCGATCCGATACGTGCCCGGAGCGTCGTAGGCGTGCGTGTCGCTCGCGAGCGAGAGCCGGCGCTCCTTCCTGGTCCGGTACACAACCCAGCCGTTCACGTTAGCGCGCTCCGATCGAGTCCCGATGGGACGCGCACCTGCGTTCCCGGTGTTCGGCGAGTTCCACGAGGGCGGGTTGGCCCGGGTGACTATCGAGTTCGTCGGGCCGGAGGACGAGGACTCGTGATGGACATGGGCGGGTGGGCGTCGGTGTTCACGGACCTGTCGCAGGAGTGGCGATCGGTTGTCGGCTCAGCGATCGAGGAGTCGCCGGTCGAGGACTGGCCGCGGCTGTTCGAGCAGTTCACGGCCGAGCAAGGACGCCTGAAGGCCAACGGGCTGTGGGTCTCCGGGCATTCCGACCTGATGCACCTGGCCCGTGTGGCGGATGGCGAGCTCACGCACTCGAACCTCGTGGCGTGGCTTCTCGACCCCGCGGGGAGACACCGCTTCGGGGACAGGCTCCTCGTGGCGCTCATGGCGGAGGGCTGGCCGAACCTCCCGATGCCGCAGACGGACGGTGCCGTCGTCGAGCGGGAGGTGCCGCGAGGCGGCAGGATCGCCGACATCGTGATCTACGCGGGTCAGACGACCCTCGTTATCGAGAACAAGGTGTGGGCTCCCGAGAGTCCGCGACAATGCGATGACCTCTACGAGATCTGGCTCGACTTCGGGCCAGATGTCCGCTACCTGCTCCTCACGCCGGACGGCCACCCACCGCGGGAGACGAGGAGTCAGGCCGCCGCCGACGCCTGGCGGAGCATGTCGTGCCCATCCCTTGCCTGCTGGCTGGCCGAGATCCTGCCGCCCTCACCGCAGTCGCTTGCCCAGAAGACCGTCGAGCAATACGTCGCCACGATCCGCGAGACCTGGCGTGGCACACGACCCTTCCGGATCGGGGTCGGAGGAGGGAATGTCGGTGAGTGAGAGCGAGACCTCGACGAATGAGCCGCTGGACGATCGCCTGCGCTTCTTCCTCGAACATCAGCAGCAGATCCTCGAATGGGCCGCGCTGGCGGCACCGGTCCAGGAGGCTGTGGATGGTCTGCTGCGCGAGCTACGCGTCGACCTGACGGACGATCCCCGTGTTGGGCAGCTTGACATTCGCGTCGGCACCCACGTGAGCGGCGAGACGGCTACCGGACCCGTCGTCTATCGACCGGCGTGGTGCATCGACGCCGCCGACGTCCCCGACGTCGGGATTGCGATTGGCTGGGATGGCAGGGTCGACCCGGCGGGGCTCTCGCCGCGGACGACCATGCCGTACGTCGGCGTGGTTACCGCCCACCAGACGAACCCGGGGCGGAGCATCGAGACGCGCCTCCGGGCCACGTCGGTCGCCCGCCTCGCTGAGGCGCCCAAGTTCCGAGTTGGCTCGCACTGGGTCGTGTTCCGACCCCTCATGCCGAACCGGGACTGGTGGCGGGACATCCCGGCATGGCGAAAGGGGCTCGTCGACGAGCTGTTCGGCACCTGGACGCGATGGGCCCAACTCGTTGACGACGCCGTCTCGTGGAACGATGACCAGCTCGGCCCCGGAGCTCGGTAACTGCGGGAGTGGAAACACGAACGCGTCAGGGCCGTCGATGATTCTGGCCTGGATCGCGTCCCTGCGCCCTGATCGTGTCGAATGGCGCACATTCAGAACGAAGGGTGGCCTCCGGGTCGATGCGTGGGCGGTGACGGTGCGGTTCCCGCCCTTCGACGGCCAGCGGTACGACGCGCTGCCGTGGGATTGCCGCAAGAAGGGCGGCCTCGTCGCCACTGAGGATCGGGAGATCAGCTGCGCCGAGGTTGAGGTAACGAAGCGGCTGCGTGCTGGCTCGCAACCTGCGGACAGCGACTCTGGGCTCCGTACCAACGCCCGCGGGGTGGCATCCGGGACGCAGCGGAGGGCACGTTTCCAGGCAGATCGCGCCGGCTGGTCGTCAACGGAGCAGGCGCACCTGACGTGGTCTCGTTGCTCGGTCCGCATCCCGTGTTCGTCGAGTGCAAGGGCACGGAGAAGCTCCAGGACAACCAGGCCGCCTGGATTCAATCCCTGCTGACGCTGGATGAGATCCGAGAGCTGTTCGCGGTCGTCCTCAGGGAGCTACCGGCGCCGAGCGCATCGTCGAGCCAGGCGGACCGTCAGCCTGTGGCAGCGAATGCTGATGACGCAGAGATCGCGAGATTGTTCGCGCAGGCGTCGGGGTCGGCCCCGGCGGATCGGATTCGGTTTCGCGACCCAATCGCGAATTTCGGTCCCGCGGCGATCCCGCATGCCCTTCGCGAACTCGATCGTCAGCCTAGCTCGGCCTTCGCGCTCACGGTGATCGAAGCCGTCGGGAAGCACGGCAATGCCGCCTCAGCCGCCGCCGCCCTTCGACGGGTCGCCACGAGCCACCCCGACCTCCGCGATCTAGCGGATGCCGCCCGGGGCCGCCTGCCAACGGAGCCAGGGGTCCCATCGGCGGCGTCGCGGGTGCCTGCGATCCCCGTTGGAGACGTACCCGCGTCCGGGGCGACGCCGCCGCGACACGTGGGTTTCTGCGACTTCCTGACGGCGCGTCGCCAGCCGTGCGAGAACCTCGGTCGTTACTCCCGGGGCGGTTACTGGGCATGCAGCTCGCATGCCAAGGCCCGCAATCCGGTGCCGATCACGCCGAGCGAGTGACGGCACGGCCTACCATGCCGGCCATAGCGATGCGCTTCCCGGCCCAATCCGCGTCGAATCGCGTGAGGTCGGACTGAGAGCCTGTAGCCGATTGCCGCCGCACGAACTACCTCGTTCGTGCCATTCAACCTGACGCGACCGTGCGGCAGGCTGCGGACATGGGCGCGGTGGCGGAGCTGACGGACGAGGAGTGGGGCCTGGTCGAGGCCCTGTTCGACCCGCCTGTCCATCGGGGCGTGAAGGGCACGATCCCCCGGCGCGACATCGTTGACGCAATCCTGTGGGTCGCCCGGACGGGCTGCCAGTGGCGCTACCTCCCGGCCCGGTTCCCGGACTGGCAGGCGGTGTGGAGCCAGTGGCGACGCTGGCGCGACAAGGGCACCTGGGCGGCGGCGATGCGCGTGCTGGCGCGGGAGATCCGCCTGCGGTGCAATCGGAAGGCCGACCCGACGATGGTCATGATCGACGGCCAGACGGTGAAGGGCGGGCGCGCCGGCCCGACGTTCCACGAGGCCGGCGGTCGCGGCGGCTACACGCGCGGCGCGAAGCGCACGATCCTCATCGAGATCCTCGGCCTGCCGCTCGCGGTGTCGGTCGAGTCGGCCAAGCGAGAGCCCACGCAACGTCACGCATACGGCCACGGCAGTGACGACCAGGACTCCGAGTTGTGCGATGTCGATCAGCGTCACGAACGGTCTCTCGGTCGCGGCAGTTGCGCCGTCTCGACGAACCTGCGAAATGACGTGTCAGCGGGGCGAAATGCGCAGTTCACCGCTACGGCCACCCCGGGAGGAACCAGGACCGTATGACCGCTGACACTGAAGCGACGCGTCATGCGCACAGCCCGGTCAACATCGAGCACGATCTCGGTCACGTGGAAACATCGGGGGGCTTTGACGACGTACGACCGCCTTGGGTGTCTCTGAAGGTTGCGTTCAGCTCCCGATAGGACCGGGCCACCTCACGGCTCATCGGCTTGACTTCGACGAGCATCCCGCCGAGCTCGTAGGTGCGAGCGTTCGGCCGGAACGTTGATACCGATGTGATCACCACCTTGGTTCGCGAGCGACTCACGAGTGGGCGTGCAGTCAGGAACCGGTAGATCCAAGGGCGCGGGAACAGCCCTATGTCCACGTCGTCGTCGGTCGCACCCAGACAGGACATACATACCCTCGGCCCATTCGCGACGCTGGCAGTCGCGCACGACTCGCACAAAGTCCCTCGGGAACAGATCTCGCACGCCGCTCGGTGGTGGTCGCAGTAGATGTCTCCCGATATTTCGCACGAGTGGGCGTGCGTCCCGCACAGATGATCACCCCCGCGTCCGCAGCGCTTCGTGTGATGTGGACAGAGCTCCTCGCCGCCGATGTCGCAAGCAATCTTGTGCGAATGGCAAACGGGCTCGTGCCCGTCGGCGCACAGCACACGGCATCTGTCTCGCCCACAGATTGGGTGGGCTCCCACCGCGCAGCGGGCCGCGTGATTCGCGCACGAGACCCCGCCGCATTCGAGACATCGGACACTATCGGCCTCGCAGACGGGGTGGTTCCCGACAACGCAACTCAGCAAGTGGAGGTCACAGAGTGTCCGAGCGCAGATCGCGCACGGTTGAGCATGACGACCACAAACGCTTGCCCGACATTCGGAGCACTCCGTCGCGTGAATCCGGAGTGTCCATTCCTTCCCCACGGCGCAGGGGAGCGCATGCTCGATGCACCCAGGTCGGGCGCAATCCGCGCATGGTCGCTGGTGTTCGGGGCATCCAATCGTGGTGCAGGCGGCGCACTCTGATCCATGATCGCGACATACGCGAATGCAGTGACCGGCGACCGCACACTCGTAGGTGTGGTCTCCGCACAGGGGTTCTGCACCAGGTTCGTCGAATGGGCACCGCACGAGATGGTTGGTACAAATCAGGCGGCGGCATGCCCGGCACGATTGGAGGTGAGTGCGGTGAACAACCTCGGCGTGGAATGTGCAATGGTCCTGGCAGCTGGTGCAGCTGGCCTCGCCGCATTCAGTACAGATGGTGCGATGCTCTGGGCAAAATCCTCTGCCGCAAGCCGTGCAGATGACAAGGCAGTCGCCGCAGAAAGCACCGTGGCACGACGGGTCCGAGCAGGGTTTCGTGGGATGCTGGCGGCACTGGCGTGCGGAACATCCAGAACAGCGCACGGCGCACGCTGGGCAGATCAGGTGCCATCCCAGACCGCGACAAAGATCGAGTCGGGATGTCATTCCTGTACACGACGAGCACCGGACCGCCGATGGCACGCCTTCGTAGTCGGTGATCGATATCGTCAGACTGCTGCCGGTGCTCGGCTCGACGATCTTGCCGCGGCGAGTCTCCCGGCCAAGCCGAACAACCTCGAGGTATGCGACGTCCAGCTGGACCGTAAGTGCCAGATCCGTCCGCAACGCCTCTAGAGAACTGCCCGGCCCTAGCCGAGACATTGCGTCCTGGAGCTGAGCGTCAAGATCCTCCTCTCGCACCTTGATGGTCGAGCCTATCTGAGTCTGCGCGCGGTCGAGGACTCGGTCGATGATTGCCCCCAGCGGTACCGGCACCAACTTCGCGCGCTCCGCCAGCGGGACGGCGGCGGCCACGAGCTCCAGGGATCTCGCGCTCGTGCTTGAGTCGCCGAGCGGGACAATCACTTCTTCGAGGAATGTCCGTCTGTCGTCCGACAGCATCGTCGCGGCGACCAGTGCGCGCGCGAAGAAGTGAGGCTCAGCCGGCTCGGACCGCACGTCGACGACGCTCAGTGTTGGCTCGACCAGATCCCGCAGCAGTTCTTGGGCTCTTCGCCCGGGATCGGGAGGTCCCGAGTGAACGATCGATGTCTGCTCTCGGATGAACTGGATCGCCTGCGTCACCACACTCGATCCGAGGGTGGCGTATTCGACGTTCGCGTGGTACTTCCGCGCGTCCCGATCGTATGTGTATCGGATCGTTGCTCGATTGCCGAAGGCGCGTCGGACGTCCTGCGGGAGGGATGCAACGCGAACCCCGTCGCTGGCTTTGACCTCGGCGCGCGCGAGGGCGAGGGCAGCCTCCAGGAGGGCCTCGATGGTCTGGCCGTCCTGTTTCGCCACGGAGTCGGTCATGCGAGCCCCATCTCGCGGAGGAAGGACTCCTCGGCGATCAGCTCTTGCAGTGCGCCGTCGATCGCGGACTTGAGTCCCGCAAAGCGGGAGTGAAGCTCCGCCGCATTGTGGCTGCTAACCACCGCCTTCCAGACTTCGTCCGCGAAATCGAGGTCGTCATCGAGCTCGGTGAGGATGGCATCGAGCTCCCCAACCTGCCGATCGAACATCCGAAGAGAGTTCTGGTACAGGTCGAATAAGTGGAAGTCCAGCCCGTCGTCCGAGACGATCGCGTGGATCTCGACCGTGCTCGTCTGACCGATCCGATACACACGGCCGACCATCTGCTCCAGCACGAACGGGTTCCACGGCACGTCGAAGACGACGAGGACGTGAGCGAACTGGAGGTCGCTACCCTCGGCCAGTTGTCGGTCGGCAATGATCACGGAGCCCGGAGTGGATCGAAACCTCCGGACCGCCTCCATCTTCATGAGCCTGTCGCCCCGGTACCGGATCGCCTGGCGACCGGCCGATGTGACGGCCCGGTGAATCATGTCGATCGTCTCGTTCGACTCCGCGAAGACAACGACCTGTTCGCCCGGTCGTCGTCGAAGGATCTCCAGAAGTCGTCCAACCTTCGAGCCAGCGGCCGCTTCCGGCGGCGATGACCAGATCGTCCGCAGCAGACTGGAAGCCGCCTCCGGAGATGAGTGCGCTGCGACGGCGAGCTGGCGCGCGTTCGTCCCCTTAGCGGCCCGAGCTCGCTCAAGGGCGGTCTCGCGCAGCACTCGCTCCTCGGCAGTCAGCGGGATCGCGTGTCGTGTCACCGACTTCTGGGGCCAGTCGATGCGGATGTCGCGCCGGCGCTGCCGAACCATGACCCGGTTGAGAACGGCCTGGAGTCGCCCGATGGCTGCCTGCTTTCCACTGCCTGCCATCAGGGGGTCGGCAATGCGGGCTTCAAAGTCCGCCATGTTCCTGAACTCACCCGGCCTCACCAACGAGATGAGCTGGAAGAGTTCCCGCGGGTCCCGGCGGAGTGGTGTCGCGGTCACCAAGAGGAGATAGCGCCGGTGCAGCCCGGAAATGAGCTGACCCAGCCGCGTGAGGCTGCCGTCAACCTTATAGGCGTGATGTGCTTCGTCGACGATTACAACATCGTATTCGGGCAGGCCCGCCTTGAGGCCAGGGCTGTCGCCGTCGCATCGATCGCATTTCTCGAACTCTCCTCGGGTCCGATTCGAGCATCCGCAGGCACAGACGCACCGGCGCCGATCGGCGAGTTTCACAATGTGGTCCCAGTCGAAGAGGTATGAGGCATGACTGCGCTCGAACCACTGGCGGACGGCCTGCTGATGGGAGGCGATGAGGCGTCGCGCACCCCAATTGCCCGGCCCGCCGCACACGACAAACGATGAGTCGCCGAATTTCGTCGACAGCTCAAGCGCCCATTTGGCGGTCAGGTGGGGGGGCGTCAGGATCAGGACGCGGCCTGCAAGGTCTCGAGCAAGAAGCTCGTTGAGGACGATCCCGGCCTCGATCGTCTTGCCAAGGCCCACCTCATCGGCGAGCACTCCAGATCCACGGAACTCGCGAAGCACGCGTAGTGCGGCGACTCGCTGGTGGTCATACGAGTCGATATGGGCACGATCGAGCGCGATCAGCGAGTCGAACCCGTCAGTGATGGCGAGATGCTCGGCCAGGCGCCAGAGGTGCGCTAGGTGCGGGCTGGTCGTAGGGCCCTTGGAGGCGCGCTGCTCGATGGCAGCCGCAAGCATCCGCGGACGTTCGACCGTGGTCTTTGGGAGAAGGCGTCGGACCGGTATTGGCGGGGACGTCGGGGGGGTCGGGATGGATTGACCGACCGCCTCGGTCCCGCAATGGCCACAGAACTTCCTGTCAGGGCTGAGCGACTGACCGCACCCGCGACAGGTAGTGCCGGGCGCGCTACGCAATGCGTCGAGGAGTTCCGAGAGGGTTGGACGATGGGTTGGATTCGACGCCAGAGCAGCCGCCAGCGACCGCACGCCTCTGGGCCCGAAGACCGCCATCCCGGAGAGCGCACTCTCCTCCACATCTGGACCGGACGGGTGCTGGGTCTGCAGCCAGCACAGCGTCGCTGCGAGACCGTACACATCGGCAGAGGCCATCAGCGTGGCTCCCGTGGAAGCCTCGGGCGCGCTGAAACCTAGGGTCCCCGAGGCGTGGTCCGGCTTCGCATGCGCGCGGGTGATGCTACCCGCGTCAATGAGTAGGACTCGGCCGTCTGGCGTTCGCATGAAGTTGGCGGGTTTCACGTCGATGAGCAGGAGCCCGGCCCCATGAAGGTCGACCAGAACCGACGCAACGCCCGCCGCAAGGTCTATCAACACCTCGCGAGTGAATGGACCACCTTGGTCAATCCGCAGCCTCTCGAGGGTCCGACCCTCCACGAAATCGCGGATGATCCAGATCGAGGCTCCATCTTTGAACGCTTCCGATAACCGGGGCAAACCCGGCAGTCCAAGGCGGAGGGCAACCACCTCCGGGTGTGCGTCGGGCTCAAGGCCGTCTGCGTCGAGCTGCTTCGCGACCCACACCTTCCCAGCAATCCGACCGTCTTCGGCCCGGTAGAGCCGTCCTTGGCCACCCTGAGCCAAGGGGGTGAGTGCATACCGGCCCCGGAGGACAGAAGGAACGCTGGCCGTCATGTCGGGCCGACTCCAGCGACCCTACCGGAAGCCGACGCGGCGACAATCCAGCCGTCAATGCAGGCGAGCCAGCCCCCGATCTTCGTTCCGACCTCGCCGACGACCCGAGATGATCCGTTCGCCGCGTCGGTTGCGCGGAGGACGCCGGACACCAGGTCGGCGGTGTATAGCACCGCGCCAAGGAGCACAGGAGCTGCGGATCTCAAGGCATCGACGAGCGGGTAGCGCGCGACGACCTCCCATCTCACGACGTCGACGATCGACAGGAACGTCCGGCCCGAAACGACGAGCGTCGACCCGGTGATGCACGGGGTGGCGTAGACCTGGTCGTGAACGGGGCACTCACCGACATCGCGCCCGGTGTCGACGTCCACTCCACGGATCTCTCCGCTGGTGCTGACGGAGATAGCCGTCCGGCCCGCGATTACAACTCCCGACGTTGCGGGAAAGGCGAGATCTACGCCCCAGAGAGGCTCGTCGATGCCACGAATGTAGCCGCGCAGGTCGCCCCTGACCCCGCCAACGATGACTCGGTCGCTTACGCAGGCAGGGCCGTGACGTACCTCGAACCCGGTATCAGCTCTGCGCCGAACCGTTCGCTCAGCGAACTCGAGCTCCCAACGGTGACCGTCGTTGCTTACGACATGAAGAACCGTCCCGATGGGAGTCATCGCGTACGGCCCGCTGGTGTCCAAGGTGGCCAGCGGGCTCGCTTGCCCTGAGGCCAGATCGAAGGACCATAGATCTCGGCCAATCGCGACAACCGCGTGTCCACCGACAAGTGCGGGCCCCCCGCACGCGGGAGAAGACCCGACGATGGAACGCATCCAGGTTGCCTGCCCCGTGAACGCGTCAATTCCGGTGACGGTCCCGTCCGCACCCACGACCACGGCCACTCCGCGTCGCCCGACCGCGCCGCCGATCAATTCCTCGCCGACTTTCGCTTTCCATGCCAATCCGCGATCGGCCCAGGTGTCTGGCGCCCTTCCGGAGTGCGCTGGATCGCCTCCAAGGGTGGCCCAGCTCACCTCCGATAGGAGCGATCGCCCGCACACGCAGCGCCACGCACCAGCAGGGATCGGTCGTCGACAGGATTGGCAGAGCGCAGCTGAGGTGGTCAGGCCGTTCAGGGCCAGGAGGAGTTCCTGGGCGGACTGGAACCTTCGGTCACGCTTCGTAGCGACGAGTCGCTCAAGGATCGATCTGAAGCTGTCGGATAGACCGGACCCATCGAGCGACGGGAATCTGAATGGATCAGATGGCGGGTCGTAGTCGACGCACAGACGGTAGAGCACTGCGCCTAGCGAATACAGGTCTGACCGCCCGTCGGTCTGTCCGGCGGTTGCCTCTGGCGCCGCATAGCCCAGCTTGCCGAGAGGGATGGTATCCCGGGCACGATCTGCGCTGTAGAACCGCGCAGCACCGAAGTCCAGCAGCACATGGCTACCGTCCGCACGGCGGATGATGTTGTCGGGGCTGATGTCCCGGTGAATGACTGGGGGAGTTCGCGCGTGGAGATAGCCGAGGATCATTGCCACATCGTGGGCGACGGCGATCGCTCGCTCCTCGGCCATTCGCCCGCGACAGTTGCGAGCGATCTCCTCAAGAGATTCACCCTTCTCGTAGGACATCACCATGTAGCGGCGGCTCTGCCATGCGAAGGCGTCCCACACGTTGGGAAGCCCGGGGTGTTGAAGGCTCGCCAGCAGCTTCGCTTCGCGTTCAAAGAGCGACTGCTGCTCAGCTGCCGAGATGCCGCCGCCCGCCGCGGCGTCCATGATCTCCTTGACTACGCATGGGCGCCTCTCGGATCGATCCAGTGCGAGGTAGGCGGTTCCGAATCCGCCTTTCCCCAGCGGTCGGCCGGTCTCGTAGCGATCGGGAGTGGCCGGTGGGCCGATTCGCGTTCCGTTGGGCAGGTCGCCTTGGCGAACCAGGGCCGGGCCGGTCGACGGCACTGATGCGCCATCGATCTGGATGCCACAGATGTCGCAGAACTGCGGGTCGTTGCTGTCGTGTCCTGCAGGACACTTCGGCGTCGCGATCAGCCGACTCCGAACCGGAGGAACAACCGGCCAACGATCAATTCGTCGCCTGGATGCAATTCGCGCTGATCGCCTGGGAGGAGCCTCGGCGATCGGTTGTGGGACGTGCCATTCAAGCTTCCGAGGTCCTCGACCAGGAAGCGTCCCCCGTCCTTCGTGATCTTGGCGTGCTTACGCGAGATCTTGGCATCGGAGTCGACGTCTGACAGGTCGACCTCGGGGAACGCTCCGGAGTCCATATCCCACCGGCCTAGCGTGCAGGATGGCTCCGTGACTGTGAAACGGCGCCCGGTGAACGGACCAGATGCCACCTCGATGTAGGCACCGCCTGACGGCGGCGCCGCGACCGGTGCAGCTGACGCAAGCTCCGGCGCTGCCGGCGGGAGCGGTTCCGGTACGAGAACCTGGTCGACCGAGACGACCGTCTCAGCTCCAGACCCACCGGCGGGATCACTCGTCCCAGCCACCGCCGGAGCCGGTGCCGCATCGGGTTCTGTCGCCATGGGCACTGGGGGCGGCGGCGCCGGTGCCGGTGCTCGATCGGTCAGTGCCGTGAGTTCGACACCGCATTCCTCGCAGAAGGTCATCCCGTCCAGGTTCTCGTGCCCGTTGCTGCACGTGACCGCCATCGCCCCTAGCCTCCAAATCCATCCAACTTCGAGGTCTGCCGAGTCCCCGACAGAAGAGTCGTGCGCGTCTCCTTGGACAGATCGCCGCTCTTCGCCAGCTCCTCGATCGCCTGGTCCAGCTTCGTCGTGACCTGTGCCTGCCCGAGCCGGCCCGTGACCGCCCTCGCGCTCGTCAAGAGCGTCGTCGCTCGGGCGGTGTCGCCCGCCTTCATTGCCTTCTCGGCGGCTGCGACCATGCCGCTGGCCGCACGAAGGTCGATCAACCGCTTGATCTCGGGATCGACCATCGCGACCTCACCGCGATCGGCCGTGTAGTGCACCACCACGTTCATCGGCTCCGTCTCGCGGACGTCGGTGAGCCCTACCTCGCGATAGCGCATCAGGATCTTGGCCACGCGCACGGCCCCAGCCGGACGCGTGGGCAGGACCAGGTCCAACAGGAACTGCGGGGCGCTCGCCGGGTTTCTCGAGATGTCGCCCACCGTCACGGCCCCGTCGCCAGACGCGCCGATGGGGTAGTTCACGACGTCCGGGACCACCCGATGGAGGCTCCTGACCGTCACCCCCTGACTTGGCGCTACCTCGATCTCCGCGTTCGTCAGGGCGGTGTCCTGCAGGTCCCGGAATTCACCCGCCAGGTCTCCGGCGACGTCGGCGGCTCCCTGGATGTGGCGAACGCGGCCCTTCGTCGTCTCGGCGATGTAGGTAAGGAGTTCCGTGTTCCAGTCAGTTCCGACACCGTAGGTCGAAATCGGGAGGCCCGCTTGAGAGGCCGCGCGAGCCTCAGAGCGACACATGTCCTCATCGGCGGTCTCTCCATCCGTGAGGATGATGACTCTGCCGGCGGACTCCGCACCGCGACCACTCATGAGTTGGCGGGCGACTTTCATCGCCTTGCCCATCTGGGTGCCGCCACCGGGGTTCATGGCGGCTACGGCCGCTCGCATGGCGCTGGCGTCAGCGGAGGTGCCGAGAGGAGCGACCGCCCGGGCGTCCTGATCGAAAGCGACGATGGCCAGCCGGTCTCCGGGTCTGAGATGGTCGATGAAAAGCTGGGCTGCCGACTTCGCATGCTCGAGCTTGTTTTCAACTGACATCGAGCCGGACACGTCCACTACCAGGGCGACCGAGGCGGCGCCCGTCGGTGCAGCCTCACCCGACACCCGCGGGGCGATCAAGACCGTCTGGGAGAAAGCCTCGGAGTCGCTGAGAACACTCGGCCGATACGAACGCACAATGATGTCGACGGTCTGCATTTCTACTCCTACGGGGCTGCGGCCAGAACTCGGATGCAGATGGCTGTAGCGTTGTCGTGGCCGCCCGCGAGGATCGCTTCGCTGACCAGCATGCGGGCAGCGAGAGCCGGCGTGGATGACGTGGTCGCCCGTACCAGGGCTTCGCTCGCCAAGAGGCCATGGACACCGTCGGTGGTCAGAATCAGCCAATCTCCGTGCCGGACATCGACCTCCGTGATTTGGGGCTCAACCGGCCGGTCGCCCCCCAGGGATCGATAAAGGGTGCTGCGCTGAGGATGCGTTGATGCCTCAGCCTCCGTGAGCTCGCCAATCTCGATCAGACGGGCGACGACCGTGTGGTCGGTTGTGATCTGGGTGAGCGAACCGTCACGGACCAGGTAGCACCGGGTGTCGCCGGCATGCACGACGCGGGCCGACCCGCCGGCAATGCACACCGCCGTCAGCGTGGTGCCCAGATCGCCGGTGTCAGGGAACGCCGCGGCGTGAGATCGGATCGCCGCCGCTGCCTCCGAGAAGGCTGTCGCCAGCGCGGGATCCACGCCAGACGAGTCCTGGTGACCGTCTTCCGGAGACTGGAGCGCCACGGTGAACGAGGCGACCAGGGCTCGCACGGCCAGTCGCGACGCGATCTCACCTGCCTCAGCCCCGCCCATTCCGTCCGCGACGGCGACGAGGGTCAGGCTCGAGTCCGGCGCGGCACCGGACAAAGTGATGCCCGCCCACGAATCCTCTTGGACGTCACGCACCCTCCCGATCGAGGATTCCGCGGCCCACATCACGTCCGCGGCTCCCCGGAGTCTCCCGAGCTCCCGCGCGACGTGCTGGAGACCGGGCCGTTCGGCCGGCGAACTGGAGGTGCACCGCATGACGAGCGAGGAGAGGTCCAAGTGCCCATCCCCGCATATCTGCAGCGTACCGTTTGGCAAAGACTCAGTGTCCTCAGAGATCATCCCAAGGCTCGATGCGAGCAGGATGCCAAGAGAGTAGACATCGGCTGCTGGAGTGATCGGATCGCCAATGAGGATCTCTGGTGCCGTCGCGATTCCCCATGTTCGCGGGCGCGTTGCGGATCCGAGTGGGCTCACCCCTTCGAGCCGCACCACGGTGGCGCGACCCGTGTCCGCAGACCATCGGACAGCCTCTGGTCTGAGCCCGACCAGAGAGGTGCCGGCCGCGTGGCAGGCGCTCAGCAACTGGGCAAGCTGACCTCCGACCCGACATGCCTGGGCCGACACCAGCCTGCGACTCGCGAGCCAGTCGCTGGTCGGGTCGTATTCGACGAAGAGGATGTCGAACGGCAACTGAGGGTGTCGGCCAACCAGGAAGCTGGCAGGGAGCGATGGGTGGCGGACGGTCGACAAGAAGTCAACAACAATGCGCAGCGTCTCGCCCGGCGGCTCGGCGGGCCGCAGTTGGATATCGGGCCCGCTGTCAGTTGCAGCGGCTTCCGCGGCGGCCGCCGCCAGAGTTTCCTCGACCGGGATTGGCAAGACGGCCGGGCGCGCCGACGCCTCTTCGGCACTTGCGGCTTGGGCGATCGCCGTCGCGTCGACAGGCGCACCCTCCATTGGCACCGAGGGCTCGAGCCCCGCGACGCTCTCCTGGACTCCGCCAGCTGTGTCGATCGGGTTCGGCTCCGACACGGACAACGGGACGATCAGAGCGTCCGCTACCGACACTGGCTCGGGAGGTGACGACGACGCCACATCCTGGGCCTGGATCAGGTCATGCAGCTGGGCGGGGACGAGCTCAGTGGGCGGTCCCGGCCGAGGAGTGCTCCACTCCGACGCGAAGTAGTACCTACCAGTCTCGCTGCGGGCAGACCAGTCCCCCTCCGTCTCGCGACGGATGAGTTCAATGGTTTCGGCATCGACCAGGAAACGAGCGCCGGGCACGAGAGCCGAAATGATCGGCTGTTCGTCGAGGGTCGCCCCGCAGCCGCTGCAGAACCCATCGCTGCCGCCATCTGCCCCGCAGCGCGGACAACTAGCCTGGGCCTGGGGTTCGTCCTGGGTCACAAGGCGGTACCGCAATGGCCGCAGAAATGGGCCGATGTCCCTACTCCCGCACCACATGTCCCACAGGTTCTAGCTGAGCCGCCTCGGGCAGCCCAAGGACGAGTGGTGGAGTAGCTCAGCCCCGTCCCCGGAATCCCGACCGTGGCGCGACGACCTCGTCGGCTCAGCGTCGTCACCCAACCGCGCTTCCCGATAGACAGACTCGGCCCCGATTTCGACAGGTTGGCACGCAGGCCCGGGAGGATTTGGACTCGCCGGAAGAAACGCCAGCCCAAGTCCGCCTCCTCTCCTGCATGTCAGTCAAGCATGACCATTTCCCGTGTCAGCCGGGGTGGCACGATGCTGCGCTGGGCGATCGGGAACCACAACGCCACAAAGGTCATCGGCGCGGGTGCCGTTCGGCTCGGCACGCTGGCAATCCCCGGAATCAGTGGCGTGATCCGGCGTCGCAAGCGCGGTGTTGCATGCGCACGGACGAGTTCAAAGTGTCGGGAGATCGGTGCTCGCCTCCTGGTCGTGGATACGCTCCCCCAGTTCGCCGGGCTGCGGGGCGACGCCGAGAACAACAGCGGCGATGCGCTCGAGGCGATCGGCCCGCTCCAGCTGCTCGCCGCCGACGGCTTCGCGATCCTTGTGACGCGGCACGATCGCAAGAGCGGCGGCGAGGTTGGTGAGA
>Ga0209748_1000526_pt1 | contig 20162 bp, 17 predicted proteins | sample BarGraIncu00421A_FD_185490 | JGI IMG/M metagenome (GOLD analysis project Ga0209748, IMG submission 185490) | Arctic peat soil microbial communities from Barrow, Alaska - Barrow Graham LP Incubations 004-21A (SPAdes) (version 2) | ecosystem: Environmental > Terrestrial > Soil > Wetlands > Peat... | reverse complement strand
AGCCGGACGCGATCGACGCCGTGGCGCACATCCACCTCGAGGACGAGGTGGAGTAGGCGCTCGAGGCTTCTCGGCGGTGGGCGCTGGCCGCCCTCGCCGGGGCATCGCGATCGACGTGGGCCCGTCTGCGGAGCAGGCGGGCCCACCTGCGTCGTGGCCGGTCGCGGATTCGCCGACCCGGGCCGGGCCAGCGCGTGGCCAAAGCTCCCGCTTGGCCATGAGCATCTACAACTCTCGGCGGCGGATGCCGATAGTGGAAGTGCGTCCGTGGGGGTTCAACTGGGGTTCATCTGACTGTGCGCGTCCGGTCTGGAGCGATGCGGCCGTCCTGCACAGCGACGACGGCTCCATCTCCTCGCAGCGGCTGCCCCGGTCTCCACCGCCGCCCATCGGGCGCGAAGGCCTATGATGGCCACCACTGCTGCATACACCCCGCAACGCCGAAAAGAGGAGCACCCGATGGACAGCGGTCAGGCCACTCCCAAGAGAGCTCCGATCGCCGACAACATCGCTCCGGGTGAACTCATAGCGCGCTACCTTGCCGGGCCCGTGCTCGTGCGGGACACGATCGCCGGAATGGACGAGGCCCAGCTACACGCCCGGCCCATCCCCGGCAAGATGTCCACGTACGAGGTCGTGACTCACATCGTCGATTCCGAGGGTGGCTTGGGCGGGCGCATCAAGCGCGCGATCGCCGGTGAAGAGGTGCCGCTCGTTCAGGGAATGGGCGGCCACCCCGAGCCGAGGAGCGACCCGGACCGCGATCTCGATGCGGATCTTCGGCTACTCGTAACGGTGCGTGAGCAGATGGCCGAGGATCTGCGCCAGCTTCCGGCGGACGGGTGGGAGCTCGTCGCGATCCGCAGAGAGGACCGCGTCATGACCGTGCACCAGGTGCTGATTCTGATGGTGCGCCACCTCGAGAATCATGTTGCGGCAATCGAGGAGAAGCGAGCGGCTCTCGGGCTCTAGGGTGTCCGCCCAAGGACTGCGTCATGAGCCCCGGGAAGTCATGGCGTGTGAGTTCCAAGTTCGCATACGATGGTCCGCCAACACAGATATGGAGGTCCGGCCTAACAGAGCCGGGGGTCTCTTGGTGTGCTAGGGGGCAGCGCACGTTGATGGGAATGGCGCCGAGGGCAAGCGACGCGGGGTGTAGAGTCGCGACAGGGAGAAGGATGCCCGATGAGCGAGGGAATCAGCCGACGCGAGTTCGTGAAGATGACGACTGCGACGGCCGCCATCGTCGGGGTCTCGGCGAGTCTGGGCGGCTGTGCGGCGGCGTTGCGCCCGAAGCCTTCGGTGGCGACCGGCGGTTTTGCCTACAGCCCGCAGGTGCGCAAGTTCGTAGTGGGCCTGCCCGGACTCGGGCCGACGGGCGCGAACGAGATCGGGCAGTACATCCCGCTCGCCACCAAGTCCACACAGCAGTTCGCGGGCACGATGACGGACGTGTACGACCTCGCCGTCGCCGAGTACACGCAGAAGATGCACCCCGACTTGCCGGGGCCCACTCGCTTGTGGGGCTACCGCGACGCGTCGGCTGCCGACGGCAGATACCTGGGTGGCGTGATCGTCGCTAAACGCGGTACGCCGGTGTTGCTCAACGTGAGCAACCGCTTGCCCGACAAGCAGCTCATCCCGAGCGACCCCACGATCATGGTCGGCAGTGGCAAGACTGTGGGCGATCTGCCGTACAACCGGTGCGTCACGCACCTGCACGGCGGCTTCACCCCGTGGTTCAGCGACGGCACACCGTACCAGTGGTTCGATCCCTCGGGCTCGACGGGCGCGAGCTTCATGAACGTGCCGGGAACCGATCCGGCTGCGGGTACGACGAACTACTACTACCCGATGCAGCAGAGCGCCCGGCAACTCTGGTACCACGACCACGCCATCGGCATCACGCGCACGAACGTGTACTCGGGCCTCGCCTCGGCGTTCATGGTCGTGGACGACTTCGAGGTCGGGCTTGTGAACAAGGGCCTGCTGCCCGATCTCATCGGCACCCCGCTCATCATCCAAGACAAGTCGTTCGTGCCCGAGAACGTGCTCGCGCAAGATCCGTCGTGGCGTTGGGGCGATCCGGGCAGCCTGTGGTACCCGCACGTCTACGCGCCCAACGTATCCTCACCGAAGAAGCCGAACCCAAGGGGCCGCTGGGACTGGGGCCCCACCATGGACGCTCACCCGTCTCACGGCACGATGGCGCTGCCGGCCCTCTCGGCGGTGCCCGAGGTGTTCTTCGACACGATCCTCGTGAACGGCGGTCTCTACCCGGAGGCGAAGGTGCCGGCGCAGCGCGTGCGCTTCCGGATCCTCAACGGCGCACAGGCGCGCTTCTTCCACCTGACCCTGTTCGCCGAGGACTCCGCGAACCCCGGCGAGGCGAAGAGCAACGCGCCCGGCCCTGCGATGTACCAGGTGGGCACCGAGGGCGGTTTCCTGCCCGCGGTTGCGGTGCACGACAACACCACAAAGATGCGCTTCAGCGGTCCCGAGACCGTCGATCCGCGCGGCCCGTTCAACCTGCTGCTCTCGCCTGCCGAGCGTGCCGACGTCGTCATCGATTTCAGCGGTGTCGCGGCCGGGACGTCGTTCATCCTCTACAACGACGCGCCCGCCCCGTTCCCGGGCGGCGATTCGCGCAACGACTTCTTCACCGGCAGCGAGAGCCGCGTGGCGGAGGGCGGCGCGCCGGGTGCTGTGGCCGGCCACGGTCCCGACACTCGCACGCTGCTGAGGATCACGGTCGAGCCGGGCAAGGCTGAGAAGCTGGGTACCGACGCGTGGCTCAAACAGCTCAACGGTCACCTGAAGGCGAACTTCCTCACCGGCAACCAGCCGCCGCTCATCGTCCACGGCGTCGATCCGTCGACGCCCAAGTTCCCGTACGCGGGTCCGGTCACTCGACGGCTCACTCTTAACGAGGATTTCGACGAGTACGGTCGCCTCATGCAGCGCATGGGCACCCTCACGAGCAAGAGCACGAACAACCAGGGCATCCCGACATGGGGTCTGGCCTACGACGCACCCGCCACGGAAACGCCAACCGCCGGTGCGACCGAGATCTGGCAGATCTTCAACCTCACGATGGACGTCCATCCCATGCATTTCCACCTTGTGAACGTCCAGTTGCTCCAGCGGCAGGCCTTCAAGGGCGATCCATCTCACTACGAGTTCAACGGTTCCCCGACGCCACCAGACCCCAACGAGGTCGGGTGGAAGGAGACCATCCGGTGCAACCCGGGCGAGGTGACGACCGTCGCGATGAAGTTCGACTTGCCGAAGCTGCCCACCGCCAAGATGACGAGCGCGGTGAGTCCGAGGACCGGCGGCCACGAGTATGTGTGGCACTGCCACATCCTCGAGCACGAGGAGCACGACATGATGAGGCCGCTCGTCGTCACGTGAAGGTCTGCTCGGGCGCATGACTGCGTGCCATTCGCGTGCCTTGTGCGCAAGAAGCGCGCTGACACAGTCTACGACTTGCCGACACGCGACAGAGCCGAGTGGTACTGCACACGGCGCGTGACCTGCGACGATGCAGCACTGTGCGGGACGCACGGACCCTCCCTGGAACCCGCAGGTCAGGTTTCGAATTCCCTTGGGGCCTGAAGGGCCAAGGGACTGGTGCCCGGCCGAGCGGCACCCCGGCGCTACCTTCCGGGTGCTTGACCCGAAGGTGGTCGGTTCGAATCCGGCCCCGCTGTCAAAGAGACGAACGAACGGTCCCCCGGTTGGGAGGCTGTCCTTGTCTTCCCAGCTGTGGCGAGAGGCCGTTGTCACACGCATGCGCTTCTCCACCCCGATGTCCACGGACGGCGGCCGCGAGCGCTCGACAACGGGAGCAGGCGTCTCCGCTTGTCGCAGTCCTGACAGATCGCTGCGGATCCTCTCGAACGGCTGCGAGGGAATAGCCTGACACCCTGCACCGCGACTGCTCGGCTATGCTGCACGGAGGGGAAGGGGTTCCGAATGACCGCAACGTACTTGCTGCCCGCGTGGCATCGAGAGGCTCTGGAGTGGTTTGAGACCAACGCTGGTCGGACTTTCGCAAAGCGGCCGTTCGACGTGGGGCTCTCCGTGAAGGTGACCTCGCTCCAGAAGGGGATCTGGAAGCCGGCCGCGACGCCGTACGCGATCAGCATCGTGCAAACCCACAAGGGCGTGTACGCCGACCAGGATCCAATCGCCAATCCCGATGGCACATGGACCTACTTCTACCACCAGCAGGGTCAGACCGCCGAGGATCTTAGTGATCCCGAACGGGTGTACGCCAACGCAGCGCTGTTCAAGTGCAAGAAGGACGGGATCCCCGTCGGTGTGGTCCTGCCAGCGGATAGCGGCAGCGGGTATCAAGTCCTAGGGCTCGCGCTGGTGCAGGGCTACGCCGGCGGGTACTTTGAGTTCGTGGGGCCTGTGTCGGTTGGCGCGGCAGGGGCGGATGTCGGCGCGGAAGCGCTCGCTCCGCTGAGCGTCGCCTTGATCGGGCTGCCGACGGGGCCCTTCGACCCCAATGCCAGCGCGGACACTCGCCTGAAGGTCTTCGCAGAAGTCAGCCGCAGGCAAGGCGCACCGCGATTCCGGCGGGCGCTACTCCATGCCTACGAAGGGCACTGTGCGATGACGCGCTACGACGCTGCTCCGGCTCTCGAGGCAGCGCACATCGTCCCGTACCGGGGGCCGCAGACCAACCATGTCGCGAACGGTCTGCTGCTCCGCGCCGACATGCACGACCTCTTCGATCTCGGACTCATTGCCGTCGACACCGATTCGATGCGGATCCTGTTGTCGCGTGATCTAGAGGGCACCGAGTACGAGCAGTACGCAGGCAAGTCAGTCTGGCTGCCGCATGACCTTGAGGCTCGGCCGAATATCGAGGCACTGGCCAAGCACCGCGAGGCCGCACAGGTGGCGTAGGAAGACAGGAGCATCGTGAGCCCCAAAATCATCGCATCGGAGGTGCTGCTCGAAGCCTTGGACAGGCACCAGATCCACCTGTCACTGGAGGGATGCGTGGCCTTCGGGCATCAGGTGTCGGGTGCGTGTCAGCGTTCCGCCATCGCGGCCGCTCTTGGGACCAGAGCCCTCAGCCTTCTAGCCAAGCACTGACTGAATCGACCCCGAGGGCGTCGTCGCGCGAGTGCCGGCGGGAGCGGCCGACGCCAGAGCCGATGGAGGGGATGGAGCCGGAATCGGTTGGCAAGGACCGCGTGGCAGAACAGCGGAATGGGGTCTTGCGATGGACGACATGAGGGAACGGGTGCTCGCACTCCTGGGCGCGGATTCGTTGACGACAAGGGAGTTGGCCGAGAGAGCCGTTGCTGCCGGTCTCAATGGCGCCAGGGCAGAGCGGGAGCTCGAGGCACTTGTCGCAGACAAGGTCGTGCACCTATCGGGTCGGGGTAACCACAAAGTGCTCGAACCGAGGATTGGCGCCAAGAGTAGTCGCACCGGATGGGAATCCTGGCTGATCTTCTGCCCGGAGATCGAGCCCGACTCCTATGTTCACCTCAACGTGCAGGGCGACAGCTACAAGATCCGTGGGTTCGCGGGAGCTCGCGGGTACTGGGGGCCGGAGCACGCCCGAGGCGCGACCACGACGCGGGAGTTCATCGCTCGCTACGGAGGGTGCATGACGAGTGCCGCCGGCGCGGTTCGGCAGGAGCCCAACAGCATGAGGCTCGACGAGGAGCCTGGGCGCACCGCTTGGCGGGAGCGCATTCTCGACCTCAACCGGCGGCGTCACCTCACGGCGTGACCATTGGATCTCATTCGGCGGGGGGAGAGTGCTTTGTTCCCTCCCGGCGCTGTCACGCCTCTGCGCTAGCATGAGAACCGTACCGGTCCGCGGGATGGACCGTCGTCGTTGAGGGGGAGACGTATGGCAGGTGTCCCGGCGTCGGAGGCGGAGCAGGTCAATAGGCAACGGGGAACTACCGCTGCGCGGCAACTCTACGACGGCTGGGATCCCAATGCGGGCGATGTCCATTTCGAAGGCGAGACCACGCCGGCCTTCGCGGAAGCCTTCATCGACGAGTACCGCGCCATGCAGATGCTGCGCGCCAAGTCCGTCGATCGCGTCAGTTCGAGGCAGGCGGGCCGAGCGGCGGTCCAACTGACGGAGGAGGCGTTTCGCGGCATCCTCGAGGTTCTTCAGAACGCCGAGGACGAGGAAGCCAGCTACTTGAAGGTCGCCTTGCGGCGAAACGGCAACCGCAGAGAGCTCCTCTTCGTCCACGACGGCAACCGCGTCGTCGCTCGGACGGTCGTGGCCATGACGGGCGCGTACCTGTCGCTCAAAGCCGAACGTTCGACCGCGATCGGCAAATTCGGCATCGGCCTGAAGACGCTTCAGAAGCTTGGTCCCGTCCTCGAAGTCCACTGCGCTCCCTACCATTGGGCCATCACGGACGGCGACGCGAAGCGAGTTCAGCCGGCCACGGCGATTCCCGATCTCTACGAGCCGACCTCCGGGCAGACACTGATGGTGCTTCGGCTGCACGGCAGTGGGGCCGTGGACGGACTGTTCGAGTGGTTCCAGAGGAACGATGCGCGGACGCTCCTCTTCCTCCACAAGGTTCGCAGGGTCGAGTATCGGGAGTTGGGCAGGCACCCGCGTGTTCTGAAGCACTCGCTCGTCGAGACATCTGCGCGCGAGTACGACCTTGCGGTCGGCAAGCGCGTCGCACAGTGCGCGGAGTCGGTCATCGAGTCGTCGGACGGCCAGTCGTGGCGTTGCTACCGCGCCGATCTGCCCGTGAGCGATCACGCGCGGCGCGGCAAGGCCTCCGGGCAGACGGTGAGCGTGGGAGTCGCCGTGCCCGCGGAGGGACAGCCCGGGCTTCTGTTCTCGGGGCTGCCGACAGGGGAGGGAACCGGCCTACCGTTCGACATCGGCGGACCGTTCGAGTCAGACGTCTCCCGCGAGCGGCTCGACACCGGCAGTCGGTGGAACAACTGGCTGTTGGATGAGGTGCGCAAGTTCGCCCAAGCGCTGGCCGTCCGCGAACTCCAGGAGGATCCGGCGCGTGCGTGGTCGCTCATCGGTTTGCAGGCAGAAGTCGGAGTGCTGACCGCGAAGAAGTGGCTGACCGAGCAGATGTGCGCCTTCGTCGACGCCCAGCAGCGTGCTGTTGCTGCGGCGGACGTCAAGGTGCCCGGCGGAACCACGCGCATGCGTTCGCTCGCATTCGAATCCCCCGATCTGGAGTCGGTTCTCAAGGATGAGGACATCGAGTCGGTCCGGCCGCAGGCGCGCGCTCTTCCGCGGGCAGCCAGGGACTACGGCCGCTGGCGCAATGTCCTCGGCGAGGTTCTGACCGGCGCGGAGATCGGGGTCGACGAGGCGATGGTGCTCTTCGACCGCGAGATCGCCGACAACAAGCGCCCGACGTGGTTTGCTGAACTCGCCGCGGCCGCGATACGCACGGACCGCGGTGATCGACTGTTCGAGCACCGATCGGTTCTTCTGGCGGACGGTGAGAGGGTCGCGCCGTGCGAGGACGGGCACGGTTGTCTGTTGGTGTCGCGCGAGTTGGCCGGCACCGACCTGATCACGCGTCTGTCGCTTGCCCGGCAGATCCACATCGTGTACACGACCCAGGGCAAGTCCGCGCAGGCCGTGCGCTTGTTCCTGGTGGAGAAGGGCGCGTTCTCCGATGCGCAGTCGGCCGATGCGGTGCTGCGTGCGCTCGCGGGCCGGCACGAGGACCCCGTGACGCTCTCGGACGACGATATCGGCGAACTCGCCACCTTCCTCGCCGAGGCGTCGGCGTCTGCGCTCGAAGCCATCGCCAACGATCTCGGGCGTGCGGTCACAGTGGACGGTTTCGTGTGGGTCGGAGGCCACCGCGACTACCGCCCGGTTCTCCCCGCGGAGTCGTACCTGCCGGCGGCGATGGACGAGAAGGATGGCTGGGCCAGGGCTGCGGGAACCACCGAGGGCATCGCCTGGATCCACCCCCGCTACGGCAAATTGAAGCAACTCAGCGACGTGAGCATCGGACCCAGGAAGCTGTTCCGTCTACTCGGCGCAGAGACCGCGCCCCGTCTCCGGCGACCCGAGACCGTACGGAACGACATCGCGCAGACCGCTTACGGGCTCGGATGGGTAGACCTGCCCGAGCTGTGGGTCCGCGGCCGCGCGGTGCTGGGCGAGCGCATGCGCATGTGGCCGGACGCTTTGCTCGACGATTGGACCAGCCCGGAACTGTTGGCGGCGGCGTCCGACATCGCCGCGAGCAAGGTCGGCCAGGAGCGGAGAGAGCGAGCCTCGGCGTTGGTCCGGACGCTCGAGCGTCCGTGGTCGAAGCTCTATGAGGACGCAAGCGAGAGCGCGGCCGTGCACCGGTATCGCGGCAAGTGGCGCACTGTCGGCGCGCTTCCCACTTCGTGGGTCGCACGACTCGCCGACATCGAATGGCTGTCGGACTGTGCCAGTCCTGCGAGCCCGGTTGCGCCGGTGAACACCAGGATCCGCAGCGATGCGAATGCGAGCGTGTACGGGAACGACGGGTCGGCCTACGCCTACGAGTTGGGTCCGCTCGATGCCGACAGCCCAGTCGTCCGGGCCCTCGGCGTGGGAGGGCTTCCTCACGCGAGCGAGCATCTCGATGCACTTCTTGCCATCAGACACTCCGGCGCAGCTACGGCGTGGGACGACGTGGCCCACCACTATCTCGCGCTGTCTGAGATGTGTCCGGCGCGGCCGACCCCCGGCGCCGAAGTGGATGACATGACGGTAGCGCGATTGCTTGACCGGTTCCGGTCGGAGAAGCTCCTGTGGTGCGGAGCGTGGCTCTCGCCGTCGGACGTGTATCAGGGCGAGGTCCTGTTCCCGGGTGAGGCCGCGTTCGTTCCTGAGAATCCGGAGTACTCCCGGCTGTGGGAGTCGCTGTCGATAGCGCGGCCCACGGCGCCCGACTGCGTCCGCTTTCTGAAGAAGACTGCCTCCGCCGGAAGGCCGCCCGCTGAGGTCGGGGAAGCGCTGGAGCGGACCTACCGTGCCCTGTCCCGGCTGATAGCTGAAACAAGTGCTCGAGTACGCAAGGAGCTCGGGAAGTTGCCCGTCTGGACCGGCGAACGCTGGTCGGCCGACCGACCCGTCTACTACTCGGAGTCCGAGGTATTCGCACGCACGCTCGCCGACGCGGACGTTCCGATGTGGCGAGCCCCAGTCGCGCTACACACCTTGGGAGAGCTCCCCCAGGTTCTCAAGCTCGAGCTGATTTCTCCCGCTGACTTCGCGGTTAGTTCGCGCGGGGGGGTCAACAGTGTGTACGACGTGCACGTGAGGAGCCTGTTCGCGAATGCGGTGGAGTTCATGAGGGACTTCATCTCCAGGGCCATGCCGGACATCGAAGCCAAGATCCCGGACGCCACGTGGGATGCGCTCCACGGCGCCGCAGTGGAACTCGTGCCAGCGCTGACCTTGGAGGGCACAGTTGCAGCCAAGCGTCTCTCGATCGAGGCTCACACCTATTTCGATCGCGCTGAGATGTGCTTTTTCTTCGAGAACCCGAACCAGGTCGGGCGGCGGGACACGGGCGGCGACCTGGTGGCCGACGCGTTCGAGCTCGGTCTGTCGGACAAGCTGAGCGTCTCCCTTGCGTGGGTCGACGCTTGGCAGCGCGCCGCGCAGGGCGAGGAGCAGCTCGGCTTCCCGGTTCGAGCCCGCACTCCCGACTACATCGATGGCGAAGCCGTGCCGAGTGAGCGACCGGCGGCGCCGCTCGGGGTCACGCCCAAGAAGAAGCCCAAACGCGCGGGCAAATCGGCCGCCGGTTCGACGCGCGAACTGGTCGACGTCGACGCGCTCGTCGTGGGCACGACGCGCGCGGCGACGACGCCTCCGGTCGGGGCGATCGTGGCGACCGCCGGCGAGGTCAACGTTCAGCCCCCTCGCAAGGCCGGGGTGGGTGGCAAGGAAGGCCCATCCGACAAGAAGTCAGCATCGAACTACACGCCGTGGGACCGCGAGACGGTCGGCATGGGGATCCTCGGCAAGGTCCTCGCGGTGCGGGGCATCGAGATAGAGGATGTCCGCACCAAGCGGACGGGAGCCGATGCGATCGGGACGGACGGTTGCTACTACGAACTGAAGGTGCACGCCGGATGCGCAACGGGCGCACTGGACGTTCGCGGTAGCGAGGTTCTGCAGGCGCGGGAGTTGGGCGAGCGCTACGTTCTGGTGGTGGTGGAGAACGTCGAGGCTGCCGCGGCCAACCCGCGTGTCACGTTCATTCCGAATCCGATGGTCGTCCTTGATGTCCACCCGGTCGGCAAGATCGAGGTCACCGGATACGACAACGAAGCGTTCGAGCAGGTCGAATTGCCCAGGGGACAGTAGTCACAACACGGGAGCGAACGTGGCTGATACCAGAGTCCAGCACGAAGTCGAAGACTGGGTCCGTAGCGAGTGGATGCCGAAGGAGTACGGCCAGTCATTCGAGCGCGAGCGCCTCGTGCTGGAGAGCGGCGGTGAGCACGGCTTCGCCGCTGTCAGCACGGACCGGACCATCGCGGCCACAATCTGCACGGGAGGAGCGAAGACCGCTGGCGGCAACTTCGCGAGCGGCAAGGTGATGAAGCTCCGATCCGACATGCTCTTCCTGACCATGGTCGGGGCGAGCCGGAGACTGATCGTCCTGACGGAGGACGACACGTATGAACTGTGTCTTCGTGAGCGCGAGGCAGGACGTGTGCCGGCAGGGATCGAGTTCGCTCACGTGACGATTCCCCCGGCGTTGCAGAAGCGGCTTGTGGTCGCGCGCGGGATCTCTTCGCGGGAATCGTCGCCCGGACCAGCGTGAATCGGTCGAACGCACGAGTGCGACTCAAGTGACGCCCACGGTGATCGAATCGGAGTGAACATGAAGCGAGCGCTGCTCGTTCGGGCGGGTTTCGAGAACGAACTCGTCGACGCCTTTCTGCGCACATCGGCCGTCCATGTCGGTTGGGAGCGGCTCGGCGATCTCGCGGGGATGAAGTCGGATCGTGTCGATGCGGCGCTGCTCCGCGAGTACCCGGAGTGCCGTACGGTTGGCGGTGCGCCATGCAAGCACTACCGCGAGATCACTGACTTCGCGCTCGTGGCCCAGCCGGGAGACACGGTGGTCACTCCGGACCGCGCGGGCAGACGGTTCTTGGTTGGCACGGTGTCCGGTCCGTATCACTTCAATCGCGCCAGCCGCCTTTGGTCCGGCGGCGAGCCCTACATGCAGTCGCTTCCGGTGTCGTGGACGCACGCGGTCTCGCGCGATGACGTCGCGAAGAGCGCCCTCACTGACACCGACCAGCGAGGCAAGACCACGTTCTGGCTGAAACCGGCAACCCTGGAGGAGATCGCCAAGGCGCCGAGGATAGCCTTGGGCTGACCGCCTGGCATTGTCCGCGCAATCAGACGACGCATGATGCCGACAGAGATGAGTTCGCTGATGGACCCTGACAAGCGTGCGTATCGAATGGGTCGCGCGATCGCCAAATGGAAGGCAGCCGGCTGCGCGGCTTTAGGTATTCCTGAGCCGATGACCTATACGCAGGTCGACGGGGACGAAGAGAAGCACCTCTACATTGGCCCCGGCGGCCGCGGCGAGTGGGTCGTCGTTCGCGATGGGAAGCGCGAGTTCGAGAGTGCTGTCCGCAGTGTCGCGATGGAGTACTTCAATCGCTTCAAGTAGGAGAGCTTGACCTTCGGGTTCGACGCCCGAGAGTGGTTGCCTAGCGGTGCGGCCGCAACGACGCGGGGTTGCACTATCCTCGTGTCATCGGATGCTCGCCGTCGAGAGGGGCGTTTGTGCTGACCGTTTCTGAACTACTTGACGAGGACGGCGCAAGACTCTGCCAAGGCGTGGCAGATCTCGTTGGTCCGGATGTGCCTCTTTACGACATCAACGGCGACGGGAGCTCGATTCTGTTCGTCGGGCCTCACTTCGGTTTCGCGGATCTCGACTTGGAGGGCAAGCGGCTCCAGTCCCGAGTTCGAGAAGAGCACCGGCGGTTTGCAGCCCTTTCACGTTCACTTCTTCGAGGCCAAGCGGACGATGTGTTGCGACGACTCAGCTCCAACGATGACACTATTCGCTCAGTCATCGATCGGGTCATGGTCTGGGAGTCAACCACTGGCAAAGCGATGGAGACTGTCCGGGAAGCGATGCGCGAGACTCTCGAGATGGTTTCGTGCCTCGATGATCCGTCCGAGGGTGCTGTCATCCTGGTGCCCGACACCAATGCGCTGATTCACAGTCCTGCGATCCAATCGTGGGCCTTCGACTCGATCCCCGCATTCGAGATGCTGCTCGTCCCGACCGTGCTTTCCGAGATGGACGAACTGAAGACGAATCATCGCCAGCCAGCGGTTCGAGACAAGGTGAAGTCGATCATCAGGCAGATCAAGGAGTTCAGCCGTCGAGGGTCTATTGGCGAAGGGGTTTCGGTGGTAGACGGGCGCATTCGGATACGTGCCTTTGCCGTCGAACCGGATGTGCAGGACGCCCTGCCTTGGCTGGACCCGGGTGTTCTTGATGACCGGATTCTGGCTTCGACAGTTGAGGCGATGAGGGCCCATACGCGGTCGACCGTCTGTCTCGTGACCGGCGACCTGAACCTCCAGAACAAGGCCGCTTTCGCGGGCGTTGCGTATATCGAGCCGCCTGAGGACACGTAGACGACTTCTGGGGCGTACGGTCTTGTTGGTGGCCTAGCTAGGACGAGGGGTGGGAGTGTCTAGCGCACAAGACATCGGCGCGACCCTGCTCGCCGAACTGATCGAGTGCCAAGGCCGCCTTTCCCAGTGGGTTGAGAACCATGCCAGCTTCGGAAGGCCGAAAGTTCGCTCGACTCCGGATCCGACGTTCAAGACGTGGCGCCTGCCGTACGTCGCCCAAGTGGTCGGTCTGTTCGTAGCGCGGTTGAACTGGAACCTTCGTGCCGTGCACGTACTGTGCTCAGACGGACTCGCAGTCCAGGCGCAGCCAGTCGTTCGGGCTGCGCTGGAGTCATCTATCGATCTTCGCTACATCTCGACGAACCCACAGACGCTCGTCAGCAAGTGGTGCATCTTCGAGGATGTCCAACGGTACAGGCATCTAGGGCAACTGAAGCCTCACGAGCGCCCTTCGGACTTCGAACTGATCGAGCGACAGGTGAGCCTCAGGCTGCGGCAACTCGACAAGCACTCGCCTCACAAGAGCGGCAAGCCCTGGACCGCCAAGGGGCTGGCGAAGGACTGGGATCTCTCCAATCTCGCGGAGCGCGACAAGCGTGCCTGCGCCGCGCTGGGGGAGGACGAACCGGACCTGTACGGGATGTACAAGTTGCTCTCAGGCAACCTCCACGGCGGCATAGAGTCGGCCAATGACTTCGTGATGTCGGATGGTCACGGCAAGTTCGTTATGGTATCCGGCATCGCCGATCGCAAGCGCGTCTTCGTTCCTTGGCTCGCGATGTACTGCCTGTCCACCAGCATCCGCTCCGCAATCAGATGCGGCGCGTCGCTTACGGAACAGGTCGGTCCGAGGTGGGACACGCTCGGGATCGAAGCGACCGAGCTTCGGGATGCGGCAATCGAAGACTTCGCGTATGCGGTATTGCCGACCGGTCAGCCGGTCTCGCTGTCCGACCGGCCCGCTATCGAAGCGAAGTAGGCGGTCTCGCCGACCGCGCCGACGAGGGCGCCGTCGAACTCGTGCATCTCCAGCAAGATGTCCCCATCGGCTGATCGGTATTGGACGGTTCTGCTGGCGGGTACTACCTCCGGCCTCCAGTGAACCTCGAACTCGCCGTGGACGGAGGTCAGCCCGATGAGCCTTCCCTGACCGAAGTCGCGAAGCAGCAAGTAGCGACCTGTGTCGAGCGAACCCCCGAGTTCCTTCAGCACCGGCGGCTCGTCCGTGCGCACTCCGGACATCAAGGCCGGCCACGTCAAGGTGCTGGTCAGAATGGCTCGAAGTGAGGTCGAGGACGCGGTGACAGTGTCATACCAGTTGTCGGCATCAAAGTCCTGAGACAGCGCCGTCAGTTCGTCATGCGTCAGGTGAGGCAGGTGGTGCTTGAGGCTGAGCACCATTCCCGCGTGTGACCAGCGAAATGTGCGAAGGCTGACTTCCGGCTTGAAGGTGGTGATCTCCAGGTCACCGAGCTTCTTGTCGTCAGAGAAGGCGCTCTTCTCCGAGAGCCTGAAGAGTTGGATGCCGTTTTCCTTCGCGGATAGCGCCGCGAACTTCGTGAAGCCGTCGCGAGAGACCGCGTAGATCTGGTCCGCCTCGATGTCCTGGCGCTTCGTTGCAAGCTGCTCGATCCACGTCAGACCTTGGCGCCCATCGCGATCCCGGCACTCGATCGCGTAGAACATCGTCTTGGCGTCAGTCTTCAGGAATAGTGCGACGTCAACTTCGCGCAGTTGGGCAGACTGCCTGCCTCTGAGGCGGTACCGCAGCCGGATTTCAACTTCATCCGGTCGCAGTCCGTAGGCGTGCTGCATGATCACCTGAAGGTCTCGTACGAGGGTCTCGAAGTCCTTGCCGGTCTTGTCCACTGTGCCGCCTCTGTCTTCGCGGACGTCCATCCGACTGTGGGGCTCGGCTGTTCCACTGTAGCGGACGGACACCCACACCCAAGCCCGCAGGTCCCAAGCGCAGCAACAACGCGCTGGCAGGTCAATGGTGTTGTAACGAAGGCGGTGCTTCCTCGTGGCACCTGCACTAACGAGGGGATAGCGAATCCCCGTGTCAGTGTCAGGTGCCAGAATGCTCAGAGGCGCTGCCTCGAAACGCAGTTCTGGCTGGCGTGGCATCTTGTGGAGGGGACTCCGTGTCCAACACACTCGAATCCAAGGTGGAGATCCGACCGTGACGACGCTACTCATTCCCTGGGGGGAGCGAGCTGGACAACTCGTTCACGTGGATGCGGTGGCCAGTGGTAGTGGATGTGGCTGTGTCTGTCCCTCGTGCGGTGATCCCCTTGTCGCCAAGAAGGGAGAGAGCAGGATCCACCATTTCGCCCATTACCGTGGTGCGACGTGCAATCCAGAAACCCTTCTGCACCAGGTCGGCAAACGGCTTCTATTCGAGAGGATCGTCGCGTCGTTGGGGTCCGGAGTGGCAATCCCAATCCGATGGACTTGCGAGCACTGCCACGAGGAGCACGAGGGCAATCTGATCAAGAAGGCGACCGGAGTCGTACTCGAGAAGTCACTCGGTCCGTGCCGACCCGATGTAACGCTCATTGATGGCAACGGATCGCCCGTCGCGCTGCTCGAAATCGTGGTTAGCCACCGGCCCGATCCGACGGTGCTCGCCTATGCGGCGGAGCGGCGTATCCCTCTCGCGGAGTTTCACATGGCCGGCACAGGTGACCTAGATCACATTACCGAGTCCGAAGTGTTGATTCCGACAAAGATGGATCTCTGCATGCGACCTCGGTGCCCGAAGTGCGGCAAGTACCTGCAGAAGGCGAGCCTGCACGTCATTGGTGCTCGGTGCTGGAAGTGCGACCGAGCCATGAAGGCAGCACTCTTGACCGGCTTGGGCGGCGTACGAGGGCCTGAAGCTCTCACGGAGCAGGAACGGGCCGTAGCCCGAGAGAACGGAGTCGTTCTGCGGCTTGAGCGCGGCAACACACGCCGGGGGCAGTGGAAGCGCATGACCAACGCCTGCGGCCATTGCGGTGCCTTCACCAGCACCCACTACTTGCACAACTTCTGGCACGAGATCGGACCTAGCACTGAGCGCATGGTGCGCTGGCTGTGTTCCGACTGCGGCGGAGGAATGCGATAGGCGGGTGGACCGGCAGTGGCGTAACGAGTTCTTGAACGAGATCCAACAACGAGGACGCTAGCGGCATGTGCGGCGGGCGGGGGTGGGGGCGTGTATCCAGATCCGAACATACATAGCTGGGTCGAGGGCCAAGTCCGTCGCAATGGCGAGTACCTGAAGCTCTGGTACGACCCGGACCAAGATGACACCGGAGTCAGTTGGCTCACGGTCGCGGTGCTGGGTCCGCCGGCAGACGGTGTCGCCACCATTGAGTACCTAGTCGATCCGCTAGATCCGGCAAACGCCCAGGCCGTTGAGGCCATCGCTCGCGATCTAGAGATCATCCTTCGGCAACATGGCGGTTGGGCGTACGCGATCCGCTGGGCGACATCATCTGTCGGCAACTTCTACGGCAACGTGCATTGGGGGCTCTTCACGGGACTAGTTGATCAGCTGCGGGACTTCACAGCTTCGGTTCATGAGTTCGAGGACTTTGACCGAAAGTCCTTCACCATCAAGGAGTTGAGAGCGGACTCCAACTGGCCGTGGGGCTACGCGTTCGGCGTCTACTGCTTCCTCGTCGAAGGCGAGGTCGTCTACGTCGGTCGTGCTGCCGGCAAGACGATAGGCGAGCGCCTGTGGGACCAGCTGAGATCGACCTCTGATCCCGATTGGGAGCGCGTCGTACTGGCTGATGAGACCGTCGTCCAGGTCTTCCTGGTCGGCAAGGAACTGACGCACATGGCCTGTGCCCTTGAGTGTTACCTCATAGCCAACCTGAAGCCGAAGTTCAACTTGCGGAGCGTGTAGGGCGGGCGTGCCGATCTCAACCGCATGGATGGAGGACTCGATGGCCAGCGAAGTGCAGGTCAGGATTGCGACGATGCTCGGTCTAGACGTTCTGGCCGACCCCGAGGGGATTGCCGCCGCTCGGATCATGGATGAGGTGGCAGAGGCGGTTGGCGAGCGAGAGGGAAGGCGTCTCGCGACGGCCAGACAGATCTCGTTTGCCGAATCGCTCGGGTTGCAGGTCGCGGGCGACAGCTTCCGCGTGATCTCGGCGAAGATCGATGGCGAACTTCGCCGGCGCAACGTTCTCGCCATCGGCAGACTCGGTCTGAAAGCCGGCGATCGAGTTCTCAAGCGTTCAGTCTTCGAACTCAATGGCGAGCGCCACGAGGATGTGCGCGAGTACACAGTCTCTTCCATCCGTCCCAACACCCGAGTGTTCTTCAAGGGCGGCAACGGTCAGGGTGCGTGGCCCACTCAGCTCGAGAAGGTCGATACCGACAGCGAGTAGCCATCGTTCCAAGGCCACAACGGGGGCTTCGCATGCACTTCTTCTATGCCGACGAATCCGGCTGCACGGGCGCTGACCTAGCGGACGAGGGGCAGCCCATATTCGTGATGGGTGGCTTCAGCGTTCGCGACGGTGGGTGGAACGCCACTCAGGCAGCGCTATCGCGCATCGTGTCCGACTACTTCAAGGGCGGCGTCCCGACAGGGTTCGAACTGCACGCCACGGAACTGCTCGCTCGGCGTGGGACGGGCCACTTCGCAGGGCACGCGCTCGATGGCCGTTTGCAGCTGGCCCGCGACGTACTGGGCCTCTTGGTCGATCGAAGCCACGACGTCCACCTATTCGCCATCGATAAGAAGCGCATGGCTGCGTCAGCCTGCAACGCGCCGGTCTCCTATGACTCCCAGGTGCCGTACTTAGTCGCGTTTGACTACCTGATTACGTACATAAACGATCAGGTGAAGAACCACTTGGGGCAGAGTGCGAGAGGCATGGTCATCTTGGACGAGAAGGGGCAGTTCGCAAGCGGGATTGAGGCGGTCACCCGGGCTCGAAGATTCGAGGGGCCTGCCGCTCATCGCATCAAGTGGATCGTGGAGTTCAGCTACCCGGTGGACTCACGCAAGAACCCCATGGTCCAGGTGTCTGATCTCATCGTGCTGTGCTCGCGGCGCTTTCTCGAGGTCGACGGCGGATACCGGAACGAGTGGCCTCCAGAGGTCAAACGTTTCTACGCTGAGTGCTACGCGATCATCCATGATCGGATTCGCAGGAAGCAGTTGGTGGAGCGGTCAGGTCGCGGGATGGAGTCGCTCAACACCCATTTGACGGCGGTGCGTGCTCAGCCTGCTGGCAGGTGGAAGGTTCGCTACGGAATCGACTAGGAGCGTCGGTCAATCCTCGACTTGGCTCCGCCTGGCCGATGTTCCACTGGCGAAATACAGGACAATGGATTGTAGGCAACGGCTTGACCTGCATTTACCGGCGGACTGAAAATACCCGGGTCGACCCCGTTGACTCCTGACAGCGTTGTGGTTGCGTTCATGTGCGCCTCGGGTGTCTAGCCCGGGGGGCGGACGCGGGGACAGGCGGGCCCTGGGTCAGAGCCCCGGGTGACTTCTTGCAAGGAAAGCCCCATCCTGCGACCGGGGACTCGGGAGGTCTACCCCGTCCGCAGAACGGCTGTTGGGCGGACAGACCAGGAGTCGATCCCGCTCGAGTCTCCGAATGCCGAGGCAGAGAATCGATCTGCGTACGCAGGTCCCTCCCGCCGACGCTGTGATGGCGTGAATCACGTGCAGTAGCGACAGGGCAGGCACCATGAACGACAACGCGCGGCATTGCTCTGAGTGCGAAGCGGAGGCTGTCTCGGGTGCACTGTTGTGCACATCGTGCAGTGCGTCCTTGCCGGCTGTGGCTTCGGCTCCTCCTTCCGCACCAATCGCCTGCACGGCTCCGGCGGCGGTCACCTCAAGCCCGGTCACATCCGTGCAGGCTGTCTCCGCTGAGCGGGCGCAGGCCATCATTCCCAGCGCGACGATCTGGTCAGGGTTCCTGGGTGTGCATCCCAAGCAGTACACGCTGATACTGACGGACCGGCGCGTCATATTTGCGCGGAGCACCATCGCCATGATGACGCGGCGGGTCGGAGATGCTTGGAATCGTGCTAAGTCAGAGCGTAAGGGGCTTCTCGGCCTGTTGGGCGCGGAGTGGGATGCGTGCTCGGCCTGGGAGGGGCGCTACTTCGAGACGACGCCAGATCAGGCGCTTGCCGAGGCGGTCGATAACTTCGCCGTGGAGCGTGCGACCATCACCAAGATCTCCCTGAAGACCAAGCATTATCTCGACGACGGAGATGTCATCGCAGACGAACTGCTTGTCATTAGGACCTACGGCAAGAAGTACAAGGTTCTGCTGGGCTTGGGCAGGGGGCAGGCCAAGCAGGCGCTCAAAGCTGCGGGCATGTTCAGACCATGGTGGGCTCTCTGGCGCCGTTCCACGTGACCCGGTGCCGTCAGGACCGTGCCGCATTCGATGGATCGGTCAGGCCCGTCCCGGAAGGGGGGCCTGCCCGCCCAACAAAGGCGTCCAGCAGGCGCGCAATTCGTTAGTCTGACAGAGCAGGCGCTCGGCGCGCTGCTGACGCCTAACACGGTGGGCAGATGGAGTGTCAGACCCGCTCGTCATATTCGCGCCAAGTACACGTCATGACATGAGGGGCGCTACGCTCTCGTATAGTGCCAAGACCAGCAAGACCTATTTCGAGGGGGACGGAAATGGTCGAGAAGAGCAAGGCAAAGTCGGGACCAGCAACGGCTGCTGCTCGGAAGGTGAAGATCACCAAAGAGCAGGTTGCGCAGGTCGTCGAGAAGACGAGAAGCAAAGCGGAAGAGTATGCGCGTGATCCAGAGAAGGCTAGGAAGCTGCTTGACGATGCTATCCACAAGGCAAGGAGCTTCCAAGAGAACCGAGGGCCTTTCGGCGAGGTCTGGGGCTACCTAACCTCGCTCCTCCGGCTCTTGAGGGCCTATGTCGGCGGAAGGTATCGGGAGATTCCTTGGGGGTCAATCGTGCTTGCCACCGTTGCAGTCATCTACTTTGTCTGCCCGGCTGACCTGATTCCCGATTGGCTCCCCGGCGGACTGATAGATGACGCGGCGGTGATTGTCTTCGTGGTGGCGCAAATCAAGGCCGATCTCGACAACTTCTTGGCTTGGGAGATTGCTCAAGTTCAGGAATAGGTGGATCGGTCCGCGCTCACGAATCGGCGCCGGGATCAATCGCGTGCGCGAGCGTGGCTTCAGTCACGCGAGCGAATGCGCTGTCCAGCAACGGCTTCGACACCGACAGGATGAGGCCCGCTAGCTTCGCTCGATAAGGCGAGGCAAGTTCGGCCTGGTCTTGCGGGTCAAGCCACAGGCGCTTGATGGTTCGCGTGCCCATCGGGTGGACAACCTGGGGACGCCCTGGGCTCAGCCGTGTCGGTGCCCTGCTCGGACTCTCGCGTGGGACGGGGTCATGGGTACGACGGGCACTTCCTTCGAGATCGTTTCCTCCACGCGCCGACCGCGCACCAATGGTCGCGCACGTCCCACACGCCTCCA
>Ga0209748_1000523_pt1 | contig 20244 bp, 27 predicted proteins | sample BarGraIncu00421A_FD_185490 | JGI IMG/M metagenome (GOLD analysis project Ga0209748, IMG submission 185490) | Arctic peat soil microbial communities from Barrow, Alaska - Barrow Graham LP Incubations 004-21A (SPAdes) (version 2) | ecosystem: Environmental > Terrestrial > Soil > Wetlands > Peat... | reverse complement strand
GGCGGTCGGCCTGGCGGGCTTCACAGTCTCGGGACTCGCCATCGACGACCTGCATCCGAGCTCCCCGCTCGTGGGCCTGGCGCTGATCGTGGCGGTCCTGGTCAGCGTCGTCGCGACGGGGGCCGGCGGCCTCCTGATCGGGGCGTCGGCGGTGAGAACGATCTGGGGCGTGCGTCGGACGAGCGAGATCTCACCCGGAGAGCTCGACCTCGCGCCGTCGGGTCCGAAGGGCCCCGGACAGGGATCGGGCCGGAGGGTGCGGCGGATCCGGCGCGGGGTGGTCGCGCTCCTGGCCGCGATGACCCTTGTCGGCCTGACCGGCTACACGGCCTACGTCGGCGCCATCGGGTCCGATCAGCTCCTCCATCCTTCCGGTAATCCGGACTGCCGGACCCCGCTGGTCCGCTACGGTTGGACCTACGAGGCGGTGAACTACGACATCGCCGACGACGCTGTCCTCAAGAGCCAGAACCCGGACATGGAGCACTGTGCCAGCCAGGGTGCGACCGCGGGCAGCGAGGTCGTCACCGCGGACGGGGTCCGGATCGCAGGCTGGTATGTCCCGGCCGCAGATGGCGCGGGTCCGACCGGCACGACCGTCGTCCTCGTGCACGGGTGGGACGCCAACAAGAGCGAAGTGCTGAAGTACGCTGTCCCGCTCCACGCATCGTTCAACGTCGTCGCGATCGACGAGCGCGATGGTGGCCGAAGCGGCCTGGCCGAGAGCACGTTCGGGCTGCGCGAGAAGCTCGATGTCGAGGCCATCATCGACTGGCTCGTGCGGATCAAGCACCCTGCCCACATCGCGGTGATGGGCAACTCCATGGGCGGTGGCGCCTCAGCGCTCGCCGCCGCGGGTGACCCGCGGATCGAGGCCCTCATCCTCGACTCCACCCACGCCCACGTCTCGAACATCTTCGAGCGGCGCCTGGAGGTCGACGCCGGCCATCCGTCCCTGCCCGGCACGCCGGCCATCCTGGCGGGGATCTGGGTTCGCACCGGGGTCGATCTCATGGAGGCCGACCCGATCGCGGCGATCCCGGCCCTGGGTCACCGACCGTTGCTCCTGATCCATGGCGCCGCCGACCTGCACGACCTGCCCGCGCTCAGCGTCGATGCCAACTACCGGGCTGCGCAGGATTCGGGCGTGCCGGTCGAGCTGCACATGTGCCCTGGGGCGACACACGGCATGGTCATCGACACGTGTCCCACCGAGTGGGGCCAGTGGATCGTCGGGTTCCTCGACCGCGTCTTCCAGATGCCCTCCTGAGCTCGGACGGTGAGGGCGTTCGGTGGGTCGCTTACGAGCTTTGCTGCCGAGACGCCGAGGAGCGCACTGCTACCTCGGGCGGTGACCAAAACCGTGCCGCCGTCGGCGGACGTGACGACTCAGACCGGGCTGCATCCCGCGTCGACCGTTGCTACCCGCGCATCCTGCCGCGCCCGAAATAGCCCAGAACAAAGAGCACGATGAGGACGATAACGACGACGATGATGATGGTTTCCAGACCCATGGGATGTACCGCCTCCTGTTGGAAGCCCGCGATAGCTAGCCTGTGCAGAAGCCGGCGTGGCTCGCCTCTTGAGGTGACTACTCGGGCGTATGCCACTGTGCGGTCTGAGCGCCACGTCGTCATGACGGTCCGTCATCTGACCGTGGATCAGGACCCGAGGATGTCGCTGCTCGGGCGACCGAGCCGGGCCGTTGCCAGCCCTTCGTGCAGGTCAGCCTTTGGGCGACACAGTCGTGATATTGGAGCCCGAGCAGGTCCGCGTTCCGCCGATCAGCCAATCCCCGTGGCCGTCGTCCGCGTACCCGAGGACGGCGACGATCTCACCATGACGGACGACCCGGACGAGCTGATCGCCTGCCGCCTGCGGGTAGCCCGCATGCTCGACGACGTCGTCGCGGGCTCCCACCAGGTGGCCGAGGGCGGCGGACTGCTGCTCCTCGACACCGTCGGTGTGTTTCTCCTCTTCACCTGGATTGGAACCGCGGGCATGCTCGCGTTCCTGCTCGCCGCGGGCTGGTATCTCCGGCTCGTCCGGCCCATCGACGCAGGCCCGGTGCGGTTCGGGCGGCCGCTCGGCCCGGCGCGCCCGCCACGGTCGGCGCTCGCCGCGCTAGTCGCCATTCCGCGACATGGCCGGGTTGGCTCGGCTCCCTGGGGGCCGGCCGGCCTCGCGTGAGCGGTCGACTACGACACTGGATCCGGTAGACCCGCCGGGTCACGGGCTCGCTCGCGACGACCTGGCTTGGCGCCGCCCGATCCGCGACGATCACGCCTCCGGGGCGACCGCGGCGCCGGTTGCCGCCGACTCGTACAGCGCGGCGATCGTCCGCGCCTGGCCCAGGGCGTCATCCCGGCCGAGAAGTGGCGCGGTCTCGCCAAGGATCGCCGCGCTCATGTTCTCGAGCTCCAGGCGGTAGGGGTCCTCGGGCGTGACCGGCACTTCGCGGTCTCCGAGCCAGAGCGCGCGCGCCTCGCCCTGCCACGGGTTGCGCAGCAGGAGGCTGCCCGCATCCCCGATCGCCTCGAGCGAGCCATGGTCGGAGGTGAAGCCGGAGGTGATCGTGGCGATGACGGCCGCCGGGAAGCGCAGCAATCCCGCGAACGTCATGTCGACTCCCGAGGGTGCGAGCGTCTGCTCGCCGAGAACGCGCGCCGGCTCCGACCCGGCGACCAGGCGTGCGCCGCTGACCGCGTAGCACCCGACGTCCATCAGGCTGCCGCCGTCGAGATCCGCCCGGAGCCGGACGTCGGCCGGGTCGCCGATCCGGAAGCTGAACGTCGCGCGGATCGCCTGGAGCGTGCCGACCTCAGGGAGCAGCTCGAGGAAGCGCCGTGCCTGGGGCGTGTGGCGCCACATGAACGCCTCCATGAGGACGCGGCCCGCCGCAGCCGCGGCGTCAAACGCCTCCGCGACCTGGGCCGGGTGCCGCGAATAGGGCTTCTCGCACAGCACGTGCTTGCCGGCCGCCAGCGCGCGCAACGTCCAGGGATGGTGGAGCGAGTTCGGGACGCCGATGTACACGGCATCGACCGCCGGATCGTCGAGGAGCGCCTCGTACGACGCGTGGGCGCGAGGGATCCCGAAGGTTGCCGCGAACTCCGCCGCGCGCTCGCGAGTGCGGCTGCCGACCGCGACGACCTCGGCGTTGGCCGCCTCCCCGGCATGGCGCATGAACCGCGTGGCGATGGAACCCGGACCGAGGATCCCCCAACGTACGACACCCGACGACGGCATAGGACCTTCCCCTTCTCTGGTACTCGTCCGAGATCCGGCGTGAAACCGGCACGCCGTCATGATGGCCGGCCAGCAGCTGACGTGCAGGATCGCGGCCGTGTCGTGGTAGGCCGGACGGTCGGGCGCGTCGCTCCCCGAAGGGTGGTCCCCGCCTCACCTGCGATCGCGGCCCGGTCCAGCCCTACCGCGGCGTCGACTCTCGCTGCATCTCGACCGCCACCGCCTGCTCGGGCGGGGAGCCCGCGGAGAGGTCCGCGATCACGCCGGCGACATCGGTGGGAGCCCTGTTCTGGCTCAGCTTGCGCTTCGCCTCCAGCCGCGAGATCCGCAGCTCCACGCCGATGATCGCCTGGAGCTGGCCCTCGATGTAGTCCGGGGGCGCGTCGTGTACGGACCAGCCGCCCGTCCGCCCGGCCTCATGGCGGTCCGTGAGGCGCCGAACGATGTCCAGGAGCCACGCCGGGTCGTCGCGGACCTCGAGGGTCCCGTGGGCCTGGATCGTCGCGTGATTCCATGTGGGGACGTCGCGCCCGGTCCCTCGCGTGGTCTCGTAGAACCGGGGTGAGACATACGCGTCGGGCCCGTCGAAGATCGCCAGGGCCTCCACCTCGGCGGATAGGTCGCGCCACTGCGGATTCGGCCGTGCCAGATGCCCACGAAGCGTCCCGCATGGGCCGTCCCCGGCGTCGAACAGCATCGGCAGGATCGAGGCGGCGAAGGCGGCCCCCGGAGAGCGTCACCAGGGTGGCCGGCACCGCGGCGGCCAGCTCGCCGAGGCAGGCGGCTGGATCGGAGACAGTGAAGCGGCCGTGGCCGGGCTGGTACACGGTCGGACCCTAGCACGGGGACCTTCGGGGCGGGATCGCGCGCCGTTGAGCCCGAGCTGTCTACTTCATCGGCCGGGGATCGGCCGGCTCAGCCGTCGACGATCCGCTCCAGGACCGGGACCGGGATCTCTCGGTGGGTCATCTGCTCGTCCTCGTGGTTCCGTCGCCGCCGTCGCCGGAGATCGGACTTGAGCGGCATCGGTACCCTCCTTCACGGAGGCGGAAGCCGCGGCGGAGGTGATGCCTGCTGTCGCGGCCTCTGGTCCCGCTGAGGGCTGGCGCGGACTCAGAGTCGCACTGCCCTGAGAGAGGCGCTCGGTCAATCCTGCTGCCCGCCTCCGCTCGTCGCGAGTCGCTCGCTGGCTGGATATCGTGCGCGAAGCCGACCACGAGACCCAGTGGGTCGCTCGCGGGCGACGACTGCCCGTGGCTCCCTCCCAGTCGCGGCACGCGGTCTGGGCCGAACGGCGCGGACCTCGGTCACCCATGCCGAAAGGCTCTGGCGGTAGGCTCGCCATCGCGGGAGGCTCCTGACCCCTTGCCAACCGTACCGGAGGCTGACGATCCGTGATGACGATCCTCCAGCCGCTCCGCAGCGCGCTCGGGCCGTGGCCCGTCGTGGTGCTGCGGCTCGTCGTTGTGCTGCTGCTCGCCGGTCAGCTGTATGTGACGGGAACGATCGAGCGACGCGACCTGCTCGACCCGAGCCACCTCGGGTTCGATGCCTCGAACTACTACGCGGCTGGGCAGCGCCTCAACGTCGGCCATTCCCTCTACGGTTCCCTCCAACGCGATGACCGCCCCGTCCCGGGCTATCCTGCGATCTATCCGGCCCCACTTCTGTCGCCGCCGCTGATCGCAGTCGTGTGGCGGCCGATCGCCCTGCTGCCCGGGGCGCTCTCGATGGACCTGTGGTGGTTCGGTGGCCTAGCCCTCCTCACCGGGCTGACCGTCGCGTTCGCCGTCGTCGGGAAACCCAGGAACCTCATCGTCCTGGTCGCGGTGCTCGTCCTCGGCCTGCCGCTCACGCTCGTCGCCGCTGCACGCTACCCGTACCCTGGGTTCAGCTCGCCGGTTTCGCTCGCGGCACTATCGGGCAACGTGAACGCATACCTCGTGGCTCTATTCGCGCTCACGTGGTGGGCCTCGAGCCGGGACCGCCCATGGCTCGCCGGGTCCGCGGCGGCGCTGGCCGCCGCGCTCAAGCTCAGTCCCGTCGTGATTCTCTGGTGGTTCGTCACGCAGAGGTCGTGGCGGAGCGCACGCGCCTTCGTCGTCGCTGCGGCCGCTCTCGGTGTCGCCGGGGTCGTCTTCGCCGGCCTGCAGGCGAACCTCGACTTCGTCCACCTCGCATTCGGTGGCGACGTCCGGCCGACCGAGTTGAGCGTCCCCGGGATGCTCCAGGGGCTGCTCAGGGTGCCTCAAGAGACCGCCCGGTATGGGACGGTCGTCGCGATCGTCGTCGGTCTGGCGGCCATCCAGGCGCTACGGAATCACCCCCGCGCCGCGTTCGCCGCGACGATCCTGACGACGATCTACAGCTCGCCGGTCGTGCTCCCCGGCAACTTCGCCCTGCTGGTCGCGGTCGCGGCTCCGTGGGTGCTCCCGCGCCCGACTGGTCCGAGCGAACCGGCGACACGAATGCGCGGTGGCGTCGACGAGCCGACCAATGCTCAGCCGGTTCCAAAGGGGTCAGCGCTTCACCGAGCGCCTGGGCGACCTTGACGCCGAGACGTCGCCACGGCGGGTCATCTCGGAGTCGCCCTCGTTCGACTTCACCCGCTCGAGATGGCGATCTGGAGTTCTTCGCGCGGCAGCCGACTTTGCTTCTGGCGCCCCCGGACGGTCCTGCGGACACTCGGCCAACCTTCCGAATCGCTGGCCTGGACGAGCTCGTGGCCCGGTTGATGGCAGCGTGAGCGGCACGGATGGCAAGTCTGGGGTAACGGCTCGCCAACTTGCGTGCGTCCAGGCTCACCTCACCACCGGTTCCATGAAGGGCGCGGCACACGAACTCGGCATCTCGCCGCTCACGGTCCGGAACCACCTCGAGGCGGTCCGGCTGCGGCTCGGCGTCGACACGACGGAGCAAGCTGTAGCCGTACTCGTCAGTCGTGGGAGGCTCGACGTCCCGGCGACCTGACGCAAACTGTCGCTGGCGAGCTGCCCCGCGACGACCGCGCCGAGCACGAGGCTCATCTCGAGCAGCATTCGGTACAGCGCACCGGTAGCGTTGGCCGCGTCGTCGACACGCACGACGGTCTTGAGCTCGAGATAGATCCGGTGGACCCGGTCGTGGGGGATCTGGAGTCGGACGGTATCTGGCACCAGGAACGGTCGCGTCGCGCCGCTCGCTCGATCACGCTTTCGCGCAGCCTTCCGCGTCGATCTCTTCTCGGTCGTCTCGGGCGCCTCGTCGAAGGGGACCGGCACTTCGAGTTCCGTTACTGGATCCGGCCGCTCGTCGGCCGCGAATTTGCTGAGGTAATCAGTGCGCTGCTTGACCGTGTTGAGCGATCGACTGGTCTGGAGACCGGTCGCGACATCGTCGATGAACTTGGTCAGAGGTCGCAGCACCTGATCGCGCGGGAACAAGAGCTGTAGCTCGCCGTCCTTGATGTCGACACCGAGGAGTGGGCGAACATCCTTCGTCTCAAGCATCCGATCGATCATTGACATCCGGAAGCTGCCTCGGTCGATCAGCTCCGTCGCTGCATCGCTGAGCAGACCACTGGATCGAACAAACGTCAGCAGGCGATTCGCCGGCGACGGGCGGCCTAGGCGCTCTTCGTGCGCTGCCTTCTGCTGCGAGCTCCAGCGCGAAAGCGAAACGCCACCGCGTTGATTCAGATGGGTGAGCTCGATCCAGGGATTGGCCTGCAGTCTGTCACCGAACACGACGCAGGGCACGGTGCGAGGGATGGCCGCCTCAGCGGCTATGCGCTTGATCGTCTGGAGCCGGCCGGCTGGCAACGCTGGGAAGGTTGTCGGCGTGTCCAGCGCCCGGAGCGCGGTCAGGCGCCGGTTCCCATCGAGGACGACGAAGTCTCGGCCGTTTGGGATCACTATGAATCGCTGCGCCGGATTGAGGCCGTATTTCGCGATGTGCGCGCACAGCGCCGGTAGGCGCGATCCCTGGTGCTCCGCCATCCGCAGCAGCGCCTCATGGGGACCTCGCGTGTCGTTGGGCACCCGCGGATTCTCGTCGTCCGCAAGGAGTCGCGCGAGATCGATGTCAGCGTCGTGCGGAAACGTCGGCACGGTTCCCTCCCTGGTGTCTGCCCTGCGTCGCGGCCATCAGCCCAGGTCTTGCGCCGTCGGGGTGTCCCCGGAACCCGCGGAGGGCGCCACGTCCAACGATGCTCACGGCTCGAAGCGCCCGAGACGTGGACGGGCTCGCTCACACACGCGGCGGACATCGTCCTCGGCGCGGGCCAGGATCGTCCACTCCGCGGGCGTGAGTTGCTCGCCCCCGATCGCCCGCATTGCCAGGCGACAGGCAGGTATCAGGTCACGCCGGTCGGGCGCCCGGGCGTCGTATTGCTCGAGCCACGCCAACACCCTGCGCGCTGAAGGACGCCAGCCGAGAGCTTCTCGGATCCCGTAGTACGCGAACGCCATGGCCAGGGTCCGCGGGGCAAGGTCGCGGACCCTGCTCGGAGTTGGCTCCGGCAGATCGGGATGGACCAGGGCAACGTACTCGGAGAGGCGGCGATCTGAGTTTCCGATCAGGCGCAGGATCTCGCGACGGTCGCGGATCACCTCCCAGTCGGCGGACGCTCTCCTCTTGGCGCCGCCGCCCTCGGCGCCCCGGTGGGTCCGCACGCGGCGCCGAGCGAAGATGCCTCCCCCGTCGGAGTAGATGACCACTCGGGCGTCCGTTGAGTCTTCGACGGCGACGACGCGCTCGCGTCGAGCGGCGCGGGCAAGGTCCACCAGGTCCTCGGCGACGGGCAATCGATGCCAGTTGCCGTCGGGCTGCTGGACGAAGCACGGGAAGAACCAGTCTCCGTAGGCCGCCCTGACCGAGACACGCTCACCCTCTTGGATCCGGCGCCAGACCGCCGCGAACCAATCCCGTTGTTCGGCGACCAGCTCGAACCGGATCGTCTTCCAGGGCCGCGGCACGTCGAACCAGCTCTCGTGCTCACGCACGATCGTCCGGACAGATAAGCCGCTAAGGGACTGTTGCGCCACGCTCACCGGGCAATCTTACCTCGTGAGTTTCGACGTAACGGCGGCACCCAGCGAGCGCCCGATCACGGGTCCGATCCTCCGCGCGGTCCGCGAGCAGCTCGGCATCGAGAGGTCAGCGATCGCCAGGGCCATGGGCGTCGGCCGACAACGGATCGTGAACATCGAGGCACTGGCCAGTCCCTCCGCCGGCGCCGCGCGACGCTACCTCGACGCGCTCGAGCAGGTCGCCGCGGGGACTCTGGATCCGCCCAGTGGGTGACGCCCGCCCGGCAGCCCTGCCGCTCGTCCAGGTCCTCGCCAAGGTCGCCCTGGCGATCGCGATCCGCGAGGCCGCGGCCGAGGGCACTGCGGCACCAGCTGACAGGGAGCCCACGCCCATCCTCAGGCGCCGTCGACGGCGGTCAGCGGCGTGACACGCCGTCGGGGAGGGTCGCCAGACATGATCGCCGGCGCTCCTCGTCCGGCGATCGCCGCGCTACGCGTCTGGCCTACCAGGTTCCGACGCGTCGGCCGGTCGCTCTCAGGCTCGCGATCACCAGCGGACTTGGGAGCGGCCGGCGGCCCAACGACTACATCCCGCCAGGCCGGACCACGACCCGGCCGGTGTCCTGACCCGAATCCCGGCGCTGGCACCCTCCTCGCGCCGGGATTCGTGGCGGGGTTCGACGCTGAGCGCCGCGCCCTGCTCGCCGACCTCGAGGTGCAGCGCTCGCGGCTCGTCGTCCTCGCCGAGCTGCTCCTCGAGCTCGGCCGCCGCGGCGAGAGCGTGGCGGCTCTGAACATCGCCGACGGGTTGACCCGCGTCGCTGCGCGGCTCGTGGCATGAGCGTCGACGCGAAGGACTGGGAGGAGTCCTACGACGCCTTCATGAGGGCGACGGCCGGCGGCATCGTCATCCCGGACGAGGAAGAGGCCGAGGGCGCACCGGCGCGCCGCGTCATCGCGGAGGCGCGCCGCGGTGACGAGCCCACGTGGTTCGATTCGCCGCCAGGGCAGCCCGTCGCCGAGCTCTTCGAGACGATCGTCGCCGCCGACGGGCTGCCGGCCCACGACCTGCCCGAGCCGCGGGACGCCCTGACGCCCGAGCTGCTCGTCGCCGCCGAAACCACGCGCGTCAATCTGGCCGCCCAAGAGGCACGGGACACGCGACCGCTCACGGCCGACGAGCAGGAGATGGTCGACGCGATCGCCGACGCGGAGCGGGAGCGCCTCGGGAGGGCTACCCCCGCGGATCCGCCGGGCGTTGACGGGCGCCAGGCCCAGGTTGACCCCACCGAGCGACCATGGCCGCGGCCGCGGAGCGAGGCCGATCCGGGCGCCGCGATGGCCGACGTCTGGCACACCGACGGCATCGCTCGGCCGGGGAGGCTCGTGGTCATCGCCGCGGCCGAGGGCGTCGGCAAGTCATACGCCCGGCTCGAGTGGAGCATCCGCCTCGCCACCGGCCACGGGGCCCTGTTCAACCACTACCGGATCGCGAAGCCTTGCCGCGTCCTGACGTTCGACGTCGAGAACGGCGAGGAGGAGGAGACGCGCCGCGAGGAAGAGGTCCTCGCGCGCCTCGGCCTGGCCCGCTCCGACCTGGGCGACTACTGGAGCGTGAGCCTCGAGGGCCTGCAGCTGACGGACCCGACCGACCAGGCCTACATCCGAGTCGCGATCGAGCGAAGTTCACCCGGCGTCGCGTTCTTCGAACCGGCTCGTCGATGGTCGGCGACGAGTGGGGCGCGGAGCTCAAGGCGGCGATCCGCTTCCTGCGCAGCCTGGCGCGCCAGTTCGGGTGCACGGTCGTGGTGCTGGTCCACCTCGTCAAGCCTGCCCGCGCGGCATCCAACGGCAAGGGGAGCCGCAAGCCGGCCGAGGGAAGCCAGCACGGGACGTCGCTTTCCGACGTCATGGGCCAGTGGACCCGCCAGGCCGACACCGTCGCGATGATGGCGTCCACCGGCGTCGAGCGCGTCATCTGGACCGTGCGCAAGCGAGCCCCGCATTCGCAGGTCGTGCTTCGCGCCGAGGGCGGCACGTTCGACATCGTCCAGGTCCTCGCCGGCGAGGACCTGGGAGTCGGGATCGCGGAGCGGATCCACGGCTGCATCGCCACCGGGTACGCCGACGCGGCGAGCATCGCCACCTACCTCGAGATCGCCGAGCGGACCGTCTGGCGGCACGTCAAGAGCCTCCGGGAGGCCGGGCGGGTGGCTCTTGACGCCCCGTTGCGCCTGTCAGAGGGTGTCAGTAGCCCTGTCAGTACGGGGCCGAGCGTGGGCGAGCGGCGGTCGTCAGCCCCTGTCAGTGACATGTCAGGCGAGCGCACTGACACTGTCAGTCCCCCCGTAGGGGACGACAGTGTGTCAGTGTCAGTCGACGCCGAGCTCTGGCCGGAGCCCCTGGCATGACCCGCACCCGCTGGACGGCCGGACGCGACGGGATCGCCCACGCCCACATCTCCGGGCGGACCGCGTGCCACGTCCCGGCCATCGCCGAGCGCTACGCCTGGCCGACACGCACCCGCTGCCCGGCGTGCGTCGTGGCCACGACGGGAGTGGCGGCATGAGCTCGTCGCGCGCCGAGCCGATGTCTGCAGGCGCCGCGTCACCCGCGGTAGTCCGCCCCGTCGTTATCCGCCGATCGAGAGACCTCGAGGACTGGGAGCGCGCACCGCTCCGCGAGCTCGGCCAGGTGCTCCAAGACGCTCGCCACGCCGCCGGGCTCAGCCTCGAGGACCTCGGTCCAGTCGTCGGTTCGAAGGACTCGCTCGAGGCGATCGAGAACGGGGCGGGCCGGACCCGGGCAGGCCGCCTCCGCCCATGGCTCGCGCATCTTGGCGTCGATCCGGAGCCGATCATCGCGAAGTACATCGCGGTCATCGCGCCGCCGTCCCCCTCTGGCCGCCAGGCCTGGCGCCCGGTCGCCCCTGTGGCGCACCGCGAGCCGCGTGCGCTGGTCCTGCCTCCCCTCCCCGCCCACGAACAGGCGGCGCTCGGCGCCGAGCTGTGGCGGATCCGCGTCCTGGCCGGCCTGACGCGCCCGGCCCTCGCCGCGCGCCTCGGCGTGAGCCGGATCCATGTGTGGCTCGTCGAGCACGGGCAGCGGCGGCCATCCGAGGAGCTCGTCGACGCGTGGCTCAGCGCAGCCGGCCGCCCCGTCGATCGGGACCTCCTCGCGCTCCGTTTCCCGGGCCGGATCCGGCCCTCGCGGCGCGCCGGCGTTGGGATGGCGCCCCCGGATCAATCCCGTCGTTCGCCAACGGGCCGATTTGTGGCCAAGGAACAGGGAGACGTGAGCTCATGACGAAGTCTACCGACAGGGCGATCCTCATCGAGGCGGCGCGCGAGGTCCTCGAGCCGATCGCGGCCCGGATCGGGCGCCTGGAGAAGGCGGCGGCGGCGGCCCAGGCGCAGCGGGAGGCCGTGCGCAAGCAGCAGCTCGATCACCTGGCCCGCAGGGTGATCGCCGCGCACGACCAGCTGGTCGAGAAGCAGCTCGCCGCCGGCGTGCGGTCGACGCGGCCGGTCCACAAGGCCGGCATGACGCTCGCCGAGCGCCTCGCCGAGATCGCCGGCGAGGCGGCCGTCGCGAAGCGCACCAACGGCACGTGGCGAGGAATCATGTGATGGCCGGGCTGCATCCCCTGGTCGCCCGCCTCGTCGACGTCTGCAGTCGCTTCGGAGCCCCCGAGACCTCGACGGTACGGAAGACGATCGCTCGCGATCCTGACACGCACCAGATCACGGAGATCCTCGAGGAGAGCGAGCGTCTCGCGGTCCCCGATCGACGAGTCATCGCGGCCGAGGGCATCGCGACCATCGTCAAGATCCGCGAGGCCGGGGCGACGCTGAGCGAAGACGACCACATCGCCGCGAACGCCGCCGTTCTCGACTTCGCTGACGCCGTGGATCCCTACGTGGTCGACCAGGAGAGCCGCGAGAACCTCGAGGAGGGACGGGCGATCGCCAGAGCCTACCTCGAGGCCCACGGCGCGGTGGTGGACCCGCGATGATGCCCAACTCGCCGGCGACGTTCAGCCGGACCGTCCGCACCGCCAAGGCCGACGTCGATCGCCAGATCGCCTTCGGAGTCGTGCTGGCGCCCTGCACGGCGGAGACGACGCGCGACAGCCAGGGCGACTGGTACAGCGCCACCGAGATCGAGCTCGCGGCCCACGACTTCCTCGCCGCGATCGCGAAGGGCGAGGCGTGGGCCGACCTCATGCACGACGAGGGGCCGGCGATCGGCCACCCGGTGGAGTCGTTCATCGCGCCCATCGACTTCGTCCTGGGCAACCAGGTCGTGACGAAGGGCTCCTGGGTGATGGGCGTCCACTACCCCGACCCCGACATCTGGGGCCGGGTCAGGAAAGGCGAGCTCGCGGCGTTCAGCGTCGGCGGCTCGGGAACGAGGATCTTCTAGATGACAATCGCAGCTCTCGCGGCGTCCGGCGTGGAGTCTCCGGACGGCCTCGCCTACGACGTCAAGTCGAAGGTCGACGAGCTCGTCACCGCGGTGAACGCGGGCACGATCGTCGGCAACCCGGTTGTCGGCGTCGCTGCCAGCTACAAGATCGCCCGCGGCGAGACGGCGCTGGACGGCGGCAACCCGACGCCGGTGGCGACAGGTCTGACCACGGTCGTGGCGTTCGTCGCGACCCTCAAGGGCACCGCGGCGCCGGGCGTCGGCACGTCGGTCCTGACCTACGACATCTCGGGCGCCACGGTCAACGTGTACGCCTGGAAGCCCACGAGCTCGTCCAACCCGACGCTGATCGCCTCGACCGGCACCGAGTCATTCGGCTGGATCGCCATCGGCACGTAGGCCGTCGTGGATCCCCCTGATCTGAACCGAGGATCTTCTGGATGACACAGGAACTTCGCAACATGCGCATCCGCCAGGTCTCGCTCGTCGACAAAGGCGCGTCCGGGCGGACCTTCGCGCTCCTCAAGCGCGACGCCGGCGGCCGATCCGCGGCCGCGATCCGCAAGGATGTCCCGACGTTCGGGATGCTCCAGGGCGCGCGAGAGATTGGGACCTGGTTGCCGGAGGCGCTCTACTCGCTCGGCCAGGTCGTGAATGCCGCGGTCGCCGGCGACCCGAACGATCCCGCCGTGACGCCCGAGCTCCGGCTCGACGCGGTCCGCGGATCCGCGGCCGAGTTCACGGCGCAGCTGCTCGAGCGCGTCGCCGCGGCGATCGTCGGCCAGGCGCCGGCGGCAGCCGTCGCGAAGCGCCGCCCGGGCTCGCTCCTGGGGCTGCTGTGACCGTGCGCGGAGGGTTTCCACCACGCCCGGTTTCCACCCACGTCCTACGCTCGGCCGGGGGTGGGAACCGTGCTCAGCGCGGCCACGCTCGAAAGGATGCTTGACTCATGGTCACGATGACGATCGATGACGAGATCGCGGCCGCGCGCGGCCAGGCGGACGCGCTCGAGGCGGACCTCGTGTCCCGGCGAGATGTCGTCACGTCGGCCGAGGCGGAGCTCACGCGCCTCGAGGCCGACAACCCGCACGGTGCCGTCCCTCCCTGGTCATCGCGCGCAACCTCGGGCTGGTATCGGGCCAAGTCGAGCGCGGAGGCGCGCCGGGCGGCCGCGCTCCGCGGGATCGAGAACGTCCAACGTCTCGAGCTCGAGTCGACCCGCTGGGCCACGCAACTCGAGGGCCGACGCCTTCCGAAGTTCGATGACGCGATCGCCGAGGCCCGGGGGCGCCTGGCGGAGATCCCCGCCGCTATCGAGGCCCGAGCCGCCGAGGCCAGGACCATCGAGGCGCGGCTCCGCGGGTTCGATGTGGCCGAGGCCGTCGGCGATCCGATCACGGCTGGCGAGCCGGCGGCCAGCGCCGGGCTACTCGGGACGGTCCAGGCGGCGATCATCGGCCTCGAGGCCGAGCGCAGCCGGCTGGACCTCCGCGTGGCCACGCTCCTCGAGCGCCGGCAGTCGGCGGTGGTGGAGATCGTCGACGTCGAGCGGCAGCAGCTCGCTGCGCGCTGGGACGTCCTCGCCGGTCAGGCACTCGAGGCGGCAACCCTGCTGCATGCGGTCGCGCTCGAGCTCGAGCGGCTCGAGGAGGCGCATCGCGCGGCCGGCGCTCGTCACGGGCTGCCCTCGGGTCGGTTCGACACGCTCGACGACCAGCGTTTCGCCCCGGAGCAGCTCGAGCGGATGGTCGTCAACGTGGCGCGCGGCCTGGCGCTCCGGAACCGGGCGGGCTGACCCGATGGCCACGACCAGGTTTCGCGAGCATGAAGGAGGTTCCAATGCTTGACCCGACGATCCTTGCCCTCTACGTCGCCGCCGGAGGCGATCCTGACCTGACCGACCCGACAGTCTTGCAGCTCTATCAGGCCCTGGTCGCATCGTCGGCCGGAGCCGGAGGGATCAACTACACCGAGGGTGCGGCTCCTGCGACCCCCGACGCCGAGACGGTCGTCGCCTACGCCAAGACCGACGGCCTCTTGTATTCCAAGGATGACGCCGGGCTCGAGACGCTCATGTCGGGCGGCGCCGGGGGCGGCGCTACCGAGCTCGACTACGCCGAGTTCACGACGGCCGTATCGCCGACCGCGACGACGGAAGCAACGGCCAACACCGTCGTCACCGGCTCGGCGGTCGCCTACGACGGTTCCACGCCCGTCTGGGTCGAGTTCTTCACCGAGTCGAGCCGAACCGACCCGACCGCCGGTGCCAACCTGACGCTCTGCCTCTATGACGGCGGCTCGTCGATTGGCCGCCTAGGGGCCGTGACAGCACCGGCAAGCGGTGACGACGGCAAGCCCGTCACGCTCAAGCGGAGGCTCACGCCCTCCGCCGGCTCGCACACGTATTCGATCCGGGCCTACGTCAGTGCGGGGACTGCCTACGTTGGCGCTGGAGCGGGGGGCGTCGGTAACTACGTTCCGGGCTACATTCGCATCACGAAGGCCTAGGGGGGCTGACCGATGGCGACGCGCCGTCCGTTGGTGCGCCCCCAGGGACCTCCGTGGGCGCCGAGAAGCGCCTCCCGCGGTGGCGGCCGCGACGGTTCGCGTCCACCCAATGGCACGTCGAGCGTCGCGAGCTCGAGGCCCGGATCGACGACCAGCTCGGGCGCGTCATCGCTGACGTCGGCGCACTGGCGCGGTGGTTTGTCGAATGACGATCGACCGTGGGTGTGTCCCCGGAGGAACCCCCGGGCGCACCAACGCGATCAGGCCTACTCAGCGGGCCTCGGTCGGCGTAGGGTCGAACGCATGGCCGTGGTAAGCGAAGACCTCGCCGAGCGCCCGGTGGACCAGCCCGATTGTCGCGTCGCTCATCTGCATCGCGCGCCCGACGTCGCCCGTGAGACGAACGGTGCGAAGGCCGCCCGCGTCGGCCTCGCTTGGGCCCTCGCGACTCGAGACCGCGAGGGGGACCGCCTGGCCCCCGTGGGCGAATGCGCAGAGCATCCGGTATGCGAACTCCCCGAGACCGTATCGCGCGACGACGTCGGTGTGGCCGATGCGGAGCGGACACAGGCCCGCCATCGCGGCGGCGTCCTCGAGGACCGCGATCCGCTCGGCTGCGTACCTGAACTCGTGCGGCGGTTCCAGAGGCGGAGGCGCGCCCGCGGGCCTGGGGACGCGCTCGAGCTTGCCGCGCTCGCCGAGGTCCGTGAGCGTGTAGCCGATGCCACGCGCCACGCGCACGCGTCGATCGGCGGTCGGATCGACGAGCCAGCGAGTGATCGATGCCGTCTCCACCGCCGAGCGGAGCAAGGTGAAGTGCGCGAAGGTCGGGAGCAGTCCACCCCGCAAGTACAGGCCAGCCCACGCGACCAGGTGATCCACTGCGCTGGTGATCGTCGTCACAGCGTCCGAGCGCACGAGCTCCGCCAAGGGGACGGCGAGGTCCGTGAGGGCGGTCGACCCGGGCGCCAGTCCGAGGCGACCGAGCTCCTGCAGGCGTTCGTGGAGCGGCGGAACCGTGAGCAGGAGGTCGCCGAGGCGCTGCTGATCGTCCACGCCGGCAAGGTAGCACGCGGCGCGCCCGTCCTCGCCCGCGGAACCACCCGAGCTTCAGGCGACGATCCGCCGGCCAGGTCGATTGTCGACGCCACGGCGATTGCAGCCGCTCAGCCGTTGCGATGGGCGGTCGAGGCCGTTTCGTGGCTCAGTAACCCGCAAACGCCTTTTGTGGGGGATCTACGATGAGGACCGCGTCCTGCGTCGTCTGCGATCGGGCGTTCACCTTCGGGACGCCTGGTCGGCCAGCCGTCACCTGCTTGGCGAGGGCTCGCTCCCGGCCTCATAACATGATGTATTGACACAATAGGTTTAGGGGTCCAGCATGGGCGTCGTGAGCACCCAGCGAGCCGCGGAGATCACAGGCCTCCACCCGGAGACCATCCGCCGGCTGTGCCGACAGGGGACGATCAGGTCTCAGCGCATCGGCCGCGTCTACGTCATCGACGAGCGCGACCTTCGGCGCTACCTGGCGAACCCTCCGAAGCCTGGGCGACCGCGCAAGGAGAGGCCCGCATGACCGCCGCAACCGCACCAACCCCGCGAGTCGACGCAGACGAGATCCTCGAGGCGATCCGCCAGGAGACGGCCGCCGCCGTCCGCTCAGCCATCCTCCAGGCGTTCGGCGTCGACGACGAGCTCATCAACCCCGCGGCCGGGGACGGCGGCGAGCCCTCCGAGCTGGTGACGATCGACCGCAGATCAATGGACGCGATCGAGGCCACGCTCGTGTTCGACATCTACAACGCCAGGCGTCGCGCGCGACGTCGGATGCTCGGTCTGGATCCCGTTCCGGAGCCGAGCGCCGAGGCCGTGGACCTGTTGCGCCGCTCCAAGGTCGCCGGCCCCTCCGCGTCCATCGCATGACCGACCAGCGCGCCACACAGGCCGCACGGGCGGGGACGGAACCCCGAGTGGCACAGGTGGCCACCCCGACGGCCGTCCCGGCCACCACCGGCCCACGCCCCGCCCAGCGGCCCGTCGACGCGATCTCTCTCGCCCTGGCCGCTGCGATCGCCGAGATCGTTGCCCGACGGGCCGCGTCAGTCGTCAGCGGCTAACAGGGGGTCAATCGCATGGCCCGTCGCAACCGCAACTTGCCCAAGTCGTTCGACGAGCTCGTGGGCCTTCGGGCTCGCGGGCTCGTTCGCGAGTCCACCGTCGAGCAGGGCGACAACTCGGGCCCGATCGTCCAGCGGCGCGATCAGGTGACGTTCGCGGCCCGCTACGGCCTCGTCCTCCAGGAGCACGTGAACCCGGCAACCGGTGAGCTCGAGCCGTTCCTGTACACCGACCTGGTCAGCGGGTCCGACGCACTCAAGCGGCCACAGTTCCTGCAGATGGTCGCCGACGCCAAGGCCGGGCTGTTCGACGTGCTGCTCGTCCGCGACACGAGCCGTTTCTCGCGCAACATCGAGCAGGCCTACGGCTACACCGACCAGCTGCACGCCGCCGGCGTCGTCGTCGCCTACACCTACGAGAATCAGCTCAGCTCGCAGCGCGCCAAGATCGGGATGGCGGTCAACCACGCGCAGAACGAGGAGTTCCTGGACAAGCTCTCCGAGAACGTCCAGGCCGGCTACCGGGTCAAGCGGTTCGAGAAGGGCAGGTTCTCCGGATCGCCACCGATCGGCTACCTCATGGAGTTCGAGGACGTGTGGGTCGAGTCAAAGCGCGGCACGGAGCGACGCGAGACGGGCCGCCTGATCCCCGACGATGCTCCGCGGCCGCTCGAGGGCGGCTCGGGCACCTACACGAACGCCGGCCTCATCAGACGCCTCGGCGAGCTCTACGCGGCCGGTTCGCTCGGCGCGCGGCCGCTCGCCGCCCTGCTGAACCGCGAAGGCTACCGAACGCCGGTCCGGCCCAAGAGCCACGAGAAAGCGATCGCGCGACGTGGAGCAGGCGGCGCGCCCTTCACCGGCAACGCGATCCGCCACATGCTCGAGAGCCCGACCTATGCCGGGTTCCTGTCCTGGCACCACCGGAAGGACAAGCGCGGCCGCGGTGACACGGGCGCGCTCGTGGTGGGCTCCTGGGAGCCGATCTGGACCGCGGAGCTGTGGGAGCAGATCCAGGCGGTCCGCCGGCGCCACTGGCGAGGATCCGCCGGCGGCCGCATCCGAAACGTCTACCCGCTCCGCCAGCTCGCCACCTGCGATCGCTGCGATCGGCGTCTCTACGGCGAGGCTCGCGACAACGTCACGTACATGGCGTGTGTCACCCAGCGCGAGCGCCACGCCTGCGACCAGCGCGGCGTCCGGACGTCGATCCTCGAGGACCAGATCGGTGTATGGCTCGCCGAGCTCCGGATCCCCGAAACCTGGCGCGCCGACGTCGAGCGTCTCCAGGCGCAGATGGCCCGGACGGCCGACGAGCCGAAGCCCGATCACCGGGCGTCCCTGACCGGCCAGATCGAGCGCCTGCAGGAGATGTACCAGATGGGCCACATCCTCCTGGAGGTCTACGTCGGGAAGCGCCGGGCCCTCGAGACGGAGCTCACCGGAGCCCCGATCACGTCGATCGCGCACGTGTCGGTCCTCGAGCGGGCCAAGCGCCTCCTGGACGACCTGGGGGAGCTGTGGGGCAAGGCGACGCCGACCGAGCGCTCGGAGATCTGCCAGACGATGTTCGCCTCGGTCCGCGTGCGTGACCAGGTGATCGTGGAGGCCAAACTGGCCAGGCCCGACGACTACCTGCCGCTCCTCGCCTCGAGCGCCGCGCATGCTCGCGCGAGCGTTGGCCTGGCGCCCCCGGACGGACTCGAACCGCCGACGCAGGCCTTAGGACGGCCTCGCTCTATCCACTGAGCTACGGGGGCGCGGGCATCGATCGTACTCCACCCGGCCGGGCGGACTCCGCCGTACTCCGCCGTACAATCGCCGGCGATGGATCCGGCGGCCCCCACTCCCCTCCCCGCCCTCGTGCTGTGGCGGGGCGACGGGTGCCACCTGTGCGACGACGCGCGCACGCTGGTCCATGCGCTGCTCGCCGAGCGCGCCGCGGTGGGACTTCGGACCCCCGCGCTCGTCGAGCGCCGGATCACCGACGATCCCGCGGCGGAGCGTGAGCTCTTCGAGCAGATCCCGGTGCTGGAATTCGACGGTCGCCGGCTGCCGCTGGCCCTCCGGGCCGGTCCCGTCCGAACCTTCCTGGCCGATGCGCTCGACGGCGGGGGGGTCACCGGCGGCCGCGAACGGGTCGACGGCCGGGGGGTTACCGGCGGCCGCGAACGGGTCGACGGCCGGGGTTCCTGACCGCATGCCCGCCTCTGACCTCACCCTCCTGCTCGCCTTCGGGGCCGGCATCATCAGCTTCATCTCGCCATGCGTGCTGCCGCTGGTCCCTGCGTACCTCGCGCAGCTGACGGTCGTGGCCGTGGTCCGGGGGGAGGATGCGGCCGCCGCTGGCTCGTCCCGCTGGCTGGCGGTCCGCCACGCGCTGGCGTACGTGCTGGGGTTCGCGGCAGTCTTTACGTTCCTCGGCGTCAGTGCCTCCCTCATCGGCGGCGGTCTCTACGACCTTCTGCCGACGCTCCGAATGATCGGCGGGCTCCTGCTCATCGTGATGGGACTCAATCTCGCCGGCATCCTGACCGTGCCGACGATCCAGCGCGTCCTCCAGCGAACCTGGCGTCCCCTGGAGGCCGGCGCGGCCGGCGAGCTTGCCCGTGCGAGCGGCACGATCTCGTTCGGTGGCCGGCTCGACGGGAGTCGCGGCCCGGGCTTCGGGGAGCGACTGGGAGGACGCCTCGTCGGCGGGCGCGGCGGCTGGCTCGCGTCGTTCGGGCTCGGGGTCGTTTTCGCGGTCGGCTGGACCCCGTGTATCGGGATCATCCTGGGTGGCATCCTCACCGTGGCCGCGTCGTCCGGGCAGACGCTCCAGGGCGGCCTCCTCCTCTTCTCGTACAGCCTGGGCCTTGGCCTCCCGTTCGTGGCGCTCGCGATCGTCTACGACCGGGCGCCGGCGGTCATCCGGCCGCTGGTCCGCCACG
>Ga0209748_1000522_pt1 | contig 20396 bp, 17 predicted proteins | sample BarGraIncu00421A_FD_185490 | JGI IMG/M metagenome (GOLD analysis project Ga0209748, IMG submission 185490) | Arctic peat soil microbial communities from Barrow, Alaska - Barrow Graham LP Incubations 004-21A (SPAdes) (version 2) | ecosystem: Environmental > Terrestrial > Soil > Wetlands > Peat... | reverse complement strand
ATTCGGTGTTGATAATTTCGATATCGCTTTTTGGATCAATCTTGTCGGATATATGGATGACATTATCATCATGAAAGGCACGGACAATGTGGACGATGGCGTCACACTGGCGGATATTAGCGAGGAATTTGTTACCCAGACCTTCGCCTTTACTGGCGCCAGCTACTAGGCCGGCAATGTCTACAAAGGTGACGGTTGCCGGTATTACTTTAGGTGAATTATAAAGTTTGGCTAACACCGCCAAACGTTCATCTGGAACAGGAACAATACCAGTATTCGGCTCGATAGTCGCGAATGGATAATTAGCTGCCAAAATATTATTATTTGTCAGGGCGTTGAACAGGGTAGATTTGCCGACGTTAGGCAAACCTACGATTCCGATAGATAAACTCATATACAATATCTTAACAGGGGAGATGCAAAAATGGAACATTTTTGAATGCTATAATATGTCTCAGCATGAAAAAATGGGTGTCGATGGTAAAAAAGTTCTGGATCTGTTTGGATAAAAAAATCCAAGACCACAAAAAGTATAAAGTCTTGATGGTCGCATGTTTAATGCTGCTAGTTTTTTCTGTTTATCTAGCTTTTAATATACAATTTCGGGGTCCGGTATATATGTCCGACGAGGTTGCATATTTAACCAAAGCGATTGCATTAAGCGGTGGATCAGTTGACTCCGCTAGTAGCTGGTATGGTGGGTATTCTATGCTAATTTTACCAGCTTTTTTATTATTTCATGACCCTGATATTCAGTGGAAAGCAGTTTTAGTTATTAATGCATTTATGTGGGCTGTTAGTGCAGGGCTACTTTATTATGTTCTTAGGCGATGTTTCACGAAGAAGAGCGGTTTAGTTATTTCATTAGCTGTGCTACTTTCATTTGCTTATCCTAGTTTTATCAGTATGAGCGGATATGCTTTTGCAACTACAGGCTTCGTTTTTATATCTATGCTAGCATTAGCTGCGTTAATGAAAAGTAATTTAAAAGACAAAAGATATTTAATATTATTTTCAATTTTGGCTGGGTTTCTTTACTGGATACACCCATTAGGGATATCCGTCGTAATAGTTTCATTACTTCTTTTCATATTAAAGAGCGTATTAGATCGACATTTCGTAAAATATCTACCATTTATGGTAATTCTCGTTGCTGCTCCAATACTCTATGTCATAATCGTTCATCCTTGGTTCAACAAAATTATGACCCCAAGTGGGCTGTCGGTTTCTGATCATTACGCCATTGCTTTTAAAAATATCAGTTCAAATATTACTCAGTTATCCTTTTGGGTTAATTTTTTCGCATTTATTTTTGGTCAAATTGCTTATTTGTTTATATCAACTTTCGGTATATTAGCGTTCGGTATTTGTTGGTTATTTTCGGATTTTGGGAGGGGCAGTAAGAACTGGTTGAAGAAAATAGTTAACGATACACCTAAAGCGGTTCCGACTTTAGCGGTAGTGTCTATATTTGTATGTATTGTTATAGGATCATTTTTTTTCGCTTCAGTACCAGACAGGCAAGATCTTTGGATATATGGTAGGTATTCCGAAATGTTTATATTGCCTATTTTGGGCGTTGGGTTGCTTGTTAAGTGGAAGATAAAAACTGTCATACGAGTTGTTGTAATGGTCGCGGTTACCGGATTGTTGTTATTGCTAGTAGCCAATGACCAAAGTGGCTATATTGAAACGCTAAATTTGGTTAATATTCAGTCATTTTGGCCCCTTGTTTTTCCTCAGATTACAAATTTTCTACCGTGGTTTATTGTTGGCTGTGTAGGGATAGTGTTGGTCGGTTGGATTGGTGGTAGCTCGAACAAAAAATGGCTCCCATTAATTCTAGCGCCATTAATAATACTTACGATTAATATACAAACTTCATTTCATTTATCAATGAGTATGGGCTATAGTGATTACATTGCCCTTAGTAGGGTAGTTGTTAATAATTACAAAAAAGACACTTGTGTCGGCTTAGACAATGTAGATAATAAAATATATTCGCAATTTAAGTTTTACACATATTATCTTCAAGAACTTCATGTTACTCGTATGACATTCAATGAATGGCTAAGTAGCTGTGACGGCCCTTATTTGACATACAACTCGGAACTTATTAATTCGGCAAAAAATTTAAAAGTGTTGGCAAAAGAATCTGGAACGGGTTTTTATTTCCTAGTTAAAGATAAGGATTTTGATTTCAATAAACTGCCTAATAGCAACATGCTCGTTTATTATGGTGATGATATTTATGAAGGCTGTACGAGAAATGGTTGTTTGGAATGGTATGCTTCATCAAAAGACATGAGCCGAACAATGGTTGGTGAATACAAAAATGATAGTCTATATACAACCGGGCGTGAAGGTTATTTATTTTATGGGTCCAAAGCAAAGCTTACTAAGGGGTTGTACTCAATTAACCTCAAGGGAGACTTTCTCCACTCAGACCATCTGACACGGCTAAAAATTACTAGTGGCGGTGACAGTGAGAACCATTTGAATGTTTTGCTTAGCAAAGAGTCTAATAACTGTGACTATATGTTTAAGTTGAAAGAGGCTGTAAGTGATCTAGAGATAAAAATGTATGTCGGTAAGGACGCAAATATATCTCTGGATTCCTATAATGTAACAAGAAAGAGCATCATAGAAGATATGTAGTTTTATTAGCCGTTAATGGTGAGAATGGTATAAATCCAAGCTTGATGGGCGCCGAAATATTGCCTAGCTTTTCTAAAAGGATTAGAGTGGAGATATAATAAAGATGATGGTTAACCTCAAGCAATTGTTCAACCGATACAATAGACAACGAGGAAATGAAAATGGCTAAAAAACATATACTACTCGTTACGTCTACATTCCCAGCTAACTCTACCGATCCTGTCCCGAGTTTTATTAAAGATCAAATTATAGCTATGAAGGTGCTTAATCCAGAACTTGAGTTTACTGTTCTCGCCCCACATGATAAACGATCAGATACACGGTCATTCTCGAAACATAAATATTATAATGAATGCAGATTTCATTATATGTGGCCAAGGAATTTAGAGAAATTGACTGGTCAAGGCGGAATCGTTCCTTCGCTCAAAAAACATCCTTGGCTTTACGCTGTTATACCATTTTTTATAATGACACAATTTTTCATGGTTATTCGCTTAACAATCAAGCAAAAATCCGATATCATTAATGCTCATTGGATAATTCCGCAAGGTTTCGTCTGTGTGTTGGCCGGTCTAATAACGCGCAAAAAAGTTATAGCGACTGTACACGGTGGTGATGTATTCAATTTTGATAATATCGCGCTCAACGTTATTAAGCGCTTTGTATTAAAACGTGCCGACGAAGTCGTAGTCAACAGCAGCGCTACAAAGAAACGCAGCACGGAAATTTACAGCGGCAGAGAATACCAAGTTATTCCAATGGGCGTAAATATCGGAGCTTTTAATAATAGTAAAGCGCCAAAAAGAATATCAAATATTATAAATATATTGTTTGTTGGACGGCTGAGTGAAGAAAAAGGTGTCGGGTATTTAATAGAAGCCTTGGCTTCATTAAAACATAAAGATAATAAATTCAAAGCTATAATTATAGGTAGCGGCCCTGAGGAAGAAAAGTTAAAACAGCTCGCCGAATCCCTTGGCCTAAATCAAAAGGATATTGAATTTACTGGTTGGATTGATAGAAAAAATATCGCAAGCTATTATGCTTGGGCTGATGTGTTTGTCGGTCCATCAATTGAATCTAGCGCAGGCTGTAAAGAGGCTTTGGGGGTTGTATTCTTGGAGGCTTCGGCTGCTAGCCTACCAATAATAGCTACCCGTATTGGCGGTATAGTCGACATTATAATTAACGGAGAAACTGGTTTTTTGATTAACCAACGATCGGCATCTGAAATAAGTGAAAAGATAATAGAATTACAAAATTCAAAATTGAGAAAGCGGCTGGGTATGAACGCTCAATCCTACGTAAATAAAAATTTTTCATGGCAGAGCGTCGCTGAACGTTATAATAAATTATTGGAAACTATCTAATCTTGATATGTTTAAGGATTTATAAATGAAAAAAATATTTTCTTTGTATAATTTTTTGGCCAATAGTAACAAATGGAAATTAGCAGCGATTTTTTTCTTATTAGTCTATGGTGGAATGGTAGCGTATTATGTGAATTGTTGCAAAGTAAATGATAACGCGCCATTGCAAATAAGAATATTGGCGTTAGCCCATCCTGATGACGAAAGTCAGGTTTGGTCATTTGTTCAAAACTCAAAAGATAGTTATAAAGTGTTCGCATATATGACTCTCGGTGAGGAGACTTTCTATTGTGATAAGCTTGCGTTTGATAACGCTTTACTCACCGATTTATTAGAAAATAATCCAGGTATTGTACCCGATGGTAAATATAGTGATAGTTGTAAAACTGCACGTATAAATTCAACTATAGAGTTCCTTAATTCAATGGCAAAATACGACCCATCATTACCGAGCAATTTTAAATATCAGGATACATACACGATGCCATTAAATGGTTCTGATATAAAACACTGTGATAATATTGACAGTGTTGAAACCTGTACTCAAGATTTATCTGTGCGAGTTTATGACGGTGGCCATTATGGTAAGGCTTTATTTTTTAATCTTGGTGATGGCGATTTGACGAGCAGCGAGGTTGAGTGGGCTATAAGCTCAATTATAAATAACCGTTTAGTGCTTGATATTCCATCAGCGTATTCCTTCCATGATGTTATCGGTGGTTTTTACAATGCTAATTATGTAAATTGTTACAAATATGTGCATGCCGATCATAAAGCCATTCATACCGCATTATCTGAGAAAGATTTTGGCATGACAGGTTTTCAAGCTGCAGCTACCTGCGCTAGTAATCCTAACGCTGGAATGAAAGGTCGGATAACTGACATATATTGGAGTGATATTGTTAATGTTGGCTATAATAATTATCGAAATGGACAGCTCCAAAAGTATTATGGATGGCTTGATAATTCAGTGAATGGTTGGTCGTGTAGTTACAGCGGCCAGACGACGCTTATAATGCGAAACCAATCATTTTGGGCTAAGTTTTCTAGGTGATGAATTAATGCCTTTAACCCCAAATGAAAGCGGTGTAAAAATTACTAATGTTACGAAGTAAATTAGTCTGTCAATTGTTGCTGCGATGATAATTTCTTGTGCGGATAAATGCATTTGGTTGTGGACTATGAGCAATATTCCTTCGCGAATGCCAATAGCTCCTGGTGTGAGCGCAATGATGATAGAAAATTGCGCAGCACCTGTATATATAAGCATGCCGCCCAATGTAATGTTTGATCCTATCGCTGAAAGTTCAATTGACCCTGCAAGCAAAAACCCACAAAGTTGAATAATAGTTGCTGCTATAACCCCTAATATTGGCCACATTGTGAACGTAGTGTAAATATTTTTAATATATGCTACAAAATTTAAATAAAAAGTTGGTTTTGTCCTATTTAAAATGAGTATAATCATAATGGCAAAAAATAAAGTAGATAATAAAATTAATACCGCTTGGGATATTCCGGATGTCATGCCTATACCAGTAATCAAAAATAGACCTGTGACAAGAAATAGTATTAAATATTGTGCTAACGTAATTTCAAAATATTTACTGAAAGACACACTAAAATGTCGTTTTAAATATATTCCCCTAAAACCAATACCACCCTGAAGAAACCCAAAAAAATTGATGAGCGATGAGTAAGCGATAATTTTGGCTGAATCTATAAAACTTATTTTTTTATTTACCAATTTAACGAGTGCGGTGAGGATGAAAATATTGCCAATAATTATCATTGACTGTCCGATAATTATTAATATTATTTGCCATGTTTTTAATTCGGCGATTTTACTGAACTGTGATTGATTGTTGAGAAAATAATATAAAAAGGTACCAATAATAATAGTAAATAGACTGATTTTTAATAATTTATTTCTGCTCACTTTTTATTTGGATTTCTTTGATTCGTTCAAGTTGGTCTTCGAGTAGGATTCGATTAATGCGAAGCAGGTCGGATATTACCATTAATGCGAATGACAGTAATGACCCGACGAGCATGGAGCTGCCGAAAATAAGTGATTGTAGATGTCCGTTGCCTGCGCCTACAAAGAAGAAGATGGCATAGCGGACGAAAGGTATAATTCCGACAAGGAAGAATGTGATACCGAGTGTAATAAAAATAACATACGGTTTATACATAATATAGCTACGCATAATAGCTTTGCCGGATTTGGCCATGTGTTGCCATGTATTTTTGAAAAGCCGTGATTCGCGTGTTTTGCCATTGGTCTCAATTGTAATACTGGCGATTTTTAATCGTTTGTTGCCTGCCTGGATGATTGTTTCCATACAGTAACTAAATTGAGTTATTATGTTAATTTTCGTCAATGAATCACGCGAATAAGCTCGAAAACCGCTGGCGGCGTCTGGAAGTTTGGCCCCGGCAGCTTTACTGACTATCCAGCTTCCAAATTTTTGCATTAGTTTTTTGAACGGTGAAAAGTGAGCAATTTTGGCTGTTTGGCGATCACCTATGACAATATCCGCCGTGCCGTCGATGATCGGTTGTATTAGGTTGGCGATGCGTCCCTGTGGGTATTGGTTATCACCGTCAGTATTCACGACTATGTCTGCGCCATTTTTTAGAGCATAGTCAACGCCGTCGCGAAATGAGCGTGCCAACCCAACATTACGATTATGTATAACAAAATGTTTAACGCCATGCTTTTTAGCAACTTCAATTGTCTTATCACTCGATCCATCGTCAATAATTAGAATTTCTAACTCATCAACATTTTTAATTTTTTTTGGTATTGATTTAAGAACCAAAGCTAGTGTAGCTTCTTCATTGAAGCAGGGAATTTGGACAAATACCTTCATATAGTTATTGTAGCATTTATTCTAGCGGCCAACGCCAACGTAGGTAAGACCAGCATCTTCAATATCTGAAATTGAAAATTGATTGACGGCATCAACAAACACTTTACCTCTCATGGATTCAGCATATTCGGCAGCTTCATAGTTAAGAAATTCAGGCCATCCTGTAGAAACCACTATGGCATCGACGTTTTTAATTGTGCTTTCAATTGACTTATGTAATGTAATGCTATGATGAATAAAAATGTCATCGTTTGCTTTATGTTTTACGCATGGATCATATATAGTTATTATGGAATTAGCTTTTTGTAATAAATTTGCAATCAGGATACCTGGTGATTGACGCATATCGCTTGTGCCTGGTTTAAAGGTGAGGCCTAACACGGCAATCTTTTTCCCGTCCAAATTGGCATCCATTGCATTCCGAAGTTTTTCGACTATGTAGCTGGGCATTGAATTGTTTATTTCCTGCGTGACTTTCACGATGTCCAGACTGACGTTATTTTGCATTCCGCTTGCAATTAATCCACTAACATCTTTTGGAAGACATCCGCCTCCATAACCACGCCCTGCTTCGAAAAAGTCATGCCCGATACGCTTATCAGACCCGACTGCCTTCATTATTTCTACTATGTCAGCATCAACTTTGTCGGCTAGTTTTGCTATAGAGTTAGCAAATGAAATCTTAAGTGCTAAAAATGCATTGGCGGTTACTTTGATTAGCTCGGCACTATTGATATCAGTTGATATAAATTTAGTTTCACACGGCTTAATTTGGACATTAGATAAATTGGCAATTCTGTTTCGATGCCGTTCGATTTGTTTATAAACATTTAATATACGATTGACGGCTATTTTATCTTCTCCGCCAACAACCACTCGGTCGGGGCAAAGAATATCGTATAGTTCACTACTTTCACGTAGAAACTCCGGGTTTGATACGTAAGTGGCGTGCTTATTATTTGTTTTGAATATTTCTTTAATTCGCTTGCCAGTACCAACCGGGACTGTACTTTTTTGAACGTAAATTGTACCAGAACTAATATATCTGGATACCTCCTCGGCGGCATTAAATATATAAGTGAGATTTAAACTGCCATCGAGGTTGTCCGGAGTGCCAACGCAAGAGAAGATAATATTGCAATTTGGTATGCTTTTAGCATATGAATTGGTTGCGATAAGATTGCCGGTTTTTAAAGTAGCCTTGATAATTTTATCAAGTCCTTCTTCGTGAAAGAATGATTGCCCCTTTTTGATGGACTCAAGCCTATTCTTGTTTGTTTCGATAATATACACCGTATAACCCGAATATGCGAGAACTGTAGCTATTGGAAGGCCTACATATCCGGCGCCAATTATAGCTATAGAAGATTTTGTTTGCACATGATTATTATAATATTATACGAGACAATAGAGTAGGGTTTTTATTGTGTTAAACATAATGGCTATGCTATTATTACGGTAAAGTAGGAGCAGATATATCTATGTCGAACATTATCAAGATTCATGAGAGATGGCATTTCGGTAAATTGCGTTTATCGCGCAAGAAAAAGTGGGTTATCGGTATAATTATTACCATTCTTTTAATTGTCGGGTCTGCGACTGCTTGGTTAATTATCTCTAACCAAAAATCATCACAAGTGGCCAGGATTGCTAAAGAAACAAGTCAGACGGTTGAAGACGCCAAGAAACTAGCTAATAATGGTAGTATTGATGACGCCAAAACAGCGTATGATGGTGCTATTAAAAAAACAGAAGATCCTTACCAGAAAAGTGTCTTATTGTTAAGCAAAGCAACACTATATTACAATGATGGCAAGTACGATGATGCTCTCGCCACCGCCAAAGAAGCAGAGTCTATTAATCAAACTGATAATGTTACTAACTTTATTGCTCGGATATATGAAAAAAAAGGTGACAAGCAAAAAGCAATCGAATATTATCAAAAAACCATTACACTTATAGACAAATCCCAACCTCTGGCCAATGCGGACGCTAAATATTATCAAAGTAAGATTGAGGCGCTTGGTGGGGCAAAAGATTAGTATGACACTTATGAGCGGCGGCAGACTTTTCAAGAAAATGGTGATTGGTCTCATGGCTGGAGTGATACTTGCTGCTGGTTCATATGCTGTAGTGCAAGCTGCTGGCTATGATGGTACGGTATTTGGTCTAGGCCCATGGGTTGGCTATTTTGATAATAATCTTGATGAATATGGTGATTTCGTCTTGATCAATGGCATTCCAGGCGAAGTCGCTCCGGTGGGAAGTGTCGATCCGGTGGGAGAGTTCAAGGCCTTCCTTCAGGAGGCTAATGGTTCTGGAGATAATCAAAGAGTCACCGGTTCTGCATTTATCGTTAATACCATGCTTGGTCGTGATGGGCCTGGAAACGGTAGAGATGTTAGTGATGCAGATTGGAATGATCTTAATTTACGTTTACAAGATCGTCAAAACAAAGGAAAGATTAATTGGAATAAATGGGTAGCCAACGATAGCGATGGTCGTCGTATAAATAGCTATTATCAGGACTCGGGCGACGACGCTTTCTATAGTCTTGACAGAGGGGGTGATGGTATAGAGATTCTTGATGATAATGGTAATGTAATTTATACGTTAGTGCGTGCTTGCGCTAACCCGATAGGCAAGCTGTCACCATTGCCACCGCCAACGGGCTGGTCTATATCGGCGACAAGCACTGCTAGTGTGAATGGCGTTGTTGCTACTAACGCTTCGCCAGGCAACACCATCTCTTGGTCACATATATTGACGGACGCAGGCAGTGCGACGACAACGACAGTTAGCAGTGATATTGGTCTTAGCGGTTTTACTTCCGCGCCACCTAGGGTTGCTTCTGGTACTACGCCTAGCGGTTCGGGTCCAGGCATAATACGAACAATTACCGACCCTACATATACGACATACGTAGTTAAAGCGGGTGATGTAGGTTATATGTTATGCGAAAAGGTTAATTATAATCCTACGGATAGTAATGGTGGTCAAAATGGCAGTGGCAATAACTCATGTGTAACGATATCGTCCAGTAATCCGCCACCGACTGATAGTGACTGCAGGCCGATGAAAATACCGGTACAGGATCCAAGGTGGTCCTCAAGTACGGATAAAAAAGGAAACAACGTAAATGTTACTGTTAAAGTCTACAACTTGACGACCGATAATCAGATTACAATACCACAATCTAGTACCGTCAACGGTACCGATATTGATGTTACTACACCATGTACAACTGGCGATAAATATAAAGTCGAGTTGAAGACGAATAACTATGCATACAATGTGTACCATTGTGATCCTACTAGGCCGCCACTATGCTATGATTACAGAGTAGACCCAGTATGGCAAGCTATAATTGGTCCTTGTTTTGACTATAATCTTAAGGCTAGTATTTTTCCTCTAAGTGCTTATCAAGTAGAAGCTGATTCAGTGATTAATATTGTCCCTGGACTCAGTAGTGAAGCATGGACAAAAACTCACGAAGTCTCAGGTTTCCCTGGAGTTGGCTCTTTCAATTTCCATTATTTTACCACCAATGCTCATACTAAGAGTAAAGATACCGATTGGCAGATATCGCAACTAATTATTCCGCCTAATGTGCTAGTACCTACGTTTAACAACAACAGTTCTTCAACCGTCGAACCATGTGCATATTTTCTAAGCAACCATTTAATTACTGGCTGCAGTTCTATAAAAAGTGGTAAGGCGGTTTTTAGCAAGGCCGATAATCCGACCACAACTGTAATTAGTGGTGATAATCCGCTTTCGCCCCTTAATGTTACTATTGGTGATCATCTTTCTGGTACTAAGGTTTGTTTTGCATTTTCTGTTCATGCGGCTGCAAGCGACCCAAGTAACAACTCATTTACTGTAGACCCTCAATGGAATCATTCGGCGCTTTATCCTAATCTTACTAATAATACTAATAACAATAATTTTTGTACGATTGTAGTTAAAAAGCCGAAGGTACAGGTATTAGGTGGGGATCTTTCGGTTGGTAAATCAAACCCAGTGAATGCAAATGTTGCAACAACTACGTCCGTTAAAGATATTAGCGGCAATGGCAATCATGTATTTGGTAGTTGGGTTGAATATGCTATATTTGCAACTGGTTCAATAACAGGTATGGCGTCAGGGTCCGCCTTCAATGGAGGGTTGAATAATTCTACGATTGCTAAATATAGCAGCCTTAGTTTTGCTAATTCAGGTAATCATCTAAACTGTACTGGATCAGGACTTGATCCTAACACTATTGGTTGTTACAGCTGGCAAGGCCATCTTTTGCCCGATGTTACGACTAGCTTTCCAGTTACTAATAGTACTACTGTTTTATCATCGTCGTTAAATCTCGATAGCCTTACGAACAGTGGTGTCTATACTGCGAACGGCAACGTCTCAATTGCTGGAGGTAATATCGGAGTAGGCAAGTGGATTGTTATTAACGCTCCAACGGTAGACATTAATATTACTGGTGATATAAAATATACGCCCGATACTTTGCACAGTCTCAATAACATTCCGCAAGTCGTTATTATTGCTAATAACATTAATATAAGTAGCGCTGTTAGGAATATTGATGCTTGGTTAATTGCAAGTGGCACATCGGGCATAATAACTACTTGTACTGAGGGCGGAGATAATAATACTCATATAAATGCTACTATTTGTGCCAACCCATTGGTAGTCAATGGCCCTGTTATGGCAAGACACTTGTATCTTCGTCGTACAGCTGGTTCTGGCAAGGATACGGCAAGTGGTGATCCTGCGGAGACCTTTAATTTGCGAGCTGATGCCTATTTGTGGGCTTATGCTCGTGCAACTGGTAGTGGGCGAGTGCAGACGGTTTACACGACTGAATTACCTCCGAGACTTTAATATTCAATTACGGCTTGCTTTTAACGCTAATGCTTCTGTATAATGAAAGGCAATATGGCATTACTAAAAGGATTGGGTGACTTTTTTGCGCTAGACATAGGTACCAACGCAGTGCGAGTGGTGCAACTTTCTCCATCCGGTTCTGATGGCTGGACTTTACAGCATTATGGATATGCGCCTGTTGATGAAAAGATCACTAGTAGTGATTCAGCCGAAGGTATGCGTCGTCTTGGAGAAGTGATTATGACTGCAGTCGGTCAAAGCGGTATCAAGAAAAAGAACGTGGCGATTGGCTTGCCATCCAACAAGACATTCACGACGGTTATTGATGTCCCAATTATGGGTGTGGCGGAACTTAAAAGTACAATTAAATACCAGACAGATCAATATATTCCGATGCCTATGGATGAAGCCAAGGTTGACTGGGCATTATTGGGCCAATCATTGCATGACCCAAAACAACAGGAAGTTTTATTGGCAAGCACCGCCAACAACTACGCCGAAGAGCGACTCGAATTTATTGAAGGTCTTGGATTTAACGTTATTGCCGCCGAACCTGATCCTATTGCTATGGTTCGTTCATTGTTACCAGCCGGCATACAGGACGCTCGACTCATTATTGATATGGGCGAGAAAGCGACAGATTTGGCGATTACGTTTGGTGATAGCCCTCGGCTGGTACGCACAATCCCAACCGGCCTTCGCTCACTTGTTAAAGTTGCCGCACAGAACCTCAATGTTCAAGATGATCAAGCTCGACAATTTATTCTGAAGTTTGGGCTAGCACCCGATAGGCTGGAAGGCCAAGTTTACCGCGCGATTGAAAATATGCTCGACAATTTTGCGTCTGAATTGGTCAAATCTATCAAATTTTTCCAAACTCGCTATCCTAATACTCCAGTTGGGGGTATCTTGCTCTCTGGCTTTTCGGCTATAGTCCCACAATTTGGTGAGTATATTACCGCTAAAACTGGTGTTGCTTCGAGTGTTGCTAACCCGTGGCAAAAAGTGCGCGTCGCATCGTCTGATCAACAGCAACTTGGCTCTGTCGCCTCTGAATTTGCAACGGTCATTGGCCTAGCACAGCGGAGGAATATGTAATGATTGAGATAAATCTTGTTCCTGATGTAAAACAAGAACTTATAATGGCACAGCGTATTCGTTCGATGGTTATCGCAGCATCTATCTTAATCGGTTCAATATCTATCGCGATTGTAGCGCTACTGGCTATGTATGTCTTTACGGTGCAAGCGGTTCGTGGCGGACTTGCCGATAATGCAATCAAACAGGGCAGTGATAAATTAGCCAGTGTCGAAGACCTTTCCAAGACGCTTACTATCCAAAACCAGCTGACTAAAATATCGGATCTAAATAGTAACAAACATATTACTTCACGTATTTTTGATTTGCTAAATAAAATTATTCCGCCATCACCTAATGATATTCAGATATCCGATCTAACGGTCGACTCAAGCACGAACCTTGTTACTATTGACGGTCAGGCATCGAATAGTTATGCTGCGGTCGAGGTCTTTAGAAAGACCATAGAGGGTGCTAACGTAAAATATACCGATGATAATAAGGCTCAACAAGAAGTGGCTCTTGCCTCTAACGTCAGCATAAGTAACACAAGCTATGGTGAAGATTCATCGGGTGTTAAGGTGCTTCGTTTTACCCTTAGCTTTACCTATGCACCAGAGTTGTTTGCACTTTCTTCGAATGGCGCAACCGTAGTGGTGGCAAATGAAGGAAACGTCACTGATTCGTATTTGGGTGTCCCAAAGAGTGTTTTTGCTGATCGTGCCAAAGATTTAACGGGGGGCCAGTAATATGGATGCACAACCCAAAGGTGTCGCTATTCGTAAACGTACGCAGATAGCTATGGCAAACCGCGTAATGTTTTTGTGGGTTGCTGGTGTGTCGGTCGTGTTTGGATTTGCCTTGGTCGCCACAATTTTTCTAACACAGATGCTTTTGTTTAACGAAAGGGTATTGCAGGAAAAAGATCGAACGATTGCAACACTCAAGACGGATAATGGTAATGTTGCGGGGTTAGAGGCACAGATTCGCGTGCTTGATACTAATGAAGCCCTCAACAGTATAAAAGTGACTCCTCCTGATGATCAGGCCATACAAGTAATTCTAGACGCATTGCCATCAGATGCGAATTCACTGGCGCTTGGTGCATCAATCCAAAATAGGTTATTGTCTAACAAAGATGGTAGCCCCATATCTAATCTTACACTAGATTCACTGCAAGTTGATCCTGTAATTGGGATCGAGTCGTTGTCCGATAGTAGTTCGGTTGAAAATGCTTCGGCTGCCTCATCCAGCACGCAAAATGAGATTGATTTTCGTTTCTCTGTTAGTGGGGACGAGGTTGCACTAAAACAGGTGCTAACTAATCTAGAAAGCTCAATTCGCACTATTGATGTAACTTCGCTAAAGATTGAGAGCCAGGGAGCGACTCGTGAACTAAGCGTACAGGCACGGGCATTTTATGAACCAGCACGCGTCGTACAACTAAGGGATATAACGGTAAAATAATGAAAAAAACAGATATAGCAATGATAATTCTTATAGCATCGATTAGCGTAATCGTGGCTTTCTTCCTTGCAAAAAGTATTTTTGGTGCAACCTACACTGGAACTGCCAAGGTTAAAACGATCGACAAAATAGATTCATCCATTGTGGCGCCAAGCCCAGATATTTTCAACAAGAGCGCCATTAACCCAGCCGTTCAGGTTCAAATTAACGGGACTAAGTAAGGGCGTTAATTATGCCACTTCTTACTGGTGATATGCAGGGAAAAATCGTCAGCCTTCTTATTGACGAGGGTCTAGTTAGTAAAGACGTACTATCGGACGTAGAAGCGACTTCCGCTAAATTAAACAAACCTCTTTTCGGACAACTAGCTGAACAAAACATTGTTGATGATGAACTGCTGACCCATGCCGTTGCGTATGTGTCGGGTGTACCCTATGTAAATTTGGCCAACAGTGTTATTGATCAAAGTATTCTTGGGTTACTGCCTGAGGACGTTGCCGAGCGATATATGGCCGTTCCGCTAGCTGAAGTCCAAAATCGCCTAGCTGTGGCAATGATTGATGCCAATAATGTTCAGGCAGTTGATTATCTAGCCAGTCGCATTGAGCGCCCGCTAAAAGTCTTTATGGCGTCAGAAGCGGGCATACGTCATGTATTGGGCCAATATAGGACTGATCTTTCAAGCGTGGACGAAGCGGCCATAGCTAGTCAGGCAGAGGCTAACCAGGAATCTAATCGGGAAGTAAAAACAATTGTTCAAGATTCTCCAATTAGTAAAGCGCTAAGCACTATATTGGAATATGCCCTGAAATCTCGGGCTAGCGATGTTCACATCGAGCCACTTGAAGGTTCACTCAAAATTCGTTGTCGCGTTGATGGAATGTTGCGCGAGATTATGCAGTTGCCAAAGAGCATCGAACCGGCATTAGTTAGCCGTATAAAAATTTTATCCAATTTAAAGATTGACGAACATCGTATGCCTCAGGACGGTCAATTTACGGTTAAAATTGGGAACAAAGAAGTCGACCTGCGTATTGCGGTTAGTCCAGTCATATGGGGCGAACAAGTCGTTATTCGTTTGCTCGATAAATCAGGTAATTCATTTGATATTGAAGAGATGGGATATGCCGGTCGGGCTCTTAGGGCGATTCGAAAGGGCATTCGCAGGCCGAATGGAATGGTGCTGACGTCAGGTCCAACCGGTAGCGGTAAAACTACTAGCCTCTATGCGTTGATTAAAGAAATAAAAGACGACGCTGTCAATATAGTTACCCTGGAGGATCCAGTTGAGTATAAAATGAGTGGCGTTAATCAGATCCAAGTTAATGTTGATGTTGGTCTAACATTTGCCAGCGGTCTGCGTTCGATCCTTCGTCAAGACCCTGATGTAGTGATGGTCGGCGAGATTCGCGATGCCGAGACTGCCAATCTGGCGGTGCAGGCAGCGCTTACCGGTCACTTAGTGTTCAGCACTTTGCACACCAACAGCGCAGCTGGAGTTTTGCCTCGATTACTCGATATGGGCATAGAGCCATTTTTGATTGCTAGTACGGTCAACACAATCATTGGTCAGCGTCTGGTGCGCCGTGTGGCTAAAAACCGTGAATCGTATCAGTCAAGTCCGATTGAAACGCAGAACATCATGGCAACGATTGGGCATTTATTACCCAAGACCAAGGCTGATGTTGCCAGAGTTTCGCAAGATTTAGGTTATAAAGACTTGCCCTTAATGGGCCAAAGCGCTTATACTTTAGTCAAGGGTATCGATACCCGTCAAGATCCAGCCCTGCACGGTTATAGTGGCCGAGCTGGACTTTACGAAGTGATGGATGTTAACGAAGAAATCCAGAACTTAATTGTCGCCAGGTCAACAAGCGCTGAAATACAACGGAAAGCCCAGCAGCAAGGTATGGTAACGATGCGGCAGGATGGTTATCTGAAAGTTTTGCAGGGTATTACTACTATCGAAGAAGTAAATCGTGTGACGGCAGATACTGCATAGAAGAAGGGTGGATATGTATGAATAGTGGTCAGGAATTAAGAATTGAAATACTACTCGAGGAAGTAGTACGCAAACACGCCTCGGACTTACACCTTCAAGTTGGTTTACCGCCAATGTTGCGTGTTGATGGATCACTGGTACCTATTATTGGATTCAACATACTTGACGAACAAACAGTTGAAACATTGATTTTTGCAGTTCTAGACCAAGATCAACGCCAGATCCTATTAAAAGACAAAGAATTTGACTTTAGTTTTGCGTTTGGCACATTGGGACGATTCCGAGTAAATGCGTATCACGAACGTGGTAATCTTGCGGCGGCTTTACGACTAATTCCTAACGAGATTAAAACAATTACCGAACTTGGTATGCCTAATGTAGTTATGGGCTTTGCCGACTATCCACGTGGTTTGGTATTGGTTACCGGTCCAACCGGTAGCGGTAAATCAACCACATTAGCGGCACTTGTCGACAAGATTAACAGTGAACGAGCTCAGCATATTATTACTATCGAAGATCCAATTGAATTTACCCATAAATCCAAAAAATCAGCCGTAGTCCAGCGTGAAGTTCACTATGATACCTACAGTTTTAGTGCGGCGCTTCGCTCAAGTTTGCGTCAAGACCCTGATGTTGTGTTAATTGGTGAGATGCGTGACCTTGAAACCATTAGTGCGGCCATTACCATCGCCGAGACCGGTCACTTGGTATTTGCGACATTACATACCAACAGTGCTTCTCAGTCTGTTGATCGTATGATTGACGTGTTTCCTCCGCATCAGCAGTCGCAAATTCGTGCGCAGTTATCCAGTATCTTGATGGCCATATGTTCGCAACGTTTAATCCCAGCAATTGGTGGTGGGCGAGTAGTTGCAGCCGAGATTTTAATTGCTAACCCGGCGGTGCGTAATATCATTCGTGAGGGCAAAGCTCATCAACTTGACGCTGTTATTCAGACCGGTGCTGATCAGGGGATGCAGACAATGGATCGTACGCTCGTCAGTTTGGTCCAAAATGGCACGGTGACATATGATGCCGCACGTGAAGTTGCTGTCGACTTGAATGAGTTCGAAAGATTGATGCGGGGCTAACAATGAATCACGTTAGAAACTACGTAAACACGAACGGTACAGTCATATTCAGAAAACTGTTGGTGAAAATGGGGGGTTTCTAACGCGATGAAAAAATTCACATATGAGGCTCGCGACCAGGCTACTAACAAAATTACCAAAGCGACCGTGCAGGCTAACTCCGAAAGTGCAGCCGCCCGTCTATTGATTGACCAGGGATTCACGCCGCTCAACATCAAGGAGCAAACCGAGGCTAATAATTTATTTTCTAATTTGGCTGGACGTATCACGACCAAAGACAGGATAGTCTTTACCCGTCAATTAGCTACATTAATAGGTGCTGGTTTACCTTTGTCTCAAAGTTTGGATACAGTATTAGAACAAACGCAGAACAAAAAGCTACAATCTATTGTTCAAGATATTACGGCGTCCGTCGAGGGTGGCAAGACGCTCTCTGAGTCGTTTGCCAAGCATCCGACCGTATTTGATGCGGTATTTCTGGCACTTGTTGGAGCTGGTGAGGCATCGGGAACACTCGATAGTGCGTTACAGCGAATAGCCGCTCAACAAGAAAAAGATGCCGCAACGATGAGTAAAATCAAAGGTGCGTTAACTTATCCAATCATCGTATTGGTTGTGATATTCGGTGTGATGGCATTCATGTTATTTACTGTTGTACCTCAGGTTGAGAAGTTATATCACGATTTAAAAAAATCGTTACCGTTTCTTACACAGATTATGGTTGATGCTGCTAACTTTTTGACGCATTTTTGGTGGATAGCTCTAATTGTAGTTGTTGTGGCTGTATATTTCTTTATACAGTTCCTCAAGACAAATAACGGTGTTAAAATGAGCGACACATTCAAATTAAATGTGCCTATTTTTGGTCAAATGTTTCGAAAATTATATATGGCGCGCTTTATGCGTACAGGGCAAACACTACTCAGCACCGGTGTCAGTATGCTAGACATGCTTAAAATCACCGCCAAAGCGGTCAACAATTCTGTCATCGAAAATAGTATCAAGCAAGCTGCCGAAAAGGTAAAGGGTGGCAAGGCATTATCCGTTGCGCTTCAACCAGAAGATTATATTTTATCATTAGTACCACAGATGATTAAGATTGGCGAACAATCAGGGCGAATTGACGAGATGATGGGCAAGACGGCACAAGTTTATGAAGACGAACTCGATGAACAGATTAGAACAATTTCGACTGCGATTGAGCCTGTCTTGATGGTCGTACTAGCAGTTGTGGCTGGTAGCATGGTAGCTGCGATTTTGCTGCCTATATACAGTTTAGTTAATGGCATTAATGTCTAGACATTGTTTGATTCATAGGTTATTATAAACATAAGCGTCTAACGCAATAACTAACAGTTCATAGGAAAGGTGGAAAAAATTCTCATGAACATTCGTCGGAAAGAAAAAGGTTTTACGATTATTGAAGTCGTATTAGTACTGGCCATTGCCGGGTTGATATTTATGATGGTATTTCTTGCATTGCCTGCCCTACAGCGTAGTCAACGCGATACTCAGCGCAAGAATGATTTAAGTCGTGCCATTACGGCTGTAACTAATTACACATCCGCCAATAGGGGAATTTTACCAACTAACTGGGCTACTTTTACGACTCAGTATCTTACTACTGGGGGTGATACGTTCATTGATCCGTCAGGTGCAAATAGTACTACTTCATCAGATGTCTATGTATTTTCTTCTGATCCAAATCCAAGTACGCTTACTGGATCGTTTGACTCTGCAAGCACTCAGAATGTAATTTATTATGCAGTTGGATATACTTGTGACAGCGGTGGAGCGGTTACTGAGGCTGGTACTAGGAAAGTCGCAATCCGTATGTATCTTGAAGGTGGTGGCGTCTATTGCGCTAATAACTAATAGATTTAGTATACTCGAAAAACTGCTCTTAAGGGCAGTTTTTCTTTTTGATAGAAATTAAGGTATGATAGTGACTATGGAACAATTTATTATCTACCTAAGCTTGGTATTATTAGGTCTTTGCCTTGGCAGTTTTGCTGGTGCAACAGTTTGGAGATTGCGGGCACGTCAGTTGGTGCAGGATAATGAGGATGGTGAATATGTTGATTTGGATGAGTATAAAAACCTCAAGAAGTTGACAAAAGCCTCGACATTAGACGATCGTTCACAGTGTCTCCACTGCTCGTATACGCTTGAATGGTATGATATGATTCCGCTGATTAGTTGGTTGTCTTTGGGTGGTAAATGTCGTAAATGTCGTAAGCCAATCGGTTATTTAGAACCTATGATTGAACTTGGCGTTGCGGTATTCTTCGTTCTGTCCTATGTTTTTTGGCCATATCCACTCAATAATGGTTTAGAAATTGCGCGTTTGGTACTTTGGCTAATAGTTGGGGTGGGTCTGGCGATTTTGTTTGCCTATGATATAAAGTGGTCATTATTGCCCGACCGAGTGAATTTTGCGGTAATTGGCATTGGCGCCTTTAGCGCCCTGTTGGTGGTTATAGGTACACAAGACAAGTCGAACGCCATACTAGATATTATCTGTTCTATGCTTGTTCTTAGCGGTATTTACTGGGTACTTTACATAGTTTCGAAAGGCAAGTGGATTGGGTTCGGCGATATAAAGCTGGGGTTAGGCTTGGCACTTCTACTGGCGGATTGGAAACTAGCCTTTATCGCATTATTCGCCGCTAACCTAATTGGATGCCTCATAGTATTACCTGCTATGATTGCAGGTAAATTGAAACGCAATTCCCATGTACCGTTCGGGCCATTATTAATCACTGGTTTTTTTATTGCAGGGATAGCGGGCAATTATCTAATAAGTATCTATATTTCTAACTTGCTTTAGAGCACGCCCTGAGTTTATCTCGGGGTTATATGCCCAACTTGCTTATGTTATAATCATAGGCAAATGAAGCTCTCAAACGAAGCTGGTTTTACGATTATTGAAACGATGCTCTTTCTTGGTATCACTGGATTACTT
>Ga0209748_1000521_pt1 | contig 20420 bp, 16 predicted proteins | sample BarGraIncu00421A_FD_185490 | JGI IMG/M metagenome (GOLD analysis project Ga0209748, IMG submission 185490) | Arctic peat soil microbial communities from Barrow, Alaska - Barrow Graham LP Incubations 004-21A (SPAdes) (version 2) | ecosystem: Environmental > Terrestrial > Soil > Wetlands > Peat... | reverse complement strand
ACCGCCATCCAGCACGCGCAAGGAGCGCTGCACTTCAGCGGTGAAGTCGATGTGCCCGGGGGTATCAATGAGGTTGATGCGGTGATCTTTCCATTCGGCGGTCACAGCGGCAGAAACAATCGTAATACCGCGTTCCCGCTCCTGGGGCATCCAGTCGGTAACGGTCGTGCCTTCATCCACGTTGCCCAGACGGTAAGTTTTGCCAGTATAAAACAAAATCCGCTCGGTTGTTGTGGTTTTACCAGCATCGATGTGTGCGATAATGCCGATATTGCGGTAACGTTCAAGCGGAAATTCTGTCATTTTCTCTTCTAACTTGTTAAGGTGCGGTCCGAAAAATTAGATCCGGAAGTGGGAGAAAGCCCGGTTGGCTTCAGCCATCTTATGGATTTCTTCTTTCCTGCGAATCGCGGCGCCCTGGTTTTCTGAGGCGTCCATCAATTCGCCAGCCAGCTTCTCGGAGTAAGATTTGCCGGAGCGCGCACGGGAGGCGGTAATCAACCAGCGCATCGCCAGTGTTAAGCGACGGTCTGGTGCAACTTCCATAGGTACCTGATAGGTGGCACCACCCACACGGCGTGGGCGCACTTCCATCATCGGGCTTACATTCTTAAGAGCGGCTTCGAAGACTTCAACGCCTTCTTTACCGGTTTTGGCCTTGATCAAATCGAAGGCGTCATAAACGGAGGAGGTTACGGTGCTCTTCTTACCATCAAGCATGATGCGGTTGATGATCATCTGTACGTGGAGATTATTAAATCTCACGTCCGGGAGAATTTCGCGTTTTACGGGTTTAAGTCTGCGTGCCATAGGTTTCCTTAATTAGCTCGATTATTTCTTCTTGATGGGGGTTTTTTCTTCAGCAAGTTTGGCGCCGTATTTGGAACGGCTTTGCTTGCGGTCAGAAACACCGGTGGTATCCAGCGTACCGCGCACGATGTGGTAACGCACGCCTGGGAGATCACGCACACGGCCGCCTCGAATCAGGACCACACTGTGCTCCTGGAGCTGATGGCCTTCGCCGGGGATGTAAGCGGTCACTTCAATACCATTGGAAAGACGAACACGGGCGATTTTACGCAGCGCGGAGTTCGGTTTCTTGGGGGTCATGGTGCGGACGATAGTGCAGACGCCGCGCTTCTGAGGTGCACCCTTGGGTTGTTTGGTACGGCGGCGAGCTTCAGCGTTCAAAGTGAACTGAAGCGCAGGAGCCTTGGATTTCTGGCTCTTGGTCTGGCGACCTTTGCGAACTAATTGATTAATTGTTGGCACTTATTTCCTCCGTGCAGTAAATCAATGATTTCAATAATGAAGGCTATCTTTCGCGGATAGCCCTGGCTTTCCTGCATAGCCTATAGACGTAGCAATAAACTGCCTCGTCATACAGGCGAAGGCTTATTCTAACACTGGTGGAGAAAAAGAGTCAAGTCAATTTCTATGGATTTGCAAATTTCCGCAGTGAAAATTAAGCCATATCTGGCACAAGTTGGTTGATTGTAACGGATTAGGTGGTGGGAGGCAAGCAGAAAAAGGAGGTTGCATTCGAGTGAATGGGAAGGTGCGGGAATTTACCCAATTTACCCGGTTTTAGGCAATTAAGGCAGGGGACGTTTGCAGAATTGCAGATTTGCAGCAGTTGCACGAATTTAAGGCAGGTATTCATGATGTTAAGGTGCATTATTTAGCACGCATATTCTATGTTACATGGGTGGGGAATGCAAGGGAGGGGATAAATTGGCCAGGACGAAGAATGGAATAAGATGAGGGCAAAGATGTCAAGAACCCCTCATCCCCGCTGCGCGGTCCTAGCCCAATGCCCTACGGGCGCGGGCACGCAAGCAGTCCCCTCGATGGGGAGGCCAAATAAACCGTGCGGCGTTTCGTTGTACGCAATTGATTGAGATCTGAAGGTCAAAAGCCGCGCTCGGCCTGTGCTCGCCACGCAGTAAACGGGTATGAGGACGCCGGCTCGATCAGAGAAGAGTAACAAGAAATTAATAAACAATTATCTTAAGTTTTGGATCTCGACGCGGCCATTATTGTCAGATGACTCGATAAAAATTCAAAATCAAAAAGAGTGTTGCTGCAATTCCTGCAAATTTCAGGGCTGTTGTGGACCACCATGCTTCAGTATTAAGGAGCTCCAAATAGAATTTGTTTTTGAATCCATTGTGAGCCTGTAACAAGTATTGTTGGTAAAGTATGGACTCCAATTTCTGATAAGACGTGGACTCAATTGTTCGATCAACAAAATAAATCAAACCTTTTTGATATTTATTCCAATTCTCCGACTCAAACTTCTTGTCGGTCACATAGTTTATTTCATTTAAACTCGGATTTCCATAGTAAAACCAATTCCATTGATTTGTGATACCTTTGCTATCCTGACTCCAGGGATATCGAAACTTAGATTGATTGTTGTATTCAATTAAGACTGCTATAGACGGGATGATTATGGTCACAATTGCTAGTACAAGTAATAAAGTGAAAATAAGTTGTAACTTAAAGTTAACAACAATGCCTATTGCGACCAAACCTAAGCTGATTCGTGTAAAGTTATTATCTGCAAGCCTCATACGACGTGTCTCGACATCAGACGTTAGTTTTGTGAAAAATTCGATCATCCCCTTTCCTGAGTCTATCCTGTCTTTGATTTCTTCTTCGGAAAGTGACTGGATTTTACTCATATGATTTTTTATTTCGGCTACAAGATTTTCTGAATCGCTCACTGAGCTCATTTTTCTCCTATTCTATCCGTTCCACCAGACATTTTCGGTAAACAGCATTACCAGCTCCGTCATATTCTCCATCGAAATGAACCCCTAAAAAAGAATCAGGGGCGTTTTCTGTCCCGGGTTTATTCCATTTGTGCAAGAGATACGATAGGACTGATTGATTCCCGTCAATCCTACAATCAGAATTAATGTACCTCCTTATACTTTTGCCAGAGGAAAATCCTCTATTCTCCAATGTGTACATCAACGGTCCAATATCTGCTTTTCGAATAATATTGGAAAAGTTAGGGGTAAACCAATGCTCAAACCCTGCAAACTTATCGAGCCCACAACAACAATCTGTATCACCTAAGTGCGTCAGTCCGTAATCTGCTGCCCCCCAAGTCATCCCCTCACTTTGGATTGACTTAATGATAGGCTGTAGTTTTTTCCAACGAAATTCATTCGGCAGAATCCACTCACGCCCCACTGTCCTTGCACCTTGATCGCGGTAATATGACAGGATATCCCATCCGATTACAGTAAACAGTTTCTTATGATTGCTAATGTTTTTTTCCACGGCTAACTTAAGATATTCTGTAATTACATGTTTACAGCCAGTCTTGGCGATCGCAGGTATTAATTCTTCTGCTACTTCCTGTTCATTGCCAGGAAACAAAGGCTGTACTCTGACACTTGTGGCAATATTATTCTCGGTAAGCACTGAGAGTGCAGCAATTCTGTCACTCGGTCTCGGGCAACGTTTCTCGAGAATTTGAGCAGTTGCTTGATTATAAAAAGGTATTGAGATCTGAACGATTAAATTTCGATTTAACTTTAATTTTTTACGTCTTTCAGCTCTAAGTAATGCGTCGGTGTTCTTGGTGCTAAGGACAACTGGATACTGGTACTTTGCCAAGGCAATTAAGAGCTGATCTGAAACCAAGGCTGTTTCATAGTCTGAAAACGGATCACTCATCCCACCCAAATGAATAGGTAATCTAGACCGAAGTAATTCCCCGTTTACATCAACATCTTGGGATGAATGATCAAAAGTGCGAACTAACTTCTTCATGAACCAATCAATGTTAATTCGTAAATTAGTGTTTGTTTTCCTCCCTCCCCTGGCCATAGCAAAACAATAAAGACAGTTTAGTTCACATTTGGGGGTTGTATCCAATCTAAATGGAATCCCACAAAAGTAAATTTGGCTTGTCATCGAGAGAGCATAGTTATAGTCTTTAGTGGTCACTTCCCTTCCTTAGGTTTATGAAGTCCGCTTGATCCGTCGATAAAATATTTTAATGGCATTGGTGTGCATTTGTTTTTTTACACTCATGGGTCTTCTTGTAAATTCTTCATTTTTTGGTACAAAGTCATCAAGTCGGCGACGATGGCGGATTCGGTGGGCCAGGAGGTGGAGTCTTTGCCGTAGGCACGGAAGACTTCTTTATCTAAATTTAGGTGGGCTTTGCGCAGGTCGGGGGGCATAAAAAGCGGGTTATAAAGTTCTGCGAGACTAGCACCTGGATATTGACCTCTCGTGAAAATAACTTGTTGGGAAACTTTTTCGATGTTATTTTTAATTGATTCTGCTGGTTTCGGCCACGGAAAGGTGTTGTAGACAATGTCCTTTGAATACTGGTAATCGCTCTTCATCCTCCCACCTACTGCCCTTAACCAACTTGAATGGACCACCGAAGAGAGAATTCCGAAATCGTAAAGCGAACCATTTGGAATGATTAATGCGCTACCGCTAACAATAATCTCTGGACTGATTAGATCGATTGGCAAATAGTCTCTGTTTTCTGACGACACCTTGGGTAGCACCAACATTTCAACCCGAGGCTGTCTGATTTCGCCAAATAAATAAGGATAATTTGCTAATTCGAGAGTTTGCTTCCTTTCACTTTTTAATCTAAATTCTTTACACCTTTGAATTCGATCGATAATGAATCTTGAATGCGAGAATTCTTTGGGAGAGATACCAACCAACCAGATACACCACCTATTCTTGTTATTTAACAACTCATCCCCGCCAATATACCTTCGTATGAACCGTTCATTTGAAGGGTCTTCCGCTAGTAGAGATTCCCTTTCGCTTTCTGATAATATTAACGCCCCGTCATCTATTGGCATACTTCCATAATTCATTTGTGTTGAGCCAGAAATTGGTTTGGAGGTTCTTGTAATTATGATAGATGGAGCGTCATAGAGATAGGCATTAACATTACAGGCGAGGACAACCTTCCCATCTGATAAATATATCGATTTCTCGCCCCTGTGTTCGAAGTTTGAAAACCCGATGATTACACAATGAACAGCTGCTTTACCTTTAGCTTCATTGCTCCACTTGAATGTCCTGTATGCAAAATCGATTTTCACCTGAGGAGCATCAAGTATCAGGGTCTGCAATTGAGGGGCTTGTTCACCTTGAGTGATCGAGTTCGTTGACACAAAGGCAACTCTTAAACGGTAGTGTTTCATCAGATCAATCGACTTTTTATACCACCCAATTACGTAATCTAAATTCCCTACTCTTTCGTCTTTCGGAAACAGTTCACTAAGTTCGAGTTTCTGAATTTTGCTCTGCTCTTTTTTGCCTATAAAAGGTGGATTGCCCATGACGTAACTCAGCTTGTGAGCTGGGACGACGTCGTTCCAATCCATGCGGAGGGCATTGCCCTGGACGATATTGGCATTATCGCGGATGGGAAAATCAATAAAATTGGTGCCAAAGTAGGCGCTGATCTCTTGATCGCAGAGGTGCTTCATGAGGAGCATGGAGACTTTGGCGATTTGGCAGGGGAAGTCTTCGATTTCGATGCCATAGAACTGGTGAAGACTGACGCGGGTATGGTCGGTGTAGAAATCGGTCTGGAGGTTGCTGTGGAGGAGCTTGAGGACTTTGAATTCGAGCTGACGCAGGCGGTAGTAGGTGATGATGAGGAAGTTGCCACTGCCACAGGCGGGATCGAGAAAGGTGAGGGAGGCAATTTTGTTGAGGAAAGCTTCGAGCTCGGTCGTGGTACTGGAGGCGCGTTCGAATTCGGCTTCGAGCTCATCGAGAAAGAGGGGCCGGATGACTTTGAGAATGTTTTCTTCGGAGGTGTAGTGAGCGCCAAGCTCGCGGCGCTCCTGGGGGTTCATGACACCCTGGAACATAGCACCAAAGATGGCCGGGCTGATGAGAGTCCAATCGAAATCGCAACAATCGAGAAGGATAGCGCGCATTTTTGCGTCGAAGGTGACCGGGGGAAAGGTTTCACTGAAAAGGCTGCCATCTATATAGCGGAAGCGGTTGAGAGCTTCTGAGAGGTTGGTCATGCGTTGGGGTTTGGGCTGATCGAGGATGGAAAAGAGGGTCATCAGCCGGTTGCCGAGATCGGAGCCATCGGAGTTGGAAGCCTGGACGTAATCTTTGAAGGTGCCTTTTTCGAAGATACCGGTGTCGTCGGCGAAGAGGCAGAAGAGCAAACGTACCAGGAGGACTTCGAGGCGGTGGCCGGTGTAGTTCTTCTCTTTGAGGGCATCGTGAAGGCGCACCATTTTGTAGGAGGCGTCGGTGTTGAGCTCGATTTCGGTTTTATCTTCAGCTTCGACGCCAAAGCCGGCCAGGCGGCTGAATATGCGCAGGTGTTTGCGCAACTCGGAGACTTTGAAGGGTTTGAAGGGTTGCTTCTTTTCGAGGTTGTAGACGCGCACCTGGTCAAAATCGGAGAGCATGAGGAGGCGGGGGGTTTCTTCGGGCTTGAGGGCCTTGATGTAGGCAAGGGCCTGGGTGTAGGCAGCGTCGAGCGACTTGCCTTTGGATTTCATCTCGATGAGGATCTGGTTGGGGAGAAGAAAATCAATATAGTTTGGGGTGCCATCGGGCATGAAGACCTGATGTTGGGGGAAGCCGGTGCGCCAGTCGACACCGAAAACGAAGAGGAAGTCGGCGATGAATTTTTGGTCTTGCTGCTTTTCTGTGCCCAAGGCAGACCGCCATTGTTTTTGGAAGGCAGCCGCGCGGGTTTCGATTTCGGTCCAAGTGAGCATAGAGACCCCTTAAGTATGGCAAAAGAGTGATGAGGGAATTATAGTCCGGTTGGAGGGCGTGGGCGGGAAAGAAGGTGGAACGATTTTCATTGGGTATAAAGCCAATCAACCAATGAGCGTAGCCGGCGCACCGAAAGGAATGACTTATGTTGAGTTTATTCAAGACCGGCTTGATGCTGCTCCAACAGTCAAACCTTCACGATGTGGTTGGGGAATGATGCTTTCTCTGGCTGCACTTGGACCGATTTATAGTGTGGTTTATACCGATGTGGCGATCTACCCAGACGGAAAGCTTGCTAAAGTGACTTCTTCTGACCCGGATATTACAAAAGGAGTAGCAGGTGCAAATTGGTATGAAGTTCCTGGAATCTGGTGGAATGTAGTTGAACATCTTTCGTGGACAAGGCTGGGTAAGCCGACAAGTGTTGGATGTCAATTACGGCAAGTCCATCCAAAGCCCTAATTGTTTTTATAGGCAATAAACGCCTTTAATGCTGCATCTGCTCGACCGCATGACATCCACAGCTCAGGAACTGTATAACACAGGTAATATAAATGAGAATTTAATGTCAAACCATCTCGAATCTCCATATCACTAAACGCTAGTTCTGTTAGCCATTTTCCCACGAAGTTGCTCCAAGCGTTTAGGTTTTTGTGGCTTGCTGCTGCCACAAGACATATCCTGATGTCTTCATTGATGGACAATGAATATTGAGCATCATGCCTGTATCGCCTTATAAGAATTTGCAATTCATCCGCGAGAGTGTTGCTTCTTGTTGCTGCGGCAACCGAAGCTAATCCATCCATAATTGCTAAAAGCTGTGATCTGTCTTTAATGTTAGCCAACCGATGGTTCCCTAGTTTCAAAGCCTTAGCAGCTAATTCTGCATAGGGTGATTCGATATGATATATCAACGCTGAATTTACTAACGCAATAAATGATGATAGTTCTACATCCTTTTGATTGAGCCGTGTTTCTATTTCTTTTTTTAACTCATTTGGCATAACATTTATAGATTGTTCTTGTCCTTCTAATGGACCTGGTAGATAATAAGCAAATAAATTATGGCCTGAGTTTAGGGACTCAGATTCAACCTTTTTGAGGAGATCAAATAGAGGACTTTCCTTTATATTAATCTCATAATTCTTTGCAGCAATGATGATACGCCCGAGGAAATCAAATTTCATCTGCGAGCCCACAGCAAATTCAGGATTCCAACGCGGCTCCAACCGTATATCAGTTAGTGATTGCATGTAGAATTGCTCTGCGCGGCTGTCCAACAGCCATTTACAAAAATTTTCGACATTAAGTGAAGAATTAATTAGCTGGCGATGAATCAAAGCTGCTTGTGCCAATGCAGCTAACCTTCTATAAAAAGGGGGGTCAGAAACAAACATCCGGAGTCTTGATAGTTCGCCATCCACAAACATGAATAAGGCAGAGAGAACATTGAATCCACTGGTTTTTTGGTTAATATCATCGTCACGAATCTGTTTAATAATATTTACAAGAATTGGTTCTATTTCAGACCGTGATGGGATAATCCTTAAACCAACTTCAATTGCGCCTAATTGAGAGATTCTATCTCCGTTTGATTCCAAAAACGTAAAAACACGAACGAGATCTTCGCTCGATATAGAGTCGATATTAATATTAGCAGTAATAAAAGAGTGGGATGAAAGCAAGAGGTTTAAGAGAAAGCCATCATAAGATTTCCACGTCATATTTTGATCAAACAAAGGTTTAATTATTTTTGAGGCATATTCCTGAATATTTGCACTTCCATCATATACGCCAACCAGACATTCAAAGTAACTGCGTGATTTTGGAACTAGAGAAGAGATTTGAATTTGTCCTTGTTCAATTTCAATTCTAATACGTCTTGAGCATGCAATAGGGGTATTGTTAGTTTCACTTTCAAAAGCGTCAACTTCTTCATCATATAGATCACGCTCAATTAAAATTTGGCGCCATTTGTCTATTGTGTAATCTGGAAGATTATTACCCGTAATTCGTTCATCTATGACGTACTGACGCACGGCTCTATCTGGGGAAAGTACAGCAAAATCAGGAAGAAGAAGTTTCTGACCATTTCTAGATAGTAAAAACCTATGTTTATTATTCTTTTCAGTTATTTCGAATTCCCACAGCTGATCACTAGTGTCAAGTATTTTACTTTTTTTTGTTCCTGATAATACTTCTCGAATGGCATCAAATAATTTAGATCGCAGAAAGCGGTTATCGGGACCACCGATGGAAAGAATCACTTCAGGTTTCAAATTATATTTTTCAAGGAAGCTTATATTATCGAGCAAGTCATTCCTTATCGATGGGGGTGCAAATTCTAAAGTTAACTTAGCCACTACAGATCTCAAATTGGCGTTAATTTTCATTGGAATTCTCTCTAGATATATTTTTATCAACAAGTTCTGCAATCTTATTTCTATACCATTCTGAAATCCAAATATAGAGTTCAGGCGATTGTTCTTTGATTGGAATCAATATTTTTTCTTCTGCCCAACTGTGGTATGCCTTTTTGATAACCTGGTCCGCATCAAGTGGAGGGGTTAGTAATACAACGAAATAACCATTTAAGCCAGTCTTTATAAAATTTTTACCATTAGCATCGCCAAGAAAATGAGCCCAACCACGAAAGTCTAATTGATCTAAAATCCAATTAGAGCGAGCTCGTACGCTTGTAAAATCAGTATCAGTTGTCCATAAATCCTTTAATACTTGGATTAACATCTTAATCGACGAGTCTATCCAATACGCTTCTTTTGGAAGCTGCAAATATGTCCCCATTCGAACTAAGAGAAAATTTTCTCGAATCGCTTTTAATTCAAGTTTTTCGACTACCTTACCACTTTCAACTGAAGATGTAATAAGATGAGCAAGTAGTTCGGTGTTTGAGATAGGTACAAAAAAATAACCTGCACACCGAAGTTTCGTTTTGAATTCTATTTGTTCTTCTTTCGAAATATGACCAAGAGAAAATAGGTTCTCAATGATATCTATAGTCGTGAATAATAAAGTCTTTTCATTTTGATATTCGAGATATGTATTTTGATTAAAAAACCTGTCGTCGCAGATTATCCCGTCACAATCCTTTGCCATCGGGAATAAATCTAAAGTTGGAAATTCAGTTTCAATATTTATTTCTGGTTCAGTAATTTCATGTTGTTTGCTAACTTTAATTTTCCCTGATTCTATTCCTGATTTTATCGTTGACCTCAAATTCTCAATAACATCAAGGATTTTCTTTGAATACTTTTCATAAGAAATTAGGTCTTTGGCCTCTGAAAAGACTTTTGGAGAAAGCACAGGTTTTAGACCTGCAGAGAGGAGCTTATCTAGTACTCCAATTTCATAGAGATAAATAACTGCAATTTCTTCAAGATAAAGAATTGCCCCATCTGCCACTTCTGGTTGATTTGGCCAAGGCTTTTCATGGAGTTGGAGGTACGCAAGGGCTTTCTTTTCTTGAGCAGAAGTTAATTGAGCCTTTTGTTTTAATTTGTTAACGATAGATTGACAACTGCACAACACAGCTGAGTATTGTGGCAATTCAGTCTCTTCTTCAATGAGAGAGTTGAGTCGATAAATAGGAGTTGGTTTTACAACCAAACGCTGAATATTATGCTTATCCATTCCATTTTCTGTCTCAGTTAATAATGATGAAAGTTCGTCCCCTATTTGAGCGGACAACTCACTATTTGTAACTAGACTTGGCACAAACTTCTCAAGAGCACCTCGATTCACTAGGTCAAGTATTTCATGAGCTCTGGCAATCTGACTTGGCTGATGGAAAGCTACCTTTTGTTTTTCTTCAAAAAGCCATGAAAGGAAAGAATGGGGAATAGAAACCGAATTGTATGAATCTACTACTTTGTCAAATAGATTCAAGAAACCTAATGTCAATAAAGCAGTTGTATCCAATCCAATTGTGGGAGGAGAATCTGTAATAGTTTGATGCTGGATTCCGCTATACGCTGGAATTCCGATTCTTCGTCTAGGATCTTTTTCGGGTAAATTTGCCAGAGCAGGGAAAAGCATCAAATCGAACAATGATCGATTAAGTGCTTTGGCACACAGACTCATGGGCATTTCAGCTTTTGATAACGATTCAAAAATCTCAGACTGACGACGATCCCAGTCAGGCTTTCTTTCAACGATTTCTTTCAGCGTTATTTGCTGAATTGGACCGTTCTTTCCAGAAAGATCAGCAGCTTTATAAAGCCACTTTATTACCTCTGCGTCATCCTCCCAACCAGCTTGGGAAGCCAATAAGTATGCCCTAGCAAAAACGCCAGCATCATTGTCGCCTTTTTCCGTCGCCGCGATAATTAATTCTTTACTTTGGGGTAATCCTAAATTAAATGCTAACTGCGCTGTCCCTAATAATTCTTGAGCACTTCTCTCCCCTTTTTCTTTACATTCATTGACAATTATTTCTTGAAGAGAATCCCATTTTCCCATAGCTATATTGAGATTTATTTTCATCGCACGATAATTTGGCTCACTCCATTTCACCCCAATTTTTTCCAAGGTAGCTTGAGCTTCTAGCAACTCCCCTTCAAAAAAAAGTGCCCAACAAAAGTGCATTTGCAAAATTTCAGATTGTGGAAAATAATCTGGATTTGTTCTAATGAAATTCATGATTTTACAGTAGTTATGCGTTTTTGCTAGTGCATTTACGTATTTTTCGGCTTCATGGACATCTTGAGTTTTTTCAAACAATTCATAACCGTACTCACATACAGCATTCCAATCATGCTTGTGTTCCAGAGATTCAACAAGCGCCTTAAGGTCAACTACTGACTTTGTTTTTTGATATTGTTCCTTGATAGATTGGATTGGGTTAATGCTCTTAGACTCAGCTATAATTACCGATATCCGACCCTCTTCCTCGGCAGAAACCCCTAACTGCTTTAATTCCATGAATCTTTCATGGGCTTCTTTCGTATATCCCGCTTTTAATAACAACTCAATTCTTATTGTTTTTACTGCTTTCTCATCAAGGTATTTTTCTAATTCGTTGTTATGTTGCTCAATGTAAGAAATTATTTCCTCTGGATTTTCTTTTGTAAACGCAAGTGCAAATCGAGCAATAGCTGCACTTAAGGTGATTTCACCATAGAGCGCTATTTCTTGTTCGATTCTTGATTCAATTTTATTTAAATCCATCTTAATTCCAAACTGGAGACCGAACGACACTAAGCGAAGAGCTGATTCCGGCTCTTGAAGTTTTTTCTCAAGCCTTTCAACTCCATAGTTACTTTGTTCAGGATTTCTTATCTCGAGCCAAAGTGCATACTCATCGAAAAAAGCTGTAGCAAACGATAACCCTAATCTTTTTGCTGCTTCCACAGCATTAATAAAATATTTATGGGCAGCTTCCCGAGCACGCATTCCATTCATATTTGAAGATATGGGAAAATTCTTTAAATCGAATGGCAATTGAGTAAGGAGTAGTGGTCGAAATTCCGGGGGGATTGCTTTTATCAGATATGTCAACGCAACTGAATAGTTGAGTATTGGAGTCACTAAAAAATCTTCTTCAGTAACTTCCCCAAGATATGACTGCGCATCCTCCCAATGGCTAAGAATTAACTGAAGATGCAATAAAAAGTGCTTCCCATCTGCATCAAGATCTGAAAATTTGAGATTAGTGGTTTTCAACCAATCAATAGCTTTTTCTTGACCGTCACAATTCGATACAATAATGAGAGATGCTGTACGAGATGCAGGGGTATTAAGTTTTGCAAGAATTGATAATGCGGAAGTTTTATCTTTTGTGTAAGAATTAATAAATGCTTGTGCAATTGAAGTATCATCATTTACTCCAAAGCTTTTTGCAATATTAAGATATTTTTCTACTTCATCAATTTTATGAATCGATGAAAGAACACGAACGCACCATGCTAGCGCTAGCTGCTTGACAGAATTCGAGCCAAATGAAAATTCCCCATCTACAATTTTGCGTGCGAAAGAGTGTGAGAATTCTTCTTTATCAAACTCTTGGAAGAATCTAGATTTACGAAGTATGTTTATATTATCTATAATCTTTTCATCAACAAATTCCCATGGGAAATATTGTCTAGAAAAGGTGCTTTGGTTTTCACTCCTTGCCCCCGTGCGAATTTTTAATTCATGCTGTTGTTTCCATTTTGTGAGTAATTCAGCCGGATAAGTCTCAGGCTGACCATCAATAATCGAATGATGAGTGGGACAAAATAGAATTAGGTTGTTGGGCGAATTGAGCTCGGCATTAGTTAATCCATCCTTTCCTCTTGGTCCGTCTCGTTTAAATGCATAAATGTGACATATCTCACCTAGGACATGACTAGTAGATGATTCTGTGGAAGGAATAGTAAGTTGAGTTGTACATCCCGGAAAAGCACATAGATTGCCACTATCTGCAAAAAGGATTTTCACCGTTTTGAATGAGTAGCTTCTTTTTGTTGAAGACATAAGTATCTGATTCCCTTATTCCTTTTTGCCACTTTCTTTCAGTTACAAAGATGGTAGATAACTAGAGAATTACTAATCTTTTCATGTGAATTCCTATTTGTCACTCGTAACATGGTCTCGGTAGACCATCAATCATTATGTTTTTGAGATCTTTGGAAAAAACAGATTTTAAACTCCTGACATACTTGATATTCATGCAAAGTATTGCTGTTCTCGCATCTTCCAAACGGTTTTAGTATAACGTGTTGGGTATTAATTTCTGGTTTAGGTTTTCTTGTAAACAATAAGCACATTCATCTTGACTTTCCATATTCCCCTCAGAAAATTATTCCTCAGTTTTCTCTTCACTTTCTAATTTCGCTGTGTTTCTTCGCGCTTTAAAAGTGTTATCACTTCGATACCGTAAAGTTCCATCCTTAAGCATCTCGTAAACAGTTTTTTTTGTCTCGAACTCGTCGACTTTCAGGTCAGGGGAGTTTCTAAAGTGCTCAACAATTTCCAATTCTGATCTTGGGATATCCTGGCAAAAGTAGAATACGATTAATTTTGTTAAAATTCGTTTATCAAGTTTCTTTGACTCATTATTTTGGACTGCAATGTGATAAATCAAGGCAGCAAGCGTGATAAAAAGTATTCCAAATTGTATCGAATCAGCAGTATTCACTATTGCACTTTCTCCCACTCACCACAGGTTTGAGATTTACCAAAAATGTCTATACTGGGAACATCCCGATTGATTAAGGTAACTAACTCAGGATGAGTCTTCAATAGTTCAACGATCCCTTTATGAACAGAGTGGTTGAAGGCAATTATAGCCCGGTTGGGGAGGAGGGGACGGAAAAAAGGCCGGAACGATTTTCATCGTTCCCGATGGGAGGGCAAGAACCCCTCATCCACCGCAAGCGGTTCCCAGTCCCCTCGATGGGAAGGCAAAGACAGATGGCTGCAAATCGCCACACGCAATTGTTGAAGACCGACACAATTTTGTAGAACGGTCTACGGGTAGAATTGAGTCCTGGGTGGGCTATGTTGGGATATTTGTTGAATAAATAATACTTGGTGAGATACTACCAAAAAGGAAATCCAAATATCTATTTTAATAAAAGTATACTTGCTTGCACAAGTATGGTTTCTTGACAAATATAACAATTTAGTTATAATTTGGAGTGTAAGAATGTGGCAAATTGAGTTTTACACTGATACACGTGACAAAAGCCCTGTCACAGAGTACATTGACAAGTTGACCAAGGAAGAACAAGCCAAGATCAGAAACGAGTTAAGATTGCTGGCGGAATTCGGCCATAAGCTTGGAATGCCACACGCTCGCTTGATAAAGGGCAAACTCTGGGAGTTACGACCTGGTAATATGAGATTTTTCTACTTCATGTATATCGAACAAAGGTTTGTGATCTTACATGGGTATAGAAAACAAAGTCAAAAAGCCCCTCAACAAGAGGTGGATATAGCGATGAAACGAATGAAAGAATTGATGGACGAGGTGAGTCATGGCTAGCCGAAAAAGGATTATGTTTGAAGATTGGGAAGCTGAAAAATTAAACGACGGCGAATTTGCAGCAGCAGCAGCTGAGTTGGAACCTGGCTATCAAATCGCTCGCTTGCGTATTAAAGAAGGTTTGACACAGACTCAACTGGCTGAAAAGGTTGGCACCAAGCAACCATCAATTGCCAGGTTGGAAAATGGGACAACCATGCCTACTCTTTCCTCTCTAAAAAAGATTGGTAAAGCCCTTGGAGCAAGGGTTGTTATTCAATTCGTTTCTGAAAACTAGAAAATTTAATTTTTACAGCTGAGGTAGTGTTTATCACACAGGTCTTTAACCTGTGTGATTTTTAATATTGGATCATCTTGGGTCGAGTGATAAATTCAGTTTGATATTTATAAAAATCCCTCATCCAAGCGCAAATACGTATTTTTACGAATTTTCCTGCTCAGCTGTCATCTCAATTTCATCCATCGGATCACCAGCAGTGATGGAGCCCCATTCATCTTCGAACACGTATCCCAGGCCATGGCAAGAGCCATGACGCAATCATCATGCAAAATGGAGGGTGCGGAGACGTCGCTGGCGCTTCTCGCAATGATGGGCAAAAGATGGAACGCATTTCTGCGTTCCCTAGAGTGAAAACAAGGCGGGAACGTACCTTATCCCGCCCCTACGGCAGGACAAGAAAGTTCTGGGCGAAGCGCTGCGTCGGCCTCAACTCCTACAGCAGGAGACGGGCGGGCTTCACAAAACTGGTTCAGACCGCCCCTACCCGGGATAAAGGCAAAGAAAGGACCCGGAACGCATTTCTGCGTTCCCTACCAATGACATGATAACAAACCCATCAACGACTTAAACAAGTGGAGAGAAGGCAAAGAATGAGCAGTACAGCAATGATGGCTGGTATTACATAACCACAACCTTTCCGCGTAGCATTGTCACTGTTAACCATGGCTACGTATCCGGTAAAGTCATCAAAGTTATTGTTTTTGTCGTCCATTTTGGCTGCAAAAAAAAATAACTCCTATAAAAATTATACGCCTCTCAAACCAAAGATTCCTGCCTAAGGTTTGAAAGGATGGACGTGCAGCGCAGCATATAATTGACGCATTATGCCCAACAAAGAAGCAAGCCAAAAGCAAGCAGACTACTGGAAAACCACGGCCAGCAGTTACGACCACTCCATTGCATATCTCGACAGACGCGTTCTGGCGAGCAGCCGGGTTTGGGTTTGCAGCCGGGCAACCGGAAAGACACTTGAGGTGGCCATCGGAACGGGGCTAAACCTGGCTTATTACCCACCCAGCACAGAGCTCTTTGGGCTTGAATTCAGCCGGCAGATGCTGCAAGGCGCCCTTGATAAATCAGCCCAGCTGAACCTTGACACTTACTATACGCAAGGGGATGCCCTAGCCTTGCCCTACGCGGATACCAGCTTTGACTCTGTCCTCTGCGGCTACGCCTTGTGCGGCTTCACGGACGAGCACGCAGCCCTGGCAGAGATGCAGCGGGTGCTCAAGCCCGGTGGTAAGCTACTGCTTGCCGACCACATCATCGCCAGCAATTTCCTCGTCCGCAGCCTCCAACGATTGTTGGAACTCTACTCAATCCCAGCCCATGGTGAACACTTCACCCGCCGGCCGTTGTTGCACTTGGAAAGTTTGGGTTTTGAGATTATGGAGACGGAACGTCTGAGCTTTGGGGTAATTGAGCGCGTGCATGCCCGCAAGATCACTCGAATTAAGTGATGATTTTTGACAATTTCTTTCATACGTTTATATGAGTCTTCCAACAAGCCATGGTGCCATGCTCTCGGTAGGCAAAGAATGATAAAATCACCTCGGTGGGTGATGGAAGGACTTTAGGTTGGCGGAAATACAAATGAGAAGAGAAACACAGCTTTTTTCTGCACACCGAGTGACCGTGTTGTTTCTTTCAATTGTGTTCCTAGTCGGTCTTGGGATCCGCTCAATAGGCTTGGATTACGGAAATCCCCTGCTTGTCCATTCTGATGAAGAGAATATAGTTAGATCCGCCCTGCGCTTTACCCCCGGTACAGGTTTCGACAAATTAGCCTACAATCGCCCAGCACAGATTCTTACTGCAGCCAACGCGGTCCTTCTGCGCATGTATAGCCAGGCTCGCTGGAGTGAATCGTTATACGATACTTACTTCAAACATGAGTTTGAGCTTTATGTTGCTGCCAGGTTTCTAACCGCCGTACTGAGTGCTTTAATTCCTCTAGCCGCCTATTTCATAGGCAAGCAATTTAAACCCGATTTCTCCATCCCTGCTGCATTGATATTCTGTTTCTTTCCATCTTTTATCAAACACTCGCATTTCGTCACGCCAGATATTTCCATCACGCTTTGGACCTTGTTGGTCATGCTTTTCTCTATGCGCTATGCCTTGGGAAAAGGAAAAGGTTCGCTTTGGTTGGCAGTACTGTTTGTTGCAGTTAACACCGCGGATAAATACCCTGGCATCATTTCTTCAGTCATGGTTTTAGGCGCGCTGATCCTCCGGTTCAAAGCAGAGTCAAAGCTCATTGGTAAATTTGACTATAAACATTTCTTTCTCATGGGACTGGCTTGTGTTGCGGCTTTTTTCACTTTCCTCTTTTTGGTCGCTCCAAACCTTTACCTGCATTTTGATGCAGTCATCAAGGCGATTATTCATGAATCCAATCCAGTCCATCTCGGTTCTGATGGTTTGCCTTATCACCTCTTGGTGCTAAAGTATCTGTCTTATTTTATTTCTAGCGCCAATTGGGTGTTGATCGGTTTGGTGCTTATTGGTGCTGTTGGGCTGGCACGGATGAAACAGAAAGCCAACTGGTTTCTGCTGTATGGCGTTCTTTATATTTTGGTTCTAAGTGTTCTTGGTAAAAACATTGAACGCTGGGCACTGCCCATGTACACCAGTCTACTCTTGATAGCATCGTTTGGGGCTGCTTGGCTACTCAAGCGTTTCCAAACCAACCAAGTTTTGTTAAAGTTGGTGAAGTCAGCATTTCTGGTAGGTTTGGGTCTATTGATGTTAGCGGGAATTTCTGAATCGTTAGTATTAAACCTTCCTGATACCCGTGTGATTGCACTGTCGTTCTTGGAGAGAGAAGATATCACCGAAACCGAAAGCTATTTCGATGGGTTTTCTCCCTTCTCACCACGTGATTACCCTCTTGATAGAGGACCAAACCTTGATGAACTCGCGAAATACCGTTATGCAATTCTTTCTTCGTACCATTACCAACTCTACTTTGACAATCCGGAGCGATCAGCAGATCAAATCCCTTTTTATACACAAATTCGGCAAAAAGGCGTGCTCCTCAAGGAACTCAAACCGTTCGATGCAACCACTATTAGCCACCAATGGGCACTGCTGAAAGATGCGATCCAGAGACTAATATTTGACCAGAAGCCGGCTTTGTACGCAACTGGCCCTCTCTTACAAATTTATCAATTACACAACCAGCAATAGGAAAATATTATGAAAAGCGCAAGTGAACTCGGCGAATTCGTGGAAAATTTTTCACCATGCAACTTGCATCTAGAAGATCCTTCGGCTGCGCCTCAGGATGACAAAGTAAGGGGGGGTTGAGGTTATGACTCAGGATGACGAGTTTGAAAGGAAAATATAGACCACCTTGCGGTAGTCTATATTAATTAATGGTATAGGATTCCCTAAGAATTAGTGTTCCTCGGGTTTTTCATCCTTATCATCCGGCAAAGCCGTCATGGAGGAGAGATCCGCGATTGAAAACGTTCTGCGCGGGGTAGCCCCCAGACCGCCGCCAAGTCCACCAGTCAGCCCGCCCAAGCCGCTAAAATCCATCTTATCCATCAAATCGGAACCGACGCCAGTCAGGGAGGTCGGGATGCGGGGCATTGAGTTGCGTTCGTCGTCCTTGCCAAACCGCAGCACGTCGCCATCTGCCATGATCGCTTCAACAGCCAGGCTAAGGGATTGCAATTCTTTCACCAACACACGGAAAGCGGCCGGCATGCCGGGTTCGTCAATCGGTTCACCCTTGACAATGGCTTCGTAGGTCGCAGTGCGGCCAATCACATCATCAGATTTAACCGTGAGCATTTCCTGCAGGGTATGAGCAGCACCGTAAGCTTCAAGTGCCCAAACTTCCATTTCACCGAAGCGCTGGCCGCCGAATTGAGCTTTACCGCCCAGAGGCTGCTGAGTAACCAAACTGTATGGGCCTGTTGAACGCGCGTGCACTTTATCTTCAACCAGGTGATGGAGCTTGAGGAAGGTCATGTAACCTACCGTTACGGGTTGGTCAAAGTGGTCACCAGTCTGGCCGTCACGCAGCAATTGCTTGCCGATGGTCGGATCAGGCTGACCTGTTTCGAGCATGACGTTCTTACCAATCTTGTCCATCTCAATGAAGGTCATATTGGTCGTCCAGAGTTCGCCCTTCTTGGTAGCTGCCTGGCGAGCTTTGAGCATAGCTTCCGTTTCAAATTCTTTGCCGAGAGTCTTGGACCAAAGGGTATAGCAGGCATATAAAGCGCGCAGGTCCTGGTCGTCACGGTCAGGAACGGCAATATTATCTTCAGCGAAGGCGGTAATCGTCTTCGGGTCAAAGCCGTTGTCGTGTAGCCATTCGTTCATGGCAGCACGGCGGGCAAGTGATTGGTTTTCCTTCAGGGCGTACAAATCGTATCCCTTGCCGGCTAATTTCTGTTCAAGGTAAAGCAGACGGACTTCATCGTCGTCTTTGATATCTTCGGGAGAGTGCTCAATATTCTTGAGCCAATCCCAGGCTTCTTCACCTGTTACACGCCAGGCTTCTTCAATCATCCAGGCGCGGGCGAGTTCGGCTTCGATTTCTTCCTCGGTGGCACCATCAAATACAGGGGTGATGGCGCGGAAGCCAAGCTTATTGGCAGCCCAACCAAGGTGGGTTTCAAGCACCTGACCGATGTTCATACGGCCTGGAATGCCGAGCGGGTTCAAAATGATATCCACGGGGCGACCATCCTCGAGGTAGGGCATATCCTCAACGGGCAGCACACGGGAAACGACACCTTTATTACCATGGCGGCCGGCCATCTTATCGCCAGCAGTCACCTTGCGGCGCTGTGCCACAGAAACGCGCACCATTTTGTCCACGCCAGCAGAGAGGTCGTTGCTCTCTTCGCGGGTGAAGACTTTTACGTCAACCACGATGCCGCGCTCGCCATGAGGCATGCGCAGGGAAGTGTCTTTGACGTCACGTGATTTCTCACCAAAGATGGCACGCAACAGGCGTTCTTCAGGGGTCAGTTCTTTTTCACCCTTGGGGGTAATTTTTCCAACCAGAATGTCATTAGGACCAACTTCGGCACCGATGCGGATGATACCACTCTCATCCAGGTCGCGGATGGTGTCATCGCCCACATTGGGGATTTCACGGGTGATTTCTTCAGGTCCAAGCTTGGTATCGCGGGCTTCCAATTCGTATTTCTCAATGTGGATGCTGGTATAGCGATCTTCCTGGACGAGGCGTTCAGAAATGATGACTGCGTCTTCAAAGTTGTAGCCTTCCCAGGCGACGAAGGCGACCAGGACGTTCTGTCCAAGAGCCAGCTTGCCGTCATCAGTAGAGGAGGAGTCAACAATTACGTCACCCTTATGCACAAGTTGGCCCTTGCTGACAGCGGGGCGCTGGTCGATGCAGGTGCTCTG
>Ga0209748_1000520_pt1 | contig 20431 bp, 17 predicted proteins | sample BarGraIncu00421A_FD_185490 | JGI IMG/M metagenome (GOLD analysis project Ga0209748, IMG submission 185490) | Arctic peat soil microbial communities from Barrow, Alaska - Barrow Graham LP Incubations 004-21A (SPAdes) (version 2) | ecosystem: Environmental > Terrestrial > Soil > Wetlands > Peat... | reverse complement strand
TCTTTTGCAGAAAAAATTCAACAGAAAAAATGATACTTTGCTATTCATAAAAGAGGGTATATGGTTTAAAGGGAATGATCCTGAAATTGATAAAATTGAATGGGCAACCGGCTCTTATCCTATTATCAGAGATGGTTATCCATCCATGATCATTATTAAAAAAGTAATTGAACCGGCCCCTTTGAAGTTTAATGAGGTACAGGGAGAATTAATGACCGGATTCCAGGATTTCTTAGAGAGTGAATGGATCGGACAATTAAATAAAAAATATAGCGTTAAGATTGATAATTTGGTACTTGATGAAGTGAAGAAGAAATTGAAAAATGAATAGAACAATAATTCTGGTATGTATTATTTTCTTTCTGGCAGGTTGTAAAAACAGCCAGAACCAGGTAAAAAGAATTCCTCTGGCAGAAGTTGGCAAAGTTATTTTGTATTACGATGAGATGCCAAAGGTCAATCAGGGTGATAAAAATACTGCTGATTCCGCTGCATTGATTCAGAATTATATAAACAAATGGGCCAAAAGGCAGTTATTACTAAAGAAAGCAGAGGATAACTTATCTCCTGCCTTAAAAAATGAAATAGAAAAGCAACTCGAGGAAACCAGGTCGAATCTGGTTATATACCAGTATCAGAGGCAGATGATCCTTAATAAGCTTGATACAGTTTTAACCGATACAGAACTTGAAAATTATTATTCCGCCAACGAAAATAGTTTTGTTCTTAGTTCGGATATTGTAAAGGCCCTGTTCATCAAATTGCCACTCGAAACTCCTGATCTGAATAAAATAAGAGTACTGGCAAGGTCAAATGATCAGAAGGATCTTCAGCAACTGGAGAGCTCCTGTTATCAGTTTGCTGAAAAATTCGATGATTTCAACGAAGAGTGGGTTACCATGGACAGGCTTTCTGTAGAGTTGCCACAGAGTATTGAGAATGAGGAAAATTTTCTGAAAAGAAATACTTTTTATGAAACAAGTGATTCTGCCGCCACATACCTTGTCTCAATACGTGATTACAGATTAAGATCTTCACTCGCTCCGTTTGAATATGTCAAAGATGATATAAAGAGAATTATCTGGAATACCAGGAGATTTGAATTTATTCAATCCCTTGAGAATGGAATTTATAATGAAGCTTTAAAGCAGAATAGTTTTAAGATATATTGATATAATAATAATGATGAAAAGAAAATTGAAATTTTGCCTGACATTGATATGTTTGTTTCTGCCAGGAGTTTTTATCGCCAATTCACAGGTACTTGTTGAATCAGTTGCTGCTATCGTAGGAAATGAAGTTATCTATCTTTCCGATCTTGAGAATACAGTGGCGGACATTAAAAGAAACGGGACAAAAACTCCTCTCGATGAGCTCACCTGCACGGTTTTCCAACAGTTGCTCGTTTCAAAACTTTTCATGGACCAGGCAAGAATAGACAGTATAACTGTTACTGACGATGCAGTGGAAGGCGATCTGAACATGCGCATGAATGACGCCATCAGGACTGCCGGAAGTGAAGAGGCATTAGTGGCATATTTTAAAAAGAGCATGCTTGAAATCAGAAGAGATATAAGGAAAAAGCTGCTGGAAGACCAGGTCGTCGGTGAAGTACAGAGTAAAATATCGAAGAATTTAACCATTACTCCTGTTGCCCTGAAAAAGTTTTTTAACTCTTTCCCGAAGGACAGTCTGCCGGTAGTTCCTGCAAAATATGCATTGAGCATAATACAGATTGATCCTCCCGATAATGAAGACAACAAAGCTGAAGCAAGGCAGAAGCTTCTTGACATCAGAAGCCAGATACTTGCCGGCAAAAGTTTCAGTGTTCTGGCGAGACTTTATTCTGAAGATCCAGTATCTGCAAAAGAGGGAGGAGAGATAGGGTTCATGGTGAGAGGGGAGCTTGAAAAACCGTATGCCGAGGCTGCATTCAGTCTAACAAAGAATACTGTCTCTAAAATTGTGGAGACCAAATTTGGTTTCCATCTTATTCAGCTCATAGAGCGTAAAGGCGACCTGGTGAATACCCGGCATATTCTTATCAGACCCAAAGTCAAGCCCGAACAGTCTGTAATTGCCCTGGCTAAACTCGACAGCCTGGCCAACCTGATAAGAAAAGACAGCATCAAATTTGATAAAGCTGCAATACGTTACTCAACTCATAAAGACAGCAGGATCAACGGAGGTAAACTGGTAAGTGCCAATCCATCCTCAAGGATCACATGGTTCACACTTGAAGAACTAAACCATGAAATGTACGTGAAAGTAAGGGAAATGAAGGTTGGAGAAATCTCCGATGCTTTTAAAACAACTGATGATAACAATAATGAAGTATTCAGGATAGTAAAGCTCGATAATGTACTTCCGGCACATGCTGCAAATCTGAAAGATGATTATCAGACACTTTACGATGCGGCCCTTAGTAAAGAGAGAGCCCAGGTTTTTGAAAGATGGGTCAATAACAAAATTGCAATCACTTATATAAAAATCAGCGAGGAATTCAAAGGTTGTGACTTTTTGCAAAAAGGATGGCTGAAATAGCATTATTCAGGTCTCAGATAGCTCTTCCCGGACTCAGACATGTTTTTTATGTTCTGTTACTGATTTTTATTCCCATAAAAGCATATAATCAGGGAGTTTTTCCGTCCAAGCCAGGAACTACAAAAATTCATGTCCTTGCAGATAGTTCAATTCAAAACATGAGAATTGATCCCGATCTTACCCGTTCATATGGACATATAAAAATGACACATGATGATGTCCTGATGTTTTGCGATAGCGCTTACCATTACAAAAATAAAAATCAGGTCAGAGCTTTCAGCAAGGTACACATTCAGCAGGGCGATACTTTAAATCTTTATAGCAACTATCTATTTTACGATGGCACCACCGGTAACGCCTTTGTAAAAGGCAATGTAGAACTGATCGACAAAGAGACCCACCTGTATACGGATTCTCTCAATTATAATGTAAGAAAAAAGATCGCCAGATATAATGACCGGGGCAGGATAACGAACGCCAAAAATACACTCACGAGTATAATTGGTGTTTATTTTGTATCCGATAATATCTTTCATTTTAAAGATAGTGTAAAGATTGTAAATCCCGATTATGTGATGAAGGCAGATACAATGGATTACAACACTCAATCTGAAATAGCATATTTTACCGGCCCAACGGAGTTAAATGGCGACAGCCTCTATCTTTATTGTGAAAAAGGATGGTACGACACTAAGAACCAGGTTACTTCTGTCTGGAAAAACGCAATGATAGATAATCGTAAACAGATCGTTCATGGGGATTCATTGTATTTTAACGACAGTACCGGCTACGGGGAATCATTCAGAAATGTGGTAATTGAAGACACCGCAAAACATATGGCTATAGAGGGCAATTATGCCTGGTATTATAAACAACCTGAAAAGTTTCTGGTTACTGACATGGCAGTGTTTATCCAGATCTCAAAAGGAGATTCAATGTTTGTTCATGGCGATACACTGAGTTCAATTACAGTAACTGACACTACCGGCAGGGAATACAGACTGATGCGGGCGTACCATGGTTGCCGTATTTTCAGCAAAACCCTTCAGGCGAAATGTGATTCGCTGGCATATTCCTTCCAGGACTCAGTTATCCGACTTTACAGGGTACCTGTTCTCTGGTCTGAAGAAAACCAGCTGACATCCGACTCCATGGCTGTATTTACTAAAAACCAGCAGACCGATCATCTGGAATTATATAATGCAGCTTTTATTGCCAGTCAGGTTGATACCATAAGGTTTAATCAGATAAAAGGCCGGAATCTTACCGGCCATTTCAAGAATAATGAATTATACAAGATAGATATAAAGGGCAACGGGGAATCTCTGTACTATCTACTTGACGGGGAAACTGTTGCTGGGAAAAATCAGTCAAAATGTGCAAATATTGAGGTAATTGTTGATAAAGGCAAAATAAAAGAGATCTATGAGCACGAGAATCCTGAAGGCTTTATTGATCCTCCCCTTCCGGCTAATCCTGTAAGGCTTGATGGATTTAAATGGTACGATAAGCTGAGACCAAGAAAAAAGAATGATATATTCCTGAAATAAAAAAGAGGCTGATTGCAAAAGATTCAGCCTCTTTTTTTAGTATTCATCCTCATTGAAAAAAAAGTCGTCCTTGCTGGGATAATCCGGCCAGATATCTTCGATACTTTCATAAATATCACCCTCATCCTCAATCTCCTGCAGGTTTTCAATAACTTCCATAGGGGCACCCGACCTAATGGCGAAATCAATCAGCTCATCCTTAGTGGCAGGCCATGGAGCATCCTCAAGTTTTGATGCTAATTCAAGTGTCCAGTACATATTTTCCTGATTAAGTTAAGCTCTAAACAAAGTCTGCAAATATATATATTATTTTACTTAAAAAGCAATACCCTTTTTAAGTTTTTTAACATATCAGACAGACCACTTAATCTCCTCAATATCAAGCTCTAAGGCTATTTTCCTGGACAGAACGAATAAAAAATCAGAAAGACGGTTAAGAAATTTATTCACGATTTCAGGCGATTCTTCAGTTATGTTTAACACCGAAACAGCCCTCTCCGCCCTGCGACAAACACATCGGGCTATATGACAATATGATACGAGTATATTACCTCCTGGAAGTATGAAGTTGCTTAATGGAGGTAATGTCTCCTCCATCAGATCAATTTCCTTTTCAATCACTGAAATGCAGTCAGTATCGGGCAATACTTTTTTGCTTTTGGCATTTGTTGTGTCATACGCAAGTGCGGCTGTGCATTTCATCAGCTGGTTCTGAATATATATAAGAAGATCTTTACGATTTTTGTTCTCTTTATGATCGCGTAATAGTCCAATCCATGCAATAAGTTCATCAACCGAGCCATTTGCTTCAACACGTACTGAGTGTTTCGGAACCCTCCTGCCTCCCGACAGTGAAGTTGTACCATCATCACCTGTAAGTGTATAGATCTTCATTATAAAGGAGAAAGTTGAGTAACAAAGTTACGAAATCCCACCTGGCGGAAGAGAAAGGAGAAAGTAAAATTATATAAGGAAATTACTTTATGCCTTTTTATAGTTCTCATTCCGGTAATCCTGCGCAATCTCACCGTCGAATAACCTGATTATACGGGCAGCATGCTTAGCAATGTCCTCTTCGTGTGTAACCACAATTACAGTGTTCCCTTTTTTATGTATATCATCGAGTAACCCCATTATATCTATTGATGTTTTACTGTCGAGGTTACCGGTCGGTTCATCAGCGAGAATAATTGATGGCTTATTTACCAGAGCTCTGGCAATAGCTACGCGCTGTCGTTGTCCTCCTGATAATTCATTTGGCTTATGAGTCATTCTGTCGCCAAGACCTACCTGCCCAAGAGTCTCAACAGCCACTTTTTCTCTGTCAATTTTAGGCACTCCGGCATAAATTAATGGTAAAGTAACATTTTCAAGTGCTGAATAACGGGGAAGAAGGTTGAAAGTCTGAAATACAAATCCTATCTCTTTATTCCTGATCTCTGCCAGGTAATCATCCTCCATCTTACTGACATCGGTACCATTAAGAACATAACTTCCGCTTGTAGGAGTATCGAGGCATCCTAGAAGGTTCATGAGTGTAGATTTCCCTGAACCTGATGGACCCATTATTGCAACATATTCGTTCCGTTCAATATCGATGCTGACCGACCGTAAAGCCCTCACAATGACCGATCCAACCTGATAATTCTTAACAATATCATGAATCTCAATTACTTTATCCATAGTGTTTAATTTTTGAACTTCCGAAATTAGATTAAATATGTCAAATAATAAATTTTAAATACTTAATTTTTGTTAATACCTGATTATATAGTTATTATGATTAATACCTTCCCTGAAAAACAGAATTCCCATCCTGTTGATATCAATGCTCACAGAAACTTTCTTATGAAGTTTTATCTCGTTCCATGCCTCAGCCATTTCCCCGGAATAGGATATATCATCGATGATTACTGCTGTTCTGCTGTCAGATATCTCTGCAATCTGGTTGAAATATTTAATTACCGGTTCTTTTCGATGATTTCCGTCAATAAAAACGAGTCCGGGCTTTACTCCGTCTTCTAAAACGCCAGGAAGAACTTCATCAAAGGAACTCACAATGATTTTAATAGTTTCAATACCGGCTTCAATAAAATTCTGTTTTGCAATCTCAGCTGTGGCCGGACAACCTTCAATTGTAACCAAAAGTGTTTCTTTACATGAAGCGGCCATAAACATTGCGCTTATTCCCAGCGAGGTACCCAACTCAATTATCAAAGGATTGCCGAATTCAGCTGCCATTTTTGACAGGAATTTACCATATTTCCCGGTTACAGGTGAATTTTTTGCAATATCCGACACCCGTCTCAAGGATTCTTTGGATGACTCTGAACGTGAACCTAGATCATGAACCAATATGGTTCGCCTGTCAGCGATCATTTTTTTTCTGATCTGTTCAACTTTCAAGATAATATCGGGATCAGTTTTATTCCTGAAGACTCTTGTTACAAGATCAAAAACAAACGGACTGTGTATTCCATGTCCTTTCCTGTGACGGGAAAAAAGAATGTATTTAAGGTATTTGACTGATCTGAAAAAAATCATTTTTGTATTGATGATATAATTAGGACAGCTTTTCAAAAATACGTATTTTCGGATAATGATTAACAAGGAGTTTTTAGATACCGAAATTACTTATTTACAGGGAGTCGGCCCGAAAAGGTCAGAACTTCTGAATAAGGAGTTGGGTATTTTTACATTCCGCGACCTTCTTTACTATTTTCCATACAAATATATCGACAGGACCCGTTTTTATAAGATTGCAGAGCTTGATCCCGATCTTCCATTTGTTCAGATCAGAGGCATAATAAAAGGATATTCTACTGAGGGACATGGAACCGGGAAACGGCTGCTAGCTGATTTTCAGGATGATACAGGCATTCTGAAACTTGTCTGGTTCAAGGGTGGGAAATGGATCACAGGAAGTTTTACACCGGGTGTGGAATATATTGTTTTTGGCAAACCTGGTGTATTTAACGGAACTATAAATATAATCCATCCCGAAATTGAAGCTGCCGATAAAATGGCAGAGAGGTTGAATTCGGCTCTTCAGGCGCAGTATGGTTCTACAGAAAAGCTTAAAAATCAATTTGTTTCATCAAAAACAATCAGTAAACTGATTGGTAATATGCTGAAGCAGATCAAAATAAGATTACCTGAAACCCTGCCTGACTATCTTGTCACGCGTTATAAACTAATGGAATTGCATGAAGCGCTTCATAAGATACACTTTCCTGCTAATCCTGATGAACTAGAAAAGGCCAGGCATCGCCTCAAATTTGAAGAACTTTTTTACATACAGCTTAACCTGTTAAGGTTTAAAACTAACCGTAATCTGAAGCTGAAAGGATTTGTTTTTTCAAGTGTTGGTGATAATTTTAATAACTTCTATTATAATAATCTGCCGTTTACTCTTACAGATGCTCAAAAAAGAGTAATGAAAGAGATCAGGAAAGATCTCGGGTCTGGGAAGCAGATGAATCGCCTGCTGCAGGGAGATGTAGGCAGCGGGAAAACCCTGGTGGCTCTGATGAGCATGCTTATTGCCATTGACAATGGCTATCAGGCATGCATTATGGCCCCAACTGAAATTCTGGCAAACCAGCACTATCAGACTATCTCAAAACTACTTGAAGGTATTGATATTAAAATTTGTCTGCTTACAGGGTCATCAAAAAAATCTTCGCGTAAATCAATATCGGAATCACTACTTGATAACTCTCTTAATATATTAATAGGTACTCATGCCCTGATTGAAGAGAATGTTCAGTTTGCAAACCTCGGCTTGGTGATTATCGATGAACAACACCGGTTTGGAGTAGCTCAGAGAGCCAGGCTCTGGCAGAAAAACCTTAATCCACCGCATATACTGGTAATGACAGCAACTCCTATTCCAAGAACTCTGGCAATGACTCTTTATGGGGATCTCGATGTATCGGTTATAGATGAACTGCCACCTGGCAGGGTACCAATTAAAACTATGCATTTTACTGATTCAGAAAGGAATAAAGTATTCGGATTCATCAGGAACCAGATAGCCGAACACCGTCAGATTTATATAGTCTATCCCCTCATAAAGGAATCTGAAACGATGGATTATAAAGATCTTGAGGACGGATGGGATACTTTTTCAAGAGTATTCCCGGCACCTAAATACTGCATCAGCATTGTACATGGAAAAATGACCCCAGCCACCAAGGAATCTTCAATGAAGCTGTTTAAGGATGGGGTGGCTCACATCCTTATTGCAACAACTGTGATTGAGGTTGGCGTTGATATACCCAATGCAACAGTTATGGTAATAGAAAGCGCCGAAAGATTTGGTCTTTCTCAGCTTCACCAGTTGAGGGGACGTGTCGGAAGAGGAGCTGACCAGTCGTACTGCATACTCATGAGTTCAGATAAGCTGACTCGTGAAGCCGCAAAACGAATTGAGGTAATGATAAGGACCAATGATGGTTTTGAAATTGCCGAGACTGATCTGCAGTTAAGGGGCCCCGGCGATATTGAGGGAACTCTTCAGAGTGGAATTCCCTTTGATCTGAAGATCGCGGACCTTGGCAAAGACGGACAATTAATTGAATATGTGAGGCATATTGCAGAAGAGATACTTAACCTTGATCCGCTTCTTGAAAATAGCCAGAACCTTATCTTCCGGTCAGAGTTGAAACGGCTTTTCAGCCAACGGCAATCATGGAGTAATATCAGTTAGAAATATGACAATTACGGACTATTACAAACTTCTTGATCTACCTGTAAACTCTTCTATCGATGAGATAAAAAAAGCCTACAGAAAAAAAGCACGTCTTTACCATCCTGATATTAATCCTGCCCCCGATGCCAAGGACCGCTTTATAAGTATCACAGAAGCCTACGAATTCTTAATGGCAAACCATGAGAAGATCAGAACGAATGATCAGGCATACCAGCAGGCAATGGACGACTGGAGAAAATACAGGCAGGACAGATCAAGAAAACGTGCTACGGTTTATGCACGGGCATCTTATAGTACATTTAAAAACACAAAGTTTTACAAAACTACCAGGATCTTTGACGGGACAACAATTATTTTCAGTTTCGTGATATCTCTTATGGTCCTCATTTATACTATATATGGTTATATCTACCGTCTGAGACACCCTATTCCTGGAATGGAAAAACTATCGGTTTTTGCATTTATTATGCTTTTGATACTTGGCATGATCTTTTTTGTTGTATCATTTATTTATTTGAGGGCATATCAGGAGACAAACAAAAAGTATAAAAAGAAGTCATAGTCAAATGGCATGGTTTTTGCCTAATTTGTGAGTAACCCGGACTTAAAATAACTGTATTTTTTCTTTGTCAATCTATTTGGTCCGCCTAATTCAGGAATTATGAAAAAATTTGACCTAAAAACCGCAATTCTGACTCTGTTCTCCGTACCATTGATTTTTATATCCTGCAAAAAAGAACCTTCGGTTACCTTGCCGGTTGATCCTGTTCCAATAAACCTTACTGCCAATCAGGTTTCACTTATCTCATCAGAAAACTCATTTGCCCTGGATATCTTTAAAAAGGTGATTGAAAATTCCTCTGAAACTGAAAATATAATCATCTCACCCCTATGTATCTCGTCCGCACTCTCAATGACGCTCAACGGCTCAAACGGTGCTACCCTCAGTATGGACAGCGAATAATTTTGTTGTTAAAAAACCTTTTATCAACACCCTTACACAGTATTATACTGCTGAATCAAAATCATTTGATCCTACTGATCCCCTTGTTCCCGAGCAGGTTAACAGTTGGATAGAGGGCAAAACGAATGGTTTGATAAAAAACATGCTGGACCAGCTTGACCAAAACACTGTTATGCTTCTGATTAATGCAATCTATTTTAAGGGAAAATGGACTTCCCAATTTGATAAAAATGAAACAATCCAGGCGTCATTTCTCAAACCAAATGGGGCAACAGCTCAGGTACCCATGATGAAACAAACTTCTGATTTTAAAATTTATAGTGGCGAAGGATTTACTTTAGCAGAATTTCCTTATGGACAGGCCAACTTTGTAATGGATGTGATCCTGCCTTCAGGCAATAACGGGATCAGCAACATTCTTCCTTTAATTACCGATCAGAATTTAAAGGGTTGGCTGGATCTGATGAGCAAAAGAAAAGCTGATGTTTCATTTCCAAAATTCAAATACGGGTACAAAAAGGAACTCAAAAGCATTTTATCAGATATGGGAATGGGAATAGCCTTTACCGACAATGCTGATTTTTCAAACATATCCGACATAAATCTGCTTATAAGCTTTGTTCTGCATCAGGCCTTTATCGAAACAAACGAAGAAGGCACTGAAGCTGCCGCCGCGACTATAGTTGGCATGGAACCTACTGCTATAATCAGTCGCTATAATCTTAATATTGATCATCCATTCCTTTATATTATCAGAGAGACAACTACCAATTCCATAATTTTTGTTGGCAGAGTTACTGACCCTTTGGCCGTGTGAAAATAAAGGGTAAGCTGATTAATTGGTTAGAGATCCTGATCAGAAATTCAGAATATCATTTAAGCTTAATGAAATTGAATCTGACGTCAAGTATCGAAGCAAAGTACTCGCCGCGTTCGAGAATATCTTCATCGCCATCCTCGTAATACCAGTTGAATATAAATTTTTTATGTTTTAGAGTGACATAGGTTATTTTTTGTAGAATATGAATAAATACCTTTGCGCTCGCACTGTTGAAATACTCAAGATTCATATCCACACTGGTTATATCTGCCGGAACTTTTATATATTCGCTGATCCAATCTTCAACAGGTTCAAAAAAATCAGTTACATTCTCGTGTATTGACCTGCCTTTAATCCGAATTATCCCCTCCGGATTTAATATTACTTCAGGGGTATTTTTCGTTGGCAAAATCCTCAACTCCTCCATCTTTTGCAATTTGTTCCGAAATTACGAATTTTATCTCAAAAAACACAACCCATTAATTGAATCTATCGAAAAAAGGATCATTAAAATTAGACATAGTAATTTCCTTTTTCTTATTTTCAATCTGGTGTATCATATTTACAATAACATCATTCACAGGTACCAGAAAACCCAATAAAGCAGTATTTCTTGTAATATTTCCATTCAAAAAGTCAATAATTAATACCTTGCCAGAGGAGTTACATCATGCCCCGAAAACTCACCTTTCAGGAATTTGTAATATCCTGTAATACCTATCATTGCTGCATTATCTGTTGTAAACCTGAATTCCGGAACAAACAGAGTCCAGTTTCTTTTATCAGCCTCTTTTTTCATCTCATTCCTTAAACCTGAGTTAGCTGACACTCCTCCGGCGATCCCAATCTCTGTGATTCCTGTGTGCTGCGATGCCGTCACTACTTTTTTAATAAGAATACTTGTTATGGTATATTGCAGGGAGGCGCATAAATCAGCTTTGTTGTGTTCAATAAAATCGGGATCTTCCTTTAATCTGTCGCGAAGGAAATAGAGAAAGCTTGTTTTCAATCCGCTAAAACTGAAATCGAGACCCTTAACATGAGGTTTTGAAAAGCTAAAAGCATTCCTGTTTCCTTCAGCAGCCAGTTTATCTATCAGTGGTCCTGCAGGATACGTGAACCCCATTACTTTACCGCATTTATCAAAGGCTTCTCCTGCTGCATCATCAATAGTATTTCCGATCACCTCCATATCGAGCTGGCTTTTCATAACTATAATCCGTGTATGTCCACCTGAAACCAGAAGGCACAAAAAAGGAAAAGAGGGCATCCTGTTCTCTTTATCTTTCTCGAGGATAAAATGCGCCAGGACATGAGCCTGAAGATGGTTCACCTCTATTAAAGGAATGTTTTGTGCAAGTGCAAAGCCTTTTGCAAATGATGTTCCGACAAGCAGTGAACCAAGGAGACCCGGTCCCCTGGTAAAAGCGACTGCGTCAATATCAGAAGCGCTCATTCCCGCTTTTATCAAAGCCTGATGTGTTACAGGTACTATGTTAACCTGATGAGCCCTTGATGCCAGTTCGGGTACAACACCCCCATACGACATATGAATATCCTGGTTCGCAATAAGATTGGAGAGCACATAGCCGTCCCTGATAACAGCAACCGAGGTATCATCGCAGGAGGATTCTATTGCTAAGATTGTGACCGACATTACGAATAGTGTTTCAGAGTGCAAATTTCACAAAAAAATCCCGGTAAAAACAGACTAATAAAAAAATATTCCGGTGCTCTGCACCTTTTGCTTTCTAGGTAAATTACATTTCTAGAGTTCAGAAGGAGATCCCTCGCTGACGCTCGGGATTAATACTTATTCAATCTGAATAAATCCTTTGAAAAAATATCCACTTCTTGCTTTCATTCTTATTAATCTCGGATATTTCAATATTCTTCTTTTTATATCCTTTTATCTCGCAGTACTGGTAAATGCGCTCATAAGCCATCGATTTCTGAACTGATGGAACGGATACTATATGAAGTATATCTGTTTTATAAAACACTGTAAAAGAGACCCATCCTAACCATGTTTTTACTTTTGTTTCGTAAAAAGATTTATCATCTTTATTATAACTTATTATCCTGAATCTCTGCTTTTTCATATCATGCCCGGTAAATATGATAAATCTAAACTCTTTAGAATGAATACCTTGAGCTGAACCATAACTGCTTCAAGGTAATCATTTTTCTACAAATATTATGGTGTTCTGCTCCTTTGCAAAATCTGGCAAATATTTTTCTGGTGCTGACAATAAAATTTATTTCCCTTCCCTGTCAATTTGTAATATGGAATTCTCTCAATTTATCTGAGTTTCATTATCTTTACGCTCTGAATTCGGATGTGATTTGTAACTGGTATTCTAAGATCTTTTGCATTTGTATGCTCAAAATTATTAAAAAATCACTTAAGTATTTTATTATTGTTTTTGGAGTTATCATATTGCTCCCAACAGTACTTTATCTTTTGTTGCAGACTGCAGAGGTACAGACTTTCCTGGTAAAAAGAGTTACCAATCATTTTTCAGCCCACTTCAAATCTACCATATCTGTCGGATCCATAGAATTCAAGTTTTTTAACAAACTATCCGTTAATGACCTGCTGATAAAAGACCAGAATAGCGATACCATGCTCTATTCTAAAGAGATCATTGCAGGCCTTAGATGGATCGATTTCAAAAATAAATCATTCAGATTGGGAAGAATAAGCCTGATTAAACCTGTCATTACTCTTATTACAGATTCCACAGGTATGATGAACCTTACCTGGTATCTCAACCTCCTGAAAAACCCATCCGACACTGTAAAAAAAACCGGAATGAGGCTCAATATTGATCAGATTGATATCAATAATGCCCGTTTTTCTTTGGTTAATCACAACAGTCCAAAAGGAAAAACCATGCTGGACCCTAATAATCTGCATCTTTCCGGAATTAATGGGATCGTTGAAGATTTTAAAACACTCAATGATACAACTTCCTTCAAAATATATGATCTTGGGCTTAGGGAGTCGAGCGGTTTCACAGTAAAAAAGATGACCAGTTCTGTTATTATTGCCAGCCAGAATATTTTTCTCAATTCAGCTTCAATAAACTGCGACAGCAGTATTCTGAATATTTCACGGTTTGGCATGACTGCCGATTCCTCAAGCTATTTTAAAAAATTTACCGAAAAGGTGAAACTTGATATACAGCTTGATAAATCGCTGATAAATACCTCGGACCTCAAATATTTCATGCCCTTTGCCGATAGTATGAATGAATCTATATCGCTATCGGGAAAAATTTCCGGAACCATTTCAGAACTAAGAGGCCGGAATATTAAACTTAAGTACAGGAACTATACCTCTCTTGATTGTGACTTTGATTTTTCCGGACTACCAAAAACTGAAAGTGCTTACATTTATATAGGAGTCAATAGTCTTAAGACCAATGCAAAAGATCTTGAACTGATCAAACTTCCACGAACTGGATTATTAATTATTCCTGATGCTGCCAGGAAACTGGGAAACATATCATTTAATGGAAGCTTTACAGGATTTACAACAGATTTTGTAACATATGGAGAAATAAGAACAAGCCAGGGAAACATCCGTACCGATATATCATTAAGGCCCGAAAAAGACAAAAGATACAGGGTAAAAGGATTGCTTAAGGGAACCAATATAAATCTCGGGACACTTACAGGGAAATCTGATCTTTTGGGCAATGTCAGCATGCAGGCAAATGTTGACGGTTACGCCAATTCATTGAAAAAATTTGCCGGCGATCTTACGGGCAAAATTGACAGTATTGAAATTAACAGATATATATACCGTAATATTACTCTGAATGGATCTTTCACCGAAAAGACATGGGACGGAAGCATAAATATTGTAGACAGGAATATAAAGCTTAACCTTCTCGGACTGTTAAATTTTAATAATAAGCTTCCGGAATTTGATTTTACACTGAATATCGCAAATGCAAATCTTTACAAATTGAATTTTGATAAGCTTGACTCCACATCCAAAGTTTCGATGCTGCTGACGTCTAACTTTAAAGGAAACAGTATTGATAACCTGGATGGTGAAATAAAACTACTTAATTCAAAGTTCAGAAAATATGGAAATAACCTTGAACTTAAAGATTTTTCAATTAAAACCTACAAGGAAAACAATTCTTCTGTTTTAAGTCTGCGAACAGATTTCGTGGATGCTGAAATAAAAGGTTACTATAATTTTGCCGGTCTCGGAGAACTGGTAAAATATACTCTGGCATCACTTATGCCATCTCAGTTTAAAGTGAGCGGGAAAAAGAAGGAGTTTAAAAAAAACAATTTCACCTTTGCAATTAATTTTAAAAAGGCCGACAAGATCAATGAATTTTTCAAAACAGGATTGTTAATAGCCGATAAAAGCTTCATTAAAGGAGAAATTTTTGCTGATAGCATAATAAACATCTATGGGAAATCGAGTTTATTGACTATCAGGAGCAATGTTTTAAAGGATTTTTCCTTTGATGTCACTGTTTCAGGGTCAGAACTGGCAATTGAAATTAATAGTCCGTCACTTAACCTGCTGGGACAATCTGAGCTGAAGGATTTTTCGATAGGATTAAAGACAAAACCCGATAATTTCACTTTTACTCTTAATTGGGATAATAAGGACCCGATCCTTAACCAGGGTAATATAATCGCGCATGGTACAGTTACAAAAAATGTCGTGGGCAAACCTAATGCCATTCTCAGAATCGATATAGATTCTACACATATCTATTCAGATAATAACCTCCTGAAATTAGCCAGCTCTTTCATCCTTGTAGATTCAAACGCCTTTAAGATCAATAAGTTCTATATAACTGGCAAAGAGAGTTACTACCTCGTTGACGGAGCTATATCGAAAAATCCTTCCGATACATTGCATCTCGAGTTTAAGGGAATAGATATTTCACCTCTGAACCTTTGGTTGAACCGCAAAAAGAATGATCCCAATATGATTCCTCTCGATTTCAAGGGTCATCTGAACGGGAAAATACTGCTTACAAATGTTTACAAAAGTATGCTTCTTGCCGGAAATATTGTGGTTGATAAATTCTCTGTGCTTGGCCATGAGTTTGGAAATATTTTCATTAATTCTGATTTGGATAATACCAGAAAAATTGTCAATATAAAAGCCACAAATAATCTCAATTCTGTTAAAATGTTCGATGTAGCAGGAAATTACGATCCTGCAGAAAAAAAATTATTCCTGGATGCATTTGCCACCAAATTGCCAATTGAATTCCTTAACCCGTTACTAAAAGTGTTTGCCTCTGAAATCACCGGTTTTGCATCTGGCAGGTTAAAACTATCTGCCAAGTCGGGCAATATATATCTTGAGGGTGCTGCGTTGGTTGAAAACGCATCAATGAAGATAAATTACCTTCAAACCAAATACTCATTAACTGATACTATCAGGTTTGATAAGCAGGGAATTAAATTCAATGATGTCAGGATTAAAGACTCAGAAGGAAATATTGCAACATTACAAGGAGCTGTATACCATAAAAATCTTCGTGAATACAGTGCCGATCTCACTATCACCGTTGCCTCAAAGGGCTTTTTGGTTTTGAATACACAGTCCAAAGATAATCCTATGTTTTATGGCACTGCTTACGTGGAAAAAAGTGTTGCAAAAATAAAAAGTGATCAGAACACTCTTTCTTTTGATGTATCTGCAAAAACAAGTAAATCAACTAAAACAGGGAAAAACTCGTCACTCTCTATTCCGTTGAGCAAAGGGCTATCAGTTTCAGAATACTCATACATTTCGTTTGAGGACTCAGCCAAAAGAAAGAAAGAAGCATATGATTCAATTATGGTAAACAATCCTTCTCCGTCAAAACAGATCGCCTTGGATATTGATATGAATCTGGAGGTGACACCTGATGCAAAAGTTCAGATTATTTTTGATTCGAAGGTTGGAGACATTATGGAGGGAAATGGTTCAAGCCCGAATCTGAATATAACTCTCAATAAAAAGGGTGATTTTGGAATATATGGCGACTATACCATTGAACGGGGTACATATACATTTACACTGGGCAATTTTCTATTAAATAAGAGTTTTGACGTTGAAAACGGAGGCAGGATAATGTTCAACGGCAATCTCAAGAATGCCGAAATTGATTTAAAGGCTAACTACTTGAAATTAAAAGCGGCACTTTCTCCAATACTTGGGGATGGTGAACAACAGCAATATACTAAGCGAATACCTGTTGAACCTCAGATGAAACTATCCGGCAAACTCTTTAATCCTGTCGTCGGATTCGACATTTATCTTCCGGATGCTGATGAACAGACCAGGACCTATCTGAAAAATGCAATTTCCACGGAAGAAGAATTAACAAAGCAGGTCTTTTCACTTCTGTTGATGAACCAGTTTGTTTCGATGGGCGCAGTTTCAAATGTATCATCAGCAACTTCATCTACCTCATCAAACAGAGGGACATCGGCAATAACAGCCACTACTTTTGAAATGTTAGGAAATCAGATGAGCAACTGGTTATCGAAGTTAAGCAAAGATGTTGATATAGGAATAAACATCAGGCCCGGGTCAAATGCAATAAGCCCGCAGGAAGCAGAGCTTGCACTTAGAACACAGATTCTGGGCAATAAGGTCGTTCTTAACGGTAATTTCGATGTCAGGGGTATTGGGGGTAGTGCAAATGCAACTGGGATAACAAATAATACTAATCAGCTGACCGGTGATTTTGATGCAGAATTAAAGCTCACAGAAAAGGTAAGATTCAAGGTATTCAACCGTTTCAACGATGTGTATACAGGTTTAAGCCCCTATACACAGGGAGTCGGTATTTTCTTCAATCAGGATTTTAATAAGTTTTCTGATCTGTTCAGGAAAAAAGCAAAACCCGATATGAAAAAGGAGGATGAGGTAAAAGCAAAAAACAAATAATTCAATATTAATTCATCCTGTCCTTAATATAAGTTAATATTTATTTTAGCATTGTTACTAACATGGCATAATAGAACATGGTATCATCTCGTTTATGTATAACTTCGCGTTGTGAAAACCCGCGATATATTGAAGTTTATAATTATATAAATATCAAATTAATATAATTTTATAATTGCAGCCCAGATTAAATAGCGAACTTAAGAACTCTGCATCAGGAAAAAGGAAGGGGATGCTGGGGACAGCATTAATTCATTTAATGCTGTTTGGCATGCTTATCCTGGTAGGTTTTTCAACTCCTCCTGCTCCTGAATCGGAAGAGGGCATTCTTGTCAATTTTGGAACAGGCGAAACCGGTATTGGTGATATTGAACCTTCGCCACCGGCATTCAGGGAAGAGAGTAAAGCACCACCTGTTAAAGAGGTGAAATTGGCTCCAGCATCAGCCAAATCAGCTGCAAAAACTAAAGAGGACCCTCTTTTGACACAAAATACCGAGGAAGCGCCGGCAGTAAAAAAACCCGATCCTGAAGCTGCAAAGAAAAAGCTGGAGAGAACTGAAGCTGATAAAAAGATTAAAGAGCAGTTGGATGCTGATAGAATCGAGAGAAACAGGAAAGAAGCTGAAGAGAAAAAAATTGAGGCTGAACAGAAGCGCGAATCTGATATCATGAACCGGACAAAAAATGCTCTGGCTAATTCTCAGAACAGAGGCACAAATTCCACAGGTGAAGGCATCGCCGGAGGCCCGGGAAACCAGGGTGACCCAAACGGATCAATCAATTCAAAGGTCAGGGGTACCGGAAGTGGACTCGGTGATAAAGGTACTGGTACAGGAGGCCCGGGAGGCAAGGGAGGTATTTCCTATAGTCTTCAGGGGCGTGGATCTCTGGATATTCCACTACCAAAATATGAGTACCAGGAAGGAGGCAAGGTTGTAGTAGAAGTTAGTGTCGACAGATCAGGTATAGTTGTCGCGGCCACTCCAGGAAAGAATGGTTCAACAACACTCAATGAATATTTGCTGAAGGTGGCAAAAGAGGCAGCCATGAAAGCCACGTTCGAAGTAAAGCAGGATGCGCCTGCAATACAAAAGGGAACAATTACCTATAATTTTATTCTGAAATAATCTGAAATAATCTGAAATAAATGATGTAGGGACGTAGCATGCTAAGTCCCTACTAGGTCCCTGCCCGATTATTGCTTTCTTACAAATAATTCTCCGATAGCCATGTTAAGGTTATCAATCAGATTATTGTCTTTTATAATATAATCATCTATACCTTTTCGCGCCAGTTCAAGAACAATTTCACCTTTTTCTTGTCCCGACAGCATTATAACAGGTGTTTCAGGCTGGATCTCCTTAATTTTGTCGAATACCTGCATCCCATTCATTACTTTGTGATCGTTATTTACAAAATAGTAATCGAGTATTATAAGGTCGGGGTTCTTGTTTAAAGCATTGAGGCAATCTTCACCATAGCTGAAGGCCTCAAGCCGGTAGCCTTCAGATGTAAACCTCTTAACAACCAACATGTTTATAAAAGGATCGTCGTCAACAATAAAAATAAGTTTCTGGTTAGTCATTTATGAAAAATAGATAATAGATACTTACAAAGTTATAATAAAATTCTAATTAAGATAAGATAAAATAATTCCCCTATCTTTTATTAAAATCACATTGAGAAAAGAGGAAATGATTTCATTAATTTTACCACTTGCTCCCCTACCCTTGCAATAACTGCTTCATTTTCAATGTTGGAAATAACCTCATCAATCATATCAACAATAATCCCCATATGTTCTTCATTTAGTCCACGGGTAGTAACCGCCGGAGTTCCAACTCTTAAACCAGATGTCAGAAAAGGAGAACGGCTGTCAAATGGTACCATGTTTTTATTTACAGTAATATGTGAGAGCACAAGGGTATTTTCAACCTTTTTACCGGAAATTTCAGGGAATTTGGTTCTGAGATCAATCAACATCAGATGATTGTCTGTTCCGTCTGATATGACTTTGTAACCTTTATCCATAAAAGCTTTGGCCATTACATGGGCATTCTTTTTGACTCTTGACTGGTATTCATTGAACTCTGGTGTCAATGCTTCACCGAAAGAGACAGCTTTTGAGGCAATCACATGCTCAAGCGGACCACCCTGTATTCCCGGGAAAACGGCAGAGTTCAAAAGAGCAGACATCATTTTCACTTCGCCTTTGGGTGTGGTAAAACCCCATGGGTTGACAAAATCCTTACCCATAAGAATAATTCCGCCTCTCGGACCGCGCAGGGTCTTATGAGTTGTGGAAGTAACTATATGTGCATGTTTCAGGGGATTTTTCAATAGACCTGCAGCTATTAGTCCTGCCGGATGAGCCATATCAACCATCAGGATTGCACCAATCATGTCTGCAATTTTCCTCATCCTTTCATAATCCCATTCGCGTGAATAAGCCGACGCTCCTCCTACTATCATCTTTGGTTTTTCTTTCAGAGCGATTTTCTCCATCATATCATAATCAACCAATCCGTCATCCTCCTTAACATTGTAGGCAACCGGTTTGTAAAAGAGGCCTGAAGAATTGACCGGAGATCCATGCGACAAATGACCTCCATGGGCAAGATTCAATCCCATAAAAGTGTCACCAGGTTTAAGAACTGTCAAAAATACAGCCATATTAGCCTGTGCGCCTGAATGAGGTTGGACATTTGTATATTCGGCGTCAAAAAGCTTTTTCAACCTTTCTATAGCAATTACCTCTGACTGGTCAACAATCTCGCAGCCACCATAATATCGGTGTCCCGGATATCCTTCGGCATATTTGTTCGTCATCACTGATCCCATTGCTTCAAGTACCTGCGGACTGACAAAATTTTCGGAGGCAATTAACTCAATACCATTTATCTGGC
>Ga0209748_1000519_pt1 | contig 20450 bp, 17 predicted proteins | sample BarGraIncu00421A_FD_185490 | JGI IMG/M metagenome (GOLD analysis project Ga0209748, IMG submission 185490) | Arctic peat soil microbial communities from Barrow, Alaska - Barrow Graham LP Incubations 004-21A (SPAdes) (version 2) | ecosystem: Environmental > Terrestrial > Soil > Wetlands > Peat... | reverse complement strand
TGGCGACCACGAAGACGATCATGAACATGAGCATCACCCAGCCTTCCCAGCCGGCGCCGTGGCCCGACTCTACGAGCGCGCCTGCGCCCTCTGCCATGTCGAGTACGCTGACGTCGAGCGGCGCGGCAAGCCATTCGCGTCTGTTGCGTCTGGGGTTGTTCTTCTCTCCCTCCGACCTTGGCGACGGGTTCGAGATTGGCGATGCCGAGGTGGTAGGCTGCCAGCTGTACGAGCCGGGGCCGTTGAAGGGGGCTGCTATGAGGCTGAACCTGAAGACTCTCGTTCTCGACGGTCGAGCGGTCTCATTCACATCGGCCTGGCTGGACCATCGTCGCGACGGCTTCATGACGTCCTGGAGCGGCCGAGTCACCGGTGCCGATGCGATCGGCCTGATGGACGTCCCAGAGCATGAGCTCAAGGCAGAGACGACTAACGGCCGGCAAATTGAGGGGCGCGCAATCGTGCCGAGCATGAATCGTCTGGCAGAGACGTTCGAGCTCCAAGGGACGGGAGCGCTGCTGGTGGACGGCCAGGAGCCGATCGAGTAGGTCTTGTGGCCGACAACACCCTCCATTACGGCGACAACCTCGAAATCTTGGGACTCTTGGCTCCTGCGCGGTGCGAGGCTGGCGGCGATGTCCTTCACGCCGTGCTTGCGCATTCGGACGCCCCAAAAGACTCAGCCAAGGCACACAGAGCCAATCGTGGCCAGCAATCCTAAGAGGCGGCGGAAGCGCGGCAAGAGCACCTCCGATTCGATGCGCATTGTCGTCGCGGCGGGTCCGGATGCCGGAGTCAGTCTCGCGACCGAGCTTGAGCTTGCGAAGGCTGCCCTTGTGTACGGCGACGCGGTCACCATCATCAGCCCCCTGGCAACCATGTTCAGTCGCCTGAAGGAACTGGGCACGGCGGACGCTCGCACACAGGTGGAGTTGGGCGCGCGCCTCGCTCCTTGGCTGTCCTCTGGCGAGGAGGCTCCCGTCGCGTCAGCAGGCTTTCAGGCGATCTTGGAGTCGTTGGACAAGAAGCCTGGGACACTGAGTTCCAGAGATCTGTGGCTGCGATCGGAGTTGGCCAGTCAGATGGCGCCGATCTCGGAGGAGTTGGCCGCTGTGGTATCCGCGAGCCTTAAGAATTCGGGATTCGATCAGCTCGATCAAGCGGCGGCCAGGGGGCTCATCAAGTTCGAGTCGTGCGACCCCGGAGACCCCCTGGACCTGATGGCAGAATGCGTGATGATGGCCAAGGCCGCCAATGGCGGGGCGGAGTACGACAGCGGCTTCATCGAGGAGCTTCTCGGTCTCTTCCTAGACAAGCTTGGTGAGTACTTGTCGCGTGGTCGAGACTACCTGCTGTTCGATGGTGCCATCGCCTCGCTGATCGATGAGGCTATCAGCACGGCTAGGGTTCGACCGACCGATGGACCGACCAGACGCAGCGCCCAGGCTATGAACGCACTGGGGCTCATGGAACGGCTGCCGAGCTTCCCCCATGCCGGAGTCGACGAGATCTTGGACATTCGCGATGAGCTTGCCCCGACGGTCGTGCCCATGAGGAGCGCGATGGTGTCGCTGTCGAAGGAGTTCTCCAGCCGTCCGTGGGAGCCCTCGTTCGCGGATGAGGTGCTCGATGCCTGGACCGAGACGGTTCATCCCGCGATCGCGGATATCGAGTCGGCAGTCCAGGAGAACCGCTCGCTGCTCAAGCTCTCACGAGACATGGTTCACGGGGCAGGACTCGCTCTGCCGGGGCTGGCGGTCGTCGCGGATGGGCTGGCAACTCATGCTCCACTCGCGACGGTTGCCGGGGGGATTCTGTCAGCCGCAGGCCCCGTTCTCGATGCCGCCTGGAAGAACCACGTCGACTCGCAGAAGATCCGGGAACGACCCTTCTACTTCCTCTATCAGCTGGAGCAATCGCTGTCCTGACGCTGCCCAGCGTCACCGCAGTTTCAGAGCCGCGAGATGAACCCCAGCCGAGTCCGCATCAGCTTTGCGAGCTGATACGGGGTGAGGCCGCCAGCGCCGCGCTCCTCCCGAACGCGGACACGGCCTGGAACAAGGTGCCGGAATCGACAGAACCGACGGATCATTGGTCCATGGAAGCCATCGGCGTACAACTATGAGCTGTCGCACCTCCCCTGGGCCATCGGTAGATCGGCTGGGGGTGTCGGCTAAGTTGAGTCGTTCTCGCGAGCCGCCCTGACCAGCGCCTCCACCTCGGAGCCGTCCAGCGTCTTCTCGCGCATGAGTGCCCCGGCGACGAGGCCGACGGCGCGCCAGAAGTGGGAATGGCACTGGGCCAGCGCCAGGGCCGCATCAATGTCAAGACCGAGCGGGCCGTGGTAGAAGCCGGCCTTGCGGAAGACGTCATCCTCAAGGATGGCGGCAGCGTTGGCCCAGACATTGTCCCGGTCGAAGCCCGTGCCGGCCGTGACCGGCTTGTCCGGACGTCCGTGGCGCAGCATCCCCTCGGCCACGGCGCCGAGGGAGCTCACGATATCGGCCGCGCCGAGGTACTGCCGCTCGTGCTCGCAGATCTCGCCTGAGTCCTCATCGTCCTCGTCGGGCACGAAGTTGTCGCTCCAATCCCCGAAGCCGGCGTCATCGTCCACGTCCGGCACGAGGTTCTCTCGCCAGTCCTCGTAGGTGACCTGACCGAGATAGTCCCCATCGGGCACGATGGTCGCGGTCTCGACCACGAGCGGCGGGTTAACCAGCACGGCGCCGACCGCGTGGCCGCTTTCATGGTAGGCGACCGCCAGGAGTTCGAACGCCCGGCAGTCGGTTCTGTCGATTCCGTCAGCCATCAGCCCGCCAGTGCTGCTCGGAGTCCCGCGTCGATTTTCTCAGCAGCCTCCTCCTGCATGCCGGGCATCACGTGCGAGTACGTGTCCAGCGTGATGCTGATGGAGGCGTGGCCGAGCCGCTCACTGATGACCTTGATGTTGACGCCGGCCTTGAGCAGCTGCGTCGCGTGGGTATGCCGCAGGTCGTGGAAACGGATCGCAATCCGTTCCCTTCGCTTGAATCTTCGCCAGGCGTGATCGAAATCCGCCGGCTTCCAGGGTCCGCCGTGAGGAGCCGCCAACACGTACTCGGAATCGGTCCAGCCGGGCTCACGGGCGAGAGTTCGGCGGGCCTGCTCGGCCCGGTGTGCTCGCAACGACTCCGTGACGATCCCGGGAAGCGTGACCGCTCGCCGGGACCTGGCCGTCTTCGGCTCCTTTAGCTCCAGCCGTCCATATGCCTGCTGCAGGCTGCGGTTCACGGTCGCCGCCCCGGCCTCGAGATCGAGGTCGCTCCAGTGCAAGCCCAAGAGTTCGCCCCGCCGCATTCCGGTCGCCAGGGCCATGAGCAGCGGCATGGAGAGGTGCGTTCCATCTGCCGCGTGGAGCATCGCCCCGGCCTCCTCCTCGGAGAGGACCAGCATCTCCGTACGCTTCACCCTCGGTGGCACGGCCAGGTCGGCGGGGCTCACGGCGATCAGCTGCAGGCGCACGGCGTGACGGAGCGCCGCGTGGATGATGTTGTGATGCTTTCGCACCGAGCTCGGCGCGAGCCCCGCGTCGAGCCTCTCCGAGTAGTAGGCCTCCAGGTGCATGGCGCGCAGCTTGTCGAGCTTGTGAGCGCCGAGCGCCGGGACCAGGTGCCGCTCGATCATGTAGCCGTTCGACTCATGGGCACGGGGGCTGAGGTGATGGCGGGCGTGATCGGCGTGCCAGCTGCGCAGGAACTCGCCGAACGTGACATCGGTGGGCTCGACATAGTCAGGGGACTCGAGCTCGGTCAGGCGCTGGCGGAGCAGCTTCTTCGCGTGCCCCTTGGTGCCGTGCACGCTCTCGTACTTCCAGCGCCGCGTGCCGTTCTCATCCCTGCCCAGCTCGATGATCAGCTGCCACACGTCACGGCGGGACTTGTCACGCTGGTAGACGCGGCCGGTCATGATTCTTCGCCTTTCAGCTTGTCGCTCGGTGTGCCGGTGGGGTTGACGCCGGACACGCAGCGCATCGCGTGTCCGGCGTCGTGATTGCGGGGCTGAGGCGTGTGGCGCTTGCGCTTCACTTGCCCTGCTGGCGCGGCCGTTTTGCATAGTAGGTTTCACGAAAACTCGCCATGGAGCCATAGCGGTTCGGGTACTTGCGCTTGAAGCGCTCGTAGAGCTCGCCCCACGTCAGCGACGGGTCTGCGGTCCGGGCGGCCTCGACGAATTGAACGACCAGATACGGCCCCTCCTGGGGCTGGCGCGGCAGCTTGAAGAGGCCGCGTACGGCCTGATAGGCGGCGGCCACGTCGCTTTTCGGCACCCGCCGATCGCGCACGGTGATTACGTAGCCGCGATACTGATGACTGCGCCTCACCTGCACGTACGGCAGGCCCTGCTGCATCCCGCAGAGCAGGTAGGCCACCGCCACCGCGGAGTCACAGCCGGTCTGATCGGCGATGGTCTGCGCGGTCTCGGCCAACCGCGAGAGCTTCTGCTCGCTCGCGCGCTCTACCGGAGTCGGCTCGCGCAGGCAGCCGTTCTCGTCGACTAGCGGAGGGCGCTGGAAGCCCCGGTAGACCACCCAGAGCTCGTTGTCGATGGTCTCATCGTCGATGTAGTCGGCCGGCACCCGCTCGCGCCGCAGCGGCACGCCGAGCAGTAGGTGGTCGCCCTCGCGCCGTTCAGCGTGCGCGACCTCGGCGAGGAACGCCGCCACGTTGTTGAAGTTCAGGAAGGTGGGCCGGCCGCTCTGGTCGAGCAGGCCGAACAGAGTCAGCATCTCGTGCTGCTGCCGCTCATAGCGCGCCCAGATCCGCGGCCCCTCCTTCTCCCACCAGGGCGGCATCCGGGGGATGCCACGCATGCCCGGCAGCCGCTCTGACGGTATCCGGCGGCGCGTTGAAGCCTGCGGGACCTTTGCAGACCGGGGAGCCCGTCGCCACTCATGGCAATGATCGGCGATCGTCTTGGCGAGCTCGTCTTCCTCCTCGAAGCGGTCGTAGTCGTCGAGCCACGGTGCCTCCAGGGCGTAGTCCATCTCCGCCGGCGTGATGGCGCGCTGGCCCATCTCCTTGAGATGCGCGCTGACGCGCTGCCGCAAGGTCGTGTCGGTCATGGTCAAAGCCTCCGTTCAATAGCGTTGGACCTCCAGTGACAAGATTGTACTCGACATCTAATGCGAGCACAAGGAGTCCAAGATGAAGAAGCTCACGCAGGCACGCGAGGCCATGGAGTGGACGCGCACCGAGCTCGGTCGTCGGGCCCGCATCCACCCGTCGCGCGAGGGCTCTATCGAGCTCGGGCGCGTGCTGCCCTATCCCGTCGAGCTCAAGCGTCTCGCCAGGGCGCTGAGCTGGCAGGGCGACCCGGACCTGCTCCTTGAGGAGGTCGACGATGACGGCTGAGCGCAAGGACCCGCGAGTCCGGATCAGCCTCGACGACATCCCCGGCGACTGGGCGACATTCGAGGACTATCGAGCCTGGACGGGGTTGTCCCGCAACGGGGCGTACGAAGCGCTCAGGCGCGATCCGCTGCGTCAGCACGTCGTCCGTATGGGCCGCCTTATCCGCATCCCGAAGCGCGTTCTCCAGCAGCTCAGGGACGGTGAGGAGATGACGCAGCGGACGAAGACGGAGACGGGAGTGACGTGCCGGGGTCCGACGCGGAGGCCGGCAATGAGCGCCTGGCGACCAGACCCCGACGTGGAACGGGCCAACGCTCTCGACCGCGCTTGGGTTCGCAGAGCACCCTGGCGAGACCGTGTACTTCCGGGCACCCATCCTTGGCGAGTTCGACGTGCGTGTGGAAGAGCATGTCTTTCTTCTCAACACCACCGCAATCGCGCTCGTACGCGTCGAGCAGATCGCCCCCGGCGTGCGGCGGCGGACGGGGCTGCCATTCATCGAGCACCTACCATGAGTACCTTCGACGCCACGGAGGGCGACTCGCATGGCTGAGGCAGTCGTGGTTGACGGCGGAGCCCTCTATGATATGGCCATCGCGGCGGGCTTCATCGACGCCCTCGTCACGGCGCACGCGGAGAAGCACCCGCTCACCCCGTGGCGGCGCTTCCAGGATCGTCACCTCACCGACGAGGAACGCGCCGAGCAGCGTGCCCTCGCGGTCCGCACCCCGAATCCCGGCTTCTGGTCGCCGACCGGCGGACCGCACGGCATGGTGGTCCTCGATGCCGACGATGAGAAGGCGCGCGCCTTTCTCGGCGAGACGCCCGGCGAGGAGGTATTCGCCCGCACGGCCTGGGAACGCACGCCGCACGGCCACCACCTCATCTTCGCCGTGGATGAGGATGATCGCACGCCTAACAACGGCCCCGAGGGAGTCGGCATCGCCAGCCTCCACCGGCGCGGCTACGGGGGCGGCATCAAGCACTGGCCATCGGGGGGCTACGACCTCGTCCGTTCCCCGGCGCGGGGGCTCCTGCCCCTGCCCGATGCCCTCAGGGACCCGCCGGCCGAACCGAGCAGCGGTGGTGGTCACGCGCCGAGTGACCCTCAGGCGTCCGCCACGATCCCCTCGGGCGAGCGCAACACGACCCTGCTCAGCCTCGGCGGGACGATGCGCTACCGCGGCCTGCAGAAGGACGAGATCCTGGCAGCGCTCCTGGTCGTCAACGCCAGGCGCTGCGACCCGCCGCTCGATGAGGAGGAGGTACGCCGCATCGCCGCCAGTCTGGCCGCCTACGAGCCGACTGCGCCTGGGGGAACGAACGCCGGCAAGGCCGTGCTCACGTGTCTCGCTGACGTCCAGCCCGAGGAGGTGGTCTTCCTCTGGGAGGGCCGGCTCGTGCAGGGCAAGCTCAACCTGATCTTCGGCGAGCCCGGGCTCGGCAAGAGTTACCTGACGCTCTACTGCGCCGCCAACGTCTCGCGGGGGCTGCCCTGGCCCGACGGGGGGGCGCCGCCGATCGGCATCGTCATCCTGCTGACCGCCGAGGACGGCCTCGCCGACACGATCCGCCCGCGCCTCGACAAACTGGGGGCCGACCCGGCACGCATCCATGCGCTCACCGCTGTGAAGCGCAGCGTTGACGGCCAGGAAGTCAGCTTCTCGCTGCTCGACGACCTCGCCCTCCTCGAGTCGGCTGTCGTTCGGCTCGGGGCCTCGTTCGTGATCATCGACCCGCTGAACGCCTACCTGCAGAAGGTCGACTCGCACCGCGCCTCCGAAGTGCGCAGCGCTCTGGCGCCGATCGCCGCCATGGCCGAGCGGACGCGCGTCACCTTCCTCGCCGTGCACCACACCAACAAGAGCGGCGACGGGCGTGCCCTCAACCGCGTCACCGGCTCCGGCGACTTCGCGGCCGCCCCACGTTCGGTGCTGCTCGTGGCCCCCGACCCCGACGACGAATCGCGGCGCTGCCTGGTCAGCGCCAAGCTTAACCTGGCGGTCAAGCCCCCGGGTCTGGGCTTCTCGATCATCGAGGGCGGCCTCGTCTTTGATGACGAGCCGGTGACCCAGGACGCCAACGCGCTTCTCGCCGGGGCGCCCCGCAGCGCCAAGGCAGAGGGCAAGTTCGAGGAGGCCAAGGAGTGGCTCGCCGAGTACCTCGGCGACTACCAGGAGCACGCCGGGAAGCAGGTGGAGGCCGCCGCCAAACAGGCGGGCATCGCCAAGCGCACCCTGTGGCGCGCCAAGGACGCACTCCAGGTCAGGTCGGCGAAGGACGGCATGACAGGCGGCTGGACCTGGTGCCTGCCGTCGCCGATCGCCGAAGTGCGCATCCATCGCAAGGTCATCGACGGCAAGGTATACGGGCCGGGCACGTGAGCGCGAAGGGTGCCAGGACGGCTGTCTGGCAGGCTTGGCTGCCTTGGCAGCCTTCGAAGGCCGCCAACACTCCCGAAGGTTGCCAACACACAGACGACGATCTAGCTGCAAATCGTGAAGATTGCCAACCCGGGGTAATCAGGCAACCTTCGACGCGCCGGACCCGAACAACAACGCGAAAGGAGACGATTATGATCCAAGGAGCTGCTGAGGCGGGGGGTGGTGTCGTAGTCCCCGGGGTTCATGACTGCCCCGTTCTGCGGCTCATGGGCACGGCCTATCACGAGGCAGCTCATGGGGTCGCTGCGGGTGCGATGTGGTCTGCCATCACCGTCACATCAGCGACCATCATCCCGGATGACACTTCGTTGGGTCGGGTTACCCTCGAGGAACCAGACGAACTTCTGCTTGGCACGGATCGCGATCGGCGAGCGGCTACTGTCCGAGCCAGCGAAACAGAGGCCGTCTTCTGCCTCGCCGGCTACGTGGCCGAGGGACTGTTCCTCGAAGCAGATGGCCTGCCTGACTACTTTCGATCGACTCAGGACTGCTTCGACCTCGTCCGGGCAAGCGCGGGAACCTGGGACGGCGTCAGCGATAAGGTCCGCCACGCTCTCGCCTATCAGGACAGCGTGCGCGACCTGCTTGAGGACCCGCTTGTGTGGCGCGCCGTGTCCCTCGTGGCTGCCGCTCTCCTGCGCCGTGGATCGCTTGCCGGCGAAGAGATTGATGAGATCGTCATGGCGACAAGGGCGGCTCCCGATGCCTGGACCTCGCGGCCGTGGGGACCGTGACGGGCCGAGGGCATCATGTCCACTCGCACGACGGTGCGGGGGATACGGGGTGGCGCTAGAGCCAACTGGCGCGGTGTCTTCAGTGTTCTCTTGCGCTCCACGTAGTTCATGGTATCATGGTGGGCATACTCGGCCATCATGTGGGTGGACCGCAGCGCATCGGAAACTGGTGAGCCGCGGTCTGTGCTCACCGCGTCAATAGCGGACGATTGGATCCGCGGACAAGGAGACATGATGGCAAGGAAGCCCCCGACTCGAGACGACCTCCCGCTCGGCATGACGGCCGAGCATTGGGATGACCTTGAAGAGATGATCCGCGACGTGCTCTGGCTGGTTGGGGAGAACGGCGAGTCGATCAGCTACATGGCCCTGTGCCTTAGGCTCGAGGGAGTCCCCCTGCATCATCGCTCGATCGTCCTCACGGGTTTGCTCAACGAGATCGCCCTGGATGAGCAGGACCGCGGCGCCCGCTGTTGGGTGACGGCGTTCATTGTCCTGTCCGGGAGGAAGTACTCAGGTGCTGGCTTCTTCAAGATGGTGGCGGAGCACGAGCGCAGGTGGACGGGCAAGACGAAGTTCTGCGACGAGCAACGGCGCCGCGCCCAACGGTGGATGCGGGAACATCTCAGGTCCGAGACGGCGGCAGCCTAGCCCGAAGCCCGCTACCCCATTCGGGTGGCGGGCTTCGTCGCGTACGGGGTTGTCCTGGCACAGATAGGGGCGTCAGGCCACGCAGACACCAGAGGAATGGTTCGCAGCCGGGTGTGCGGGGTGGAACACGCCGCCGACATGACCTCGGACCCCTGTAAGAGCACGCTGGATGGTGGCCCGAGCGACGTACATGGAGCCCTCGCCGTACAAATGTGAACACGAGGCAGTTCCCGCGCCGTTCCCCGGAGATGCCGGGGGTCTCAGGCTCGCCCCGTCAGAAGTTCAGCTGCGCCCGTAGCCGCCCGACCTCGGCCCAGGCGTTGTCGCGCTCCTTCTCGGCGGCCTTGGTTCGGGCGCGCTCCTGCTGCATTCGGTCGATCGCCACGAACTGGGCCTCACGGGCCGCCTTCGATTCCCGTTGCAGCCGCCGCACCTCTTCCTCTAGCAGGTCGATGCGCTCCTCATGCACGAACGAGCGGGGCTGGCGGCGACAGTGGGGACGCCAATCCGCCAGGGCTCGGTCGAGTTCGGTGTCGAGCCCCCAATGCGCAGCCAAGGCGCGTACCTTCTCCAGTTGAGACTCGGCGGCCTCGCGTCCATCAAGCGCATCATCAAGGCGCTCGCGCAGCTCACGGACCTCCTCGCTGCGCTCGGCGAACTCGGCAAGGTAGCGATTCGCGATGAGGCTGGGCGGCCGTCCCTGCGGGTCGCCGTGCAACTCTCGCCACACCCGCTCTGCGAGCCTGAGCGCCTTGCGCCCCTGCTCGTCGAGCCCCTCAAGGGCATGGAAGGCTTCGTCCAGGTCGAGCATGGCGGCTCCTCGGGCGGCTTGTACAGGGTGAAGGCAAAGTGCGCCTGTAGCCCGGATCATTGAGGAGCCGGTCGGAGCCGGACATCGCTTATTGGGTTAGTTGCGACGTCGCGCTTGTGGGCCTGGGGGGCATCGTTTCGGGACGTGATGGTTGCAGATCGGGTTGCAGAGTCCCATTTCCGGCCAGCTGGGTGGCTGCACCCTGAACGATTCAGCCTCAAATGACCCCTGTAGCGAGAGGCATACGTCGGGGGTGACCTCTTCCCTATAGGGGAGGCTTCTGGGGTCTTATGACGTTGGCACGTCCTCCGTCGGGTGGCTCCCAATGACCGACTTTTCCGCCCTACGGCGTACCTGTGAACGGGACGAAGCGGCGAGCTCCTAGCACCAGCTGGCGTTTGTCCTCATACCTGGGGTGTAGATGTGCCCGTGGTCCGTGTGGAGATCGGTCGCTTTGGTCGCCGTGCTCCGACCCGGGCGTGCGTCACCGGAACTGAGACCCAGGAGACCATAGAGACCGAAGTACGCGGCAACCCGCGTCCCGGCGTCCTCCGAACGTACAAGCCCACACACGACGACCAGAGTCCGGGGATAGGGAGCGTCCTACGCGCGTATCTTGCGGCTTCGCCTTCGTATCAACCGATTGCGCCGGCGTACTACGGCAGCCCATGCGGGATACAACTACGGGTCCGTCGTGGTCCCCTTCGAGGCATCGGGCCGGAGCATCATCCCGTCGCCGTACTTCGGCACGTCCGCCCAGCGTTCGATCAGCGAATGGTACTCGCGGTGACATTCGCCGTAGGGCTTGCCGCTGCCGCACGAGCATGGGGAAAGCTGATCGGTCTCGGCGAGCTCACGGCGAGCCCGCTTCGCTTGATCGATCAGATCGTCGATCTGGAGGCGGGTATTCACCGCACGGTTCATAGAATCGATCTGATTGCTGAAGGCCTCGCCGAAGAGTAGCCATCCCTCCATCTCAAGTCGCCGAATCGATGCTCTGCAGACTGGGTGGAGCTGGTCCTCCACGAGATCCAACAACCGCATCAGTGTCCAGAAGCCACAGAAGAGCGTGAAGCGACTAGACACGACCTCCTTGCTGGAGCCCATGAGCGCAGTTAGAAAGTCGCCTTCCGTGTTGGCAAAGACTTCCGAGGTCGCGTGGAGCACCTCGTTGCTGCGGAGGTAGGCTGTGCGGTGGCATCGCGTGAGGTTGTGGGCTTCGAACTCGTCAAGGCTACCGGCCATGTCCTCGACCAGCTTGTGGACTGACCGCCCGCCGGTGACGCCACGACTGCCAAATAGACCGAACGTGCGGTCCAGGTGCGCCTCTTCCGCGGGGGTTGGGGGCGGGAACGGCATCTGACCCCACGTGAGGTCTGGCATTTCCGCAGCGAGTCGGTTAGTCATCAGCTGGGCGTGCCGATGCTGTTCCTCAAAGCGCTTGAGGGCGAGCTCGGGGTGGTTGGTCGCCCAGTTCGAGATAAGCATTCTCTCGAACATGGGTCTCCATAGCATCAAGGCCTGCTTGTCGTAGCCCCAAGCTGCGAGGTGGACGAGGCTGTCGTAGGACGCCATGCCATCAGATGCCAAGGACGCGGTGATTCCTCTCACGTCTTCCTGGGGCGGTATTCCAGCGACGGCCCGCCACCCTTCACTCACCAGGCCAAAGGAGAAACGCAACTCACGCCGCAGCTTCAGACGCGTCCTCGAGATGTGCCCCATCCGCTTCGCGAACAGACGGGCTCTATAGATCGCTGGACTTGGCGGGGTGCGAAGAGCGGCCATCACACGCATCCTCTCTTAGCTTCGCTGGCGACTCGCGGCTGGATGCGGACGACCAGTGGGCGCACACGCGCCGCGCTGATCCTGCAAACAGCTCGCCCTACCACGACCTGTCACCGTCGTCGGATTCTCTGGGAGCGGTGTTGAGGCCGAGATACTCCCGCCAGTCTCCCGTGGGCAGTCGCCGGACCTCCAGAATCTCGCCGGACGAGCGCATGCAAATCAGATGTGTGTCACGGTCTTCCGATTGCAGGACGAACACGTAGAACCTGTCGGGCTGGCACCGGAACTCCGTGACGAGCTCGGGCGGTATCACTCCTTTCGCAACTGGGAGTGTGTGTGAAGCAAGCACCGACATGCCGCCAAGAGGGACGCCGCGACTGGACAGCTCCTCGAGAGCGATCGCTAGCGCCACGGGCTCAGACACCGCCACGGAGCCGTACTTGCCGCGCAACTTCTCTACGACCTTGAGCGCTCGCCGTCCGATGTTCGCCCAGGCGGAAAGACCTTCGTCCAGCTGTTTGCCGGCGAGGAAGGCGGCGGTGACGATCGCGATGAGAGTCAGGACCTCAGCGCCGTAGCCGGCTGAGCCGGTCTCGATCACTATCTCGGACTGCGGTGCCCCAAGCTCGCCGAGATCCTTGCGCACGTCGTCAGCCAGGGCGGAGGGAATCTCCTTGCTGGAAAGGGCCTGAAGCTCTTCGGACACGAGACTGATGGCAAAGTCCTCGGTCACCGCACCTCCATAGGGCAGCCGGTGTCAGCCTACGCCGATGTAGGCCAATGGTCACGAAGTCTCCAGTCACGCGGCGGTTTGTCGGGATAGGAGGTAAGGCGGGGAGAAACGCGCCCCACTGCCGTCGGGCGTCTGCGTTCTCCGCTCGCCGCGCTTCGCGCGGCTCGCTCAGAGCCGTGGCCCTAGTCTGCAAACGGGTCTTGCATCGGCGGCCCGCGCGGGCGGGCGATACACCTGGAGGCGTGGCGGTGATGCTGGTGCCGATCGTGTGCGCAACGCGGTCAGCAAAGGCAGAGAGTCGCCTCGGCTGAATCCCTCAGCCGTAGTAGCGCCGCTGCCCTTTGGATCGCCCGCGCGCCCGATACGGGTTGTAGGGGGTCTTGTAAACAGGGCGCACGTAATTCACTTGGACCGAGGCCTCGCTCACGCTCTGCGACAGGTAGAGCTCGAGGTCCTCGATGTACAGCAGCTTCTTCTGAACCAGACCGGATATCGCCACGTCGAGTCGCGCCTTGATGGTTGATCCAAGTCGCTTGTAGCCGAGCTTCTCCCGCGCGGCGCGGAGAACGTCGTCTTTCGCATGATTGCCATCTTGCACGGCGACCACGACGGCGGATTCAAATGCTGTGAGCTTCGGCGTCTTGGTCGGCTTCGAGCCTGAACCGTCAACGTTCTCCTCCGGCGCATCCGCCGATCCCAATTCGCGGAGGATGCGGTCCACCTCTGCAGATGGATTCTTGCGCCAACGTCGATAGGGGATTCGGCTCACTCGCCATCCGGCGCGCTCCAGGACCTCTTGCCTCTCCAGGTCCTCCCGCCGCAGCTTGCCATGCTCATCTAGATGGTAGAGCTCTCCGTCGCACTCCACCGCCAGTCTTGTCCCATCCAACTCCGCCACGATGTCGATGAAGAAGCCGCAGGACGGGTACTGCGCCGTCACAGTCACTCCGCGCCCAGAGAGCGCCGTGAGCACATCGGCCTCGAACTCCGAGTCGGCGCGAGCTATCTGTCGCGCATTGTCGCGTGCCGGAGGCGTGTCGTTAGCTGCGCAGAACTCGAGCCAGTCGCGAATCGTGCCCTGTCCCGATGCTTTCGCGAAGTCCTTCACACTCGCCGAGTGGAAGATATGTATCTCGTCTCTGGCCCGAGTGAAGGCGACGTTGAGCATACCTTGGATGTGCTCCTGATCTGCCTGCCTTGCAGCGATCTGCGACTTCTTCATGCCGTTCGCATCGTAGGAGAGCGAGTAGTAGATGACGTCGCGCTCATCACCTTGGAAGCCATCCGGGTTCACGACCGTCAAGCGATGCGCCGAGCGGACCTCATCGGGAATCTCCTCAGCGACCAGATCCATGACGAGTCGCATTTGCTCCTCGAACAGGCAGATCACCCCGAAAGTCGCGTTCGCGAAGCCAGGGTCCTCCATGTGTTCGCGAAGCTGGCCGACCAGCTGCCTGGCCTCCTCTAGATTCTCCTGCGTGTCCTCTTCTACCGCTCCGTCGCGCACACGGTGCATGTGAATGACCGGCCGATCCCGATCGCCGTACCTGCGATGGCCGAGGTCGCGCATGAGGCGGAGCTGGCCGCTGTACCAGCGATCGTTGGAGAACTGGATGATGGGCGGCAAGGAGCGAAAGTGCTCATCAAGCAGTGTGTAATCGTCAGCCCGGATGCCGGCCAGTTGGAGAAGGTCCATCTTCGTCGGGTCCAGCCACCTATCAGGGTCGTATGCCTCAAGACCTTGCTGCTGCCACGCCTGGCGCGCGACTTGCTCGTTCGTAAAAGCAAAGCGGCGTGCCTGCATCTGGCGCGAGTCGCCGGCTACGACGGCCTGTCGAGCTCGATAGAGCACCGGCGTGATGGAGGGCAGGTCGCATTGAGACGCCTCATCAATGATGACCACATCAAAGATCCCGGGCTTGCACGGGAAGAGACGCGACACGTCGTCCGGGGTCATAATCCAGCACGGCAGGATGCTCATGAGCATGTCACAGCGCTCGGGCTCGTCCTTGAGCCGGTCGAAGATGCTGAAGTTCTTGTAGGTCGTCTGATTTCGACTCAGGAGACGGGAGAACTCTCGCAGCTGATTCCGCTGGTTTCTGGACGCCTGGCTGACGCGGTTCTCGGATGAGCTCGTCAGAATCTCGACGGACTCTGAGAGCAACTGCTGGCGCTGTTGACTTGCCTCTTTGCCAACAGCATCCGACATCCACGGCGTCCGGCGTGCAGCACGGAACCGGCGCCACCCCGACCCCGTCCGCGCTGCTATTCGCTTCAGCGCACGAGTCTGCTGCCGCAGCCGAGCTTCCTCCTCAGCAAAGAGGCTTTCGCACGTGAGGCAATCCGTGAGTCGTCCGTCCGTCGACTTCAGCGCCTCGACTGTCTCACCGAAACGCGCCTCCTGGCGCTGCATCAGCTCTTCGGCTTCTGCTGCGGGTTTGCTCTTCTGGATCGAGTCCAGCCTCGAGCGCAGCTCCTGCTTGGACGCTTTGTCGTTCTTGAGCAGCGTCATCGGCAGCTGAGCCAGGTTGAGGCCGCGAAGCAGCTCGTCAACCACCTCAAGTGCCTTGTCGCGTTGAGAGGTCACGAGCACGCGCTTGCCTCGCGCAACCAGGTGGCAAACGAGGTTGGCGATGGTGAGTGACTTGCCCGTTCCCGGTGGTCCCTGCACGACGACCATTTGGTTTGACTCATCGTCAATGAGTCGTGCGACTCGTCTCTGACTCTTGTTGGACGAGAAGGGGTAGACCACGCTTCGGTCGTCGTCGAAAACGTCGCTCGTCGGCTGGTCGGGCTTCTGTCCCAGAAGCGTTCCGAGTGCAGTGTCGCCGTCGAGGCTCCCTTCTTCTCCAATGCGCTCCAAGTCGCTGACCACGAAGTAGCTGGTCTTCGGCGCGACGAACATGGCGGCATTGTCGACAATTGACAGGTAGTCGCCAGAGTGAGGCTGCGTGGGCGGGCTCGTCAGGCGGCCTGAGAGGTGCGCATCGAGGCGTAGATTCAAGTCTTTCAGCTCTACTCTGAGTTTGTCGCAGAAGTTGCGCAGCGACTGCTCCTCTAGCGGCAGGCTCGGGGTCTCGGCGATCATTCTCGAGAGCGCCTTCTCAGTGGCCGCTGGGTCATAATCACTTCGGAACGCCAGGGAGTTGAACCGCAGCACCTCCTCCTTGGACGTGACCGTCAGCCCGTGGCCGGTGCTCTCAATCGCGACAGCCATGGTGAACAACGGTGCGCGAACCGGCTTTCCCGCGAGCATGCCCACCACGTAGGGGTATCCGTAGTGGGCGTCGCGCTCATAGGGGTTCAGTTCGAGGGTCGTCATCATCTTGTGGATGCTGTCGAACGCCTTGTCCGAGGTTGAGACCATGAGCGGCTCGCCGTTCAGCATGAACTCCTCGCGCTCGCCGAAGAGCCATGTGAATTCGTGGGCTCGCCTGGTCGTGCTAGACCAGCGAACGAATGCGGACGCGGACGTTCGTTGCCGCCGCATCAGGTCGGCGTATGCGGTGCACAAAGGTCCCAAGAGGCCTGAAGACTCGGCTTGCCCCACGGTTGATTCCCCCTAGCCATACTGGAGCCTTGTCCGACTGAAGGCTAACACGTGCCCGGCAACGATGGAGACACGACTTGAGAAGCAGCGCGCTCGCATCCTGCAGCGATCTTGCTCGTAGTCGGTTGTGCGTCGATTGATGTGAGCACAAGATGCCGGCGGCCCTCGCCAGAACCGCCAGCGTGCTAGCTCTGTTCGAGAAGCCATTTCAACTCCTCAGGGCTCCTGGACGAGGCGTGCCGACACATTTGGCGCAGAGGCTCCCAGTGTCGCGGATGCGGCACCCACCCATGCTTGATTCGCGAACACGACCGCTTTGACAGCCCCGTTGCTCGCTCCATCTGCGTGAGCGGGACGTTCTCCAGATCCGGCAGTATCTCGCGTGTGAAGACTTCGGGGTCGGGCCTCTCGTGTGCTTGCTCCCACTCGGCTGCCTCACGGTTGCGCCTGGCATTGGCGGCGCCCACCTTGCTCCGCGCCTCCGGCCGATCCATCGGGTCGCGGCCCTCGGCCCGCATCCGCGCGAGCGCAGCGGGACCGGACTCAGCGAGCGCCGCGGTAGTCTTTCGGCGGCGCTCAGGCAGACAGTCATCGCACACGGCGCGGCGCGCATCGGGAAGCGGACCGCCGCAGCCCGGACACGTTGCTACCGGCAGAAGAGGCAGACTCAGAATCCCCTCGTCTGACTGTGCACGGGGATTGTGCGCCGCCCGGCGATTGTCTTGCGTGAGCAAGGTCGGAAATGGCTTTCCCGCTGATTTCGTGTCGCGCGTGAGAATGCGGCACGTTTCTGGGCGGGACCCCGCCGTCAGTACAGCTTGAGTTGTTAGAGTCTCCTCGAAGAGAGGAGATCGAGAGTGAAGACGTCGCGGTTTTCCGAGTCGCAGATCGTCGCCATCCTGCGCGAGGCGGAGGCGACCGAAGCGACCGTCGCCGCCATCTGCCACGCCCATGGCATCTCTGAGAACACCTTCTATCGCTGGCGCAAGCGCTACGGCAGCATGGAGGTCTCCGAGGTCCGCCGCCTGCGAGAGCTTGAGGCCGAGAACGCGCGCCTCAAGCGCCTCCTCGCCGAGCGCGACCTGGAGATCGACGCCATCCGCGAAGTGTTGCGGGGAAAATGAGCGGCGCACCGGCCAGGCGGCAGGCGGTGCGTGAGCTGATCGCCGCGGGGCTCTCACAGACCAGGGCCTGCACCGCCCTTGCCACGTCGCGCTCCTCCCTGGCCTACGTGCCGCGGGCACGCGATGACGAGGCTCTGGTGGCGGCCATCAAGGCGATCCACAAGCGCAAGCCGCGCTGGGGCTACAAGCGCGTGCACGCGCAGCTGCGCCGGGAAGGCCACCTCGTGAACCGCAAGCGCGTGCTGCGCCTCTGGCGCGAGCTCGGCTTCACGCTGCCCGCGCGGCGGCCACGCAAGCGCCTGCGCAGCGGCGAGAGCGTGCCCGGCAAGGCTGAATACGCCAACCACGTCTGGACCTACGACTTCATCTTCGACGCCACCGCCGGGGGACGCATGCTCAAGGTGCTGACGGTGGTCGATGAGTACACGCGCCAGGCCCTGGCCGCGACCGCCGGCCGCTCGCTGACCTCGGCGGGCGTCAGGAAGGAGCTCGAGCGGCTGTTCTTCCTCCACGGCCGGCCGGTGGTGCTGCGCTCCGACAACGGGCCGGAGTTCGTCGCCTTCGAGCTCACCGAGTGGCTCGCGAAGGTCGGCGCCGCCACCTTCCACATCGAACCCGGCAAGCCCTGGCAGAACGGCTACGGCGAGTCGTTCAACGCTCGTCTGCGCGACGAGTGCCTCAACATGGAGGAGTTCTGGAGCCTGCCGCACGCTCGCGCGCTGATCGAGGCGTGGCGCATCGAGTACAACAGCGAGCACCTGCACAGCTCGCTGGGCTACCTCACGCCAGATGAGTTCGCCGCAGGCTGCACGCCAGCGCTCGAACAAGACGCGGCCTGAGGGAATCGACTACCATGATCAACAACTGGAGATCCTGACATCAAGAGCAGTACTCAAGAAGGGGCCCGGCCATTTCCTCAACCACCGGCGCAATTGCCCGAGCCCAAAGCGGCGACGTCTCCGCAAGAATGTGCGTCACGGGCGCAAGAATGCGGCAGCTGCCTTTTCTTGTCTCGACGAAATCCTTTGCCGCGAATATCCGCCGCCCTACCAAGTCGAGCAGGTAGGCGTCGACCTGCGGCCGCGCCGCCTCCATGAGATCGAGCGCCAGGGAATCGCGGGCTCTCTGGTCGGTATGGAATATCCCGAGTCCGGGATCGAGCCCGCAGGCCAGGCACGCGAGCCTCGTTTCAGCCTCGAGCAAGGCATATAGGTAATTGAGAATTGCATTTGCCGGATTGACCGCGACCCGCGGCGAGTCGGTCAAAGGTGAGCGCCGCTGGCGGAAATGCCGCCAATGCGCAGGAATGCGTTTCCCATCATTTCGCGCGAAGCGCAGCTCGACGCCTTCCCAGGCTCCCCAATACTCTGCTGCGGCGCTCGACTCGGCGGTGAGCAGGTCGCGCATGGTCTCGGCATTCCTCGCCATTTCGAGCGCTGGGGTCAGAGTATCCGCAGCGGACTCACTGAATTCCCGCCGCCGTAATACCGCCTGTTGCCCCGCGATTTTCTCGCTCAGCACGAAACGACTAATCCCAAGCCCGCTCGCCCTCTCCGACGCCCGCGCGAGCGCGCGACGCAGGCGTGGGTCATTGAGCCCCATTTTCGCGGATGAGGAAATCACCTGCCCGTCGCGGTCTATCTGCAGAAAGGCGATTCCCGCATCATTCAGCCAGCGGAGAGCTTCGAAGGTGATTGCACCCTCGTGGCCGAGAATCACGAGGCGCTCAATATCGGCGAGCGCTTTCGGGAATATCCGCTCGCGGCGAAAGCGGCCGATCCCGTCCGAGACCACGAGCTGCCGCCGAGATACTCGGACCTGCGCGCCGTAGCCGTCGACGACGCAGACGCCGCCCGGACAATTGAGCTGAGAGAAGGTTGCGCTAACATGCGACTGCATTCGGAACCTCGCTATTCCGGGTGTCACGCCCCCGGACCGTTACCGCGGTCGCGGGGGCACTATTCTGCGTGAACCTATTCGGGCTGCTTGAGAGCTGCCTCCACTCCGGCCTTCATGCTTTCGCGGATACGCGCCCGGTTGTCTTCACTTCTGTAGGCGCCTTTGCCAATGCCTGCCTCATGGGAATCCTGCCAGGGCGGGAGTTGCTCACGGGCAAGCGTCAGAATGGCGTCGAGCTGCTCCGGCGCACGGCGCCGCAGATCGAACGCCAGCGGCAGGCCGAGAACTGGTCCCATGTACCGCCAATCGATGACCAGTGGTTGCGGTGAGAACAGCGCCGCGTCCCCTGGAAATAGCGACCGCAACGCCTGAGCGAAGAACGCAAACAGCGCGACCACGGCCGGGTATTCGGCTCGGGCGCGTTGGAAGTCCTCAGTCTGCATCTTGGTCGCGATGCGCGTGAGGTATGGCAGGCTGACGCACCGCAGCCGCTGCTCGAGGGCTCTGAAGTCGGGTGCGATGTTCACGCCTACTTGCGGCAACAGGGCACTGACGACGGACTCGCCGCCGAAGGCAACGAAGGCCTGATAGACGATATCGGACGATCCCGGCAGCCAGCGACCGGTGAGGAAGACGTACCAGAGACAGGTGAGCGTCGATTCGAGCTGACTCTCAGGCGGATCGTCGGGCACCCACTGAAGCGACTGCCGTAGGCGCTCGAGCATGGCGCGTCGCTCGCGGGCAGACATCCGCGGCACCTGAGGGCGCATCATTCCGGCCGCGAGCCGTGCCGCGGTCAGCCCGGGGTCCGCGTTCGCTCCACCGCGGCCTTGCCAGGTTCCTGCCGCTTTCTCGAGCCGCTTCCGGAGAGTCGACAGCTCCGAGGCGATAGCCGAGCCAAGCGCATCGCCCCGAATCCAGAAGCCGTTGCCGAAGAGCGGAAGCGCGGCCTTCGACAGGCGCCGGTCGCTCTCGAACTGGCGCATGAGAGCGACCACTTGCGCAGCCGTGCCCTCCGGATACCAGGAGACCGATCCTCGGCCGATGCCGCGCTGCTCGGTATCCGGAATGTAGCCGCCCTGGCGCCAGCGCTCCAGGCGCGGGCGAGGCTACGACGGCTGACGACGTCCAGCTGGCGGGCGTGACCGAAGCTGAAGGAGCGCAGAAAGGTGCCGAGCGTGGAGGGCGCGCAGCGCACAGCCGAGTACGGCCTGCGTGGAGCCCGAGCGTAGAAGATCGGCGTCGTCGATACAGTCGCCCCCGGCCAGCGCCGAGTAGATGAGGCTCATGGCCTTCACGCCCACGTTGCCCGCGCCGGGGGCAGCGCCG
>Ga0209748_1000517_pt1 | contig 20484 bp, 17 predicted proteins | sample BarGraIncu00421A_FD_185490 | JGI IMG/M metagenome (GOLD analysis project Ga0209748, IMG submission 185490) | Arctic peat soil microbial communities from Barrow, Alaska - Barrow Graham LP Incubations 004-21A (SPAdes) (version 2) | ecosystem: Environmental > Terrestrial > Soil > Wetlands > Peat... | reverse complement strand
GCTTAAAAGGATATGTTCTCTTGTTTGTGGCATTGGGCCATCAGCTGCGCTGACAACTAAGATCGCACCATCCATTTGAGCAGCTCCGGTGATCATGTTCTTAACATAATCGGCATGACCCGGGCAGTCAACATGAGCATAGTGACGGGCAGGTGTTTCATATTCAACGTGAGCGGTTGAAATCGTAATCCCACGTTCTCTTTCTTCAGGGGCTTTATCAATATTTTCGAATGCTACGGCCTGTCCTGTTCCGTATCGTGTATGTAAAACAGATGTAATTGCTGCAGTTAAAGTGGTTTTGCCATGATCGACATGACCAATTGTTCCAACATTAACATGTGGTTTGTTTCTTTCAAATTTTGCTTTTCCCATTTGCTTTTCTCCTTAAAAATTAAAAAATTTATCGTCTTAATCCTATGTCAAAATTAATTAATGATATAAAAATGGAGCCCTCATCCGGATTTGAACCGGAGACCCCCACCTTACCATGGTGGTGCTCTACCTGCTGAGCTATGAGGGCTTACAATAATAATGGTGGGAGAAGATGGATTCGAACCATCGTAGACGCCGTCAACGGATTTACAGTCCGCCCCCTTTAGCCACTCGGGCATTCTCCCACTTGCTTATTAATTTCAGCCTCTGTATGATAAGATATATTCCCGTCTTTGTCAACTTATTTTTGTTTTTTCTTTATTATTGTTTCCCGATTTTCTTTTTAATTCGTTGCAATGCGTTGTCCACCGACTTAATGCCGCAGCCTAAAGCCAGTGAAATTTCATAATAAGACGCACCTTTAATGTAATAGGACAGAACCTTTTTTTCAAAATTCGATAATTCTCGACGGACATCTTCAATTAGCTGTTTCAGCTCCTCCTCTTTAATCAGTGTCGCTCCTGGCTCAACGGTCTTTCGAGCCATCAACTGATCAATGATGGTCTGCTTTTGCTCTCCTTCTGAGATCGAGGAGTAAATAGAGATTGAACTGTTCAGCGGAAAATGCTTCTGGCGATTCGCCGAGCTGATAGCTGTTTGAATCTGGCGTTCAATACAAAGGTTGGCAAAAGTAGAAAACTGGGCCTCACGATCATCTCGATAACTCCAAATAGCTCGATATAATCCAATCATCCCTTCCTGGATCAGATCTTCATTATCCCCGCCAACCAGAAAATAGGAACGCGCTCGAAAAAGAACATTTTTTCGGTACTTTTTTAGAAGCAGCAATTCTGCCTCTTTATCGCCATTTTGAGCACGATGAACCATTTTATTTTCCGTTAGTTTAACATTTTTGTTCAGTTCCATTTTTCCCTCATACTACTCTTTGATGCGCATGGCTCTAAATTGCTTAAGCGTTTCCTCATCCATAAAATCGGTTAAAGTCAACCCCTGTTTTTGGGGTGATTTTTTTTTGTCTTCTCTGAACTTTTTTAAGGTCAGCGCCATGTCTTCAATTAGCTCCCTTGTCGGCACACGTTCTCCACCACTTGCTAACACCATCTGCTGAAGGGTATAATCCGAGGTTACCACTAATACCGTGTAGGCTTTTGGTAAACCAAATACCAGCTTTTCGATGTAAGTGTCGGCGGTTTTATTTTTTTCAGTAAAAACCACTTTGATATGTCCTCGGATTTCTTCTCGTTTATCCAGGGAATCCTGCCGGTAAGCATCGAAAACAAGAATGGTTTCCCATCCTTTAAAACCAGCGTAGCCGTTTAAATCCTCAATCAACTTCTCCCGGGCTTCCTCTAACTGAATATCTGAAAGGCGTTTTAAATCCTCACAACCATGGATGACATTATAGCCATCCACAATCAACATGGTTTTCATTGCAATCGTTGTTTGGCAGCCTCAGCAAAAATAATAGCGGCGGCGGCTGACGCATTAAAGGATTCAATTTCTCCGTAAATAGGAATGGTAACCGAAAAATCACATTGCTTTTTTATTTTTGGGCTGATTCCAACGCCTTCATTGCCAATCACAATTGCCAGGGATCCCTTATAGTCTGCTTTATAATAAGGTCTACCCTTCATATCGGCATCCATAATCCAAAAGCCTTTTTTCTTAAGTTCTTCAATGGCCTGGCTCAGATTTGTTACCTTGACAATGGGTGTATGAACCACTGCTCCGGATGACGCCTTAACTGAAACGGCTGTGAGTGAAGCTGAACGACGGCTGGGAATAATAACCCCATCAGCGCCACAGACATTGGCACTACGAATGATCGCCCCCAGATTGTGGGGATCAGTGAGGTGATCTAAAATAACAACAAAGGGTTCACGGCCTTTTTTCTTGGCATGATTAATTACATCATCAATGGTGCTAAAAGGAAATGGTGCCATCAGTGCGACAATGCCTTGATGATTCTCGCCATTTGACAAATATTCCAGTTTGGCTTTATCCACAGAATTAACAATAATATTACGTTTTTTCGCATTGTCCATGATCTTTTTAAGCACATGATCGGTGTTATCTTTCATAACTAAGAGTTTATCAATATCCTGACCGGATCGAAGGGCTTCCATGACGGGGTTTTTTCCGATAATCACAAAAGTTTCTTCATCTGCCTCTTCTTGTTCACGACTAAAGCCGTCAAATTTTCGCTGTGGTTTGCGATCATCAAGTCCACGAGGATTTCGGGATCCTCGCCCTTCAAATTTACGAGGGGTTCGTTCCTCTTTAGGTCCACGCCCTTCAAATTTACGGGGGGTTCGATCTTCTTTCGGTCCACGTGCGTCAAATTTACGAGGGGTTCGTTCCTCCTGAGTTCCACGTTCTTCAAATTTGCGGGATTTTTGTTCGCCTTTTGAATGAGAACTTGAACCACTTCCCTTTGCCGGACGGTCTTTGTTTTTCCCTCGGGGTTTACTAACCGTGTTATTCTTTTTTTGATCTTTCGTTTCTTTTTTCATCTTTTCACCTATTCTATATTATTCTATTTATTAACGGATTATCCATTTGTATTTTCTGAATTTTCAAGTTCTTCAACCGGTTTTCGTTTTCGTGGTGGCAATGGTCCATAATACTGGTAGAAATGGGTTTTAATATCCCCATTGTAGAGTTTCCTATTTTTTGTTGAAGGTTCTCCAAAATATTTTTCAAATCGATCATATCCTGTAATTACAAAATAAGACCACTGATCAAGACCTCTGAAGACTTTCCCCATATCCCGATAGAGCCGTTGAATTTCTTTTTCTTCCCCAATACGTTCGCCATAAGGAGGATTGGTAATAATGACGCCATATTTTTTCTTTGTCTCTACCGATTGTACCGGCAGTTTCTGGAAAGCAACATAGTCTGTTACGCCAGCCAATTCGGCGTTGATTCTTGATTGCTTCAGAGCATCCGGGTCAACATCCGATCCAAGAATAAGAAATTCTTTGTCGTTAATGGCCTCTTGTGCCTCTTGCCGTGCCTGATCCCATAATTCTTTTGGAATAAAATCCCAGGACTCTGAAACAAATTCCCGTTTTAATCCCGGGGCAATATTTTTACCAATCATTGCCGCCTCAATAACAATGGTTCCTGACCCACATAAAGGATCGAGAAAAAAGCGTTCCGGCTTCCAACGTGATAAATACACCAAAGCGGCTGAAATGGTTTCTTTTAATGGCGCCTCATTCCCATGTTCACGGTAACCGCGTTTATTGAGACCTGAACCACTGGTATCAATGGATAGGGTTACTTCATCTTTAAGAATTTGAATATGAATGGGATATTTCCCGCGATTTTCCGGAAACCAATCCTCATGATACTTTGACCTCAGTCGTTCAACAACCGCTTTTTTAACAATCCGTTGCCCATCGGATTTGCTGTAAAGTGTTGATTTCACACTGGTAATTTTCGCAGCTGGAAACTCACCATCTTCAGGAATCCAGTTTTCCCAGGGTAATGCTTTTGTTTTTTCGAAGAGTTCATCAAAGGTAATGGCTTTAAAACGGCCAATTTCCAAAAGGACTCGGTCCGCACAGCGCAACCATAAATTAGAACGTGGGATGGCTTCCAAAGGGCCGGTAAAACGAATTTTCCCGTTTTCCACCTCGGTAATTTCATAACCCAGGTTTTTAATTTCATCTTTAACCACACTTTCGATACCGAAAGCAGCAGTGGCAATTAAATTTATTTTTTTCGACATTCATTTTTCCTTTGTAAATATATTTGTTAACATATAATTATAACACACTTTTTTCTAATAGCAACAAAATAATTATATCTCCGGAATTTTCGATAAAAAAGCACCAGCAGATGCTGATGCTTGAGTTTGTTGACAAACCCGTCCTGAGGACAATGGTAAATCGTTGTCTGTGACATGTTCGGACAGGCTATCAACCGTTCGCCATGATGCTGACACCTGATATTACCATTATCCCCAGGACTTACTTTTCTACTTTGTCTATTATCTTTTTAAAAAAATTTTATTTCTTCATCTCTGCCAAAAACCATAAACCCCTGGTGGTGTCCATTGTTACAGGCGGCAATCTGTTTCCCGAATTTTTTCTTCATAACCATGAGGTTAATAATATAGCCTTTTTCCCGCCAGACATCTCCCCGGACAATGACCTCGCCAAAATTATCAGTCTTAGGATCGTAAAATAAGATGGCTGACTTTTCTTTTTCAATGCTGTCATTTTGTTCTTCCATCAGGATATTGATGATCCGCTCAAAACCAATGGAAAATCCTACCGCCGGTACTGACACTTTATTATATTTGCCGATCATATTGTCGTACCGGCCGCCGCCAGCTACCGAAGAACCATAGGGACCATAACTGACTTCAAAAATCAAGCCGGTATAGTAGCCCATTCCCCGGATGAGGGTAGAATCAAAGACCACCTTGAAATTATCCTTAGCCAGACTTTTGATGGTGTTAATCACCTGGGTTAGATTATCCACTGCTTCAGTATCTTCCACCCATTGTTCAAGGTTTTCCAGAGAAATATCAGTTACACAGGTCATCAGACATTCAACCGCTTTGTCATCGTGGTTCTTATCCAATAATTCCCGGGTCACGCCATCCACACCAATCTTATCCATTTTATCCAAACAGATACAGATGGATCCCACAGTCTCCGGAGCAAAACCGGATCTTTGAATAATAGCACTCAGCAACTTCCGATGATTTACTTTAATGGTAAATCCTTTAAGCCCAATTGCCAGTAATGCTTTGGCAGTGGTATCCATTAACTCAATTTCGGCATTGATTGTCGCATCTCCGATAATATCGATATCACACTGCTTAAAGGATCGATACCGCCCTTTTTGGGGACGCTCTGCTCGAAATACGTTACCTATTTGAATTGCCTTAAAAGGACTTTCCAAGACTTCCTGATTGTTGGAGTAAAAACGGCTCAGGGGTAAAGTTAAATCGAAACGCAAGCCCATGTCGCAAAGATCCAACACGCTTGCATCCTGTTTCAACTCTAATTTTTCCCCTCGCTTTAAGATGGTAAAAAGCATTTTTAAATTCTCGCCGCCTTCGCTTCCCAGTAACAGTTCTAAATTTTCCATCGCCGGGGTTTCAATCCGGGAAAAGCCATGAATCCGATATATTTCTAAAATCTTCTGTTCCAAATGATCCCGAATTTTCATTTCATCCGGGAGTATATCTCTGGTTCCCCTTACGGGTTTTGAACTTATCATTAGTCACCTTCTATACTAAAACGATTTGTTTATATGCCTTCTTACCCTTTTTAAGAATTAGTTTCCCGTCTGTAAAATCAGCTGGCGCAAACATGGCCTTAATGTCTTCGACTTTTTCACCGTCAACTAAGATGCCGCCTTGTTGTACCAAACGTCGTCCGTCACTTCTGGTGGAAATGAGTTTTGCCACTTCCAGGAGAGTAAGGATATCCAATCCGTCTCCTAAAGCCTCTTTTTTTAATTCAACACTTGGAATATCTGCATTCCCCTGGTCTCCGCTAAAGAGTTTTCGAGCTGCCGCCTGTGATTCATTCGCTACCGTCTCGCCATGAATGAGTTTAGTTACATAAAATGCCAGAATCTCTTTTGCCCGGTTAATCTCCGAGCCTTCCAGAGCGGCTAATCGTCGAACTTCTTCCATGGGCAGGAAGGTTAACAGAGACAAACATTTTTCTACATCAGCATCGGCAATATTTCGCCAATATTGGTAAAATTCATAAGGTGATGTTTTTTCAGGATCCAGCCATAAGGCACCCTTAGAGGTTTTTCCCATTTTAATGCCTTCACTGGTGGTTAAAAGCGAAAAGGTCATACCATAAACCTGTTCGCCATCCTTACGCCTTACCAGCTCAATACCGGCAATAATATTTGACCACTGATCATTCCCGCCAAACTGCATTTTACAGCCCAGTTCCTTGTGGAGCACATAAAAGTCATAGGCCTGGAGGAGCATGTAGTTGAATTCCAGGAAGGTAAGCCCTTTTTCATAACGTGATTTGTAGCAGTCAGCTGTGAGCATCCGATTCACTGAAAAATGAGCGCCGACATCGCGAAGGAAATCGATATAGTTAAGTGGCAACAGCCACTTGGCATTATTTACCATAACTGCTTTATCATCCTCAAAGGTCAAAAATTTTTCAAATACTTTCTTGAATTTTTCGCCATTTTCGGCAATCCGATCCGGCGTCATGACAAGACGCATATCAGTTCGACCTGAAGGATCTCCGATCATGGTGGTTCCGCCGCCGATTAAAGCAATGGGGCGATGTCCATGCTGCTGTAAATGTGCCATAACCATAATTTGAATGAAGTGTCCAATATGAAGGCTGTCCGCTGTTGGGTCGAATCCGATATAAAAAGCGACTGATTCTTTCCCCAGCAATTCCTTAATTTCCTCCTCATGGGTACATTGTTCAATAAAACCACGTTCCTGTAACACATGAAATACGTTTTCCATTATTTGCTTTATCCTTTCGTTTTTAAGATGAGACATCCCTGTTTATTGCAAATTCTATTCTTTTATTCATCAGGCTCTGAACCGTCATCCATTCTTAATCTTTCTCGATGGATTTCCCAACGTGTCAGGACCTCTTCGAAAAATACTTTAATGACTGCAAACATCGGAATAGCTACAAACATTCCCACTATCCCAAAAAGACTTCCGCCAACCACCACACTCACTAAAACCCAGAAGGGATTGAGTTCCACAATTTTCCCTAATACATTTGGGACTAAAATATTGCCATCAAACTGCAATACAATAATAATCCAAATAGTAAGCCACAATGCCTTTACCGGATCATCAATGAGAGTTATTGTTATCCCAAAAACAGCGCCAATAATCGGGCCAAAGTAAGGAATTACGTTCATAACACCAATAATCATGGCAATCAGAGGTGCATATGTCACACCCATCACAAGAAATCCCAGATAACACAAGAATCCAATGAGTATGGATGTGAGAATTTTTCCTGTAAAGTATTTGTAAAAAATATTATCTGCGGTAATCGCTGCCCAGCGGGAACCATTATAGAGTGTTTTATTCATCAGTGCTTTGGCAAACCGGTCTATTTGCTGGGTAATTTTTTCCTTGTCCAACATTAGATAGAAGCCGGTGAAAAAAACGATAAAGAATGAAATAATAAATCCAACGGTACCCTTAACAAAAATCAGGGCCACACTGCTAATATCCTTTATTGATCCGGGGTTAGTTCCATAATAAGCCGCTAACTGATTCATCATATCCCGGGGAGTAAGGACTTGCAGTCCATCAATGGTGAATTTTAAGGATGCCAGAATATCCTGAGCCGCACCACCTTGAGCCAAACTTCTGCCCAGCAGCTCATCAATTTTCGTTAAATTTCCAGGCATTTGATTGACAAAGCTTGTAAGGCTCTCAATCACTGATGGGATGGTTGCATAAAAAAAGAGAATAATTAAAATAATTGTAATAATATAAACAATGAGAATTGCAATCAGCCGTACCCCACCGGTATGCTCCTGACTTTTCGGCATTATTTTATAGACAAACTTCTCAATGCCCCGCATGGGTCTGAAAAGAAAATAAGCCAATACCACACCAATGAGAATAGGCATTAATATTCCAAAGATGCTTCCAATAGCACTAAAAATGATCGTTGTAATTGATCCAAAATTATCGAGAATTTTATAGATAAAAATCAACGCAACTGCGCCGACTAATAAGTAACAGTATTTCTTAATAAGTTCCCTATCAAATTTCAGTTTCAAAATTTCCTCCAAGACTATTTTTTGGTCCGATTAATATCTTAACACTTTACTTATAATAGTTAAAGCAGTTTCCATCAGTTCCTTAAGATTAGATTAATATAAAAGAAAATCGCCTGGAATAAAAGTTTTCCTTGTAATTTAGCGAAAATTATCTTATATTTTGAGGTGAACAAAAATTAAAATTAGGAGAAAGTATGATCTATCTTTCAATTATCGTTTTCGCCATTTTTCTTGATCAATATTCGAAGTATTTAGTGCTCACTCATTTAAAGCCGATGACTACTTTTCCTTTGATTCCCAATGTTTTTCATTTAACCTATACAGAAAATACAGGGGCTGCTTTTAGTCTGTTTTCTGATATGCAATATTTTCTCATTGCTACAACCGTGATTTTTATCCTCATTCTGGTCTGGCTATTAATCAAGATTCCTAAGATTAAAGAAAATCTTTGGGTGAACATTTCCATATCCTTCATTATTGGCGGGGCCATCGGCAATTTGATTGACCGTCTCCGGCTTGATTTTGTTGTGGATTTTTTGGATTTTCGGTTGTTTAACTTTGCCATTTTCAATTTTGCAGATTCATTTGTCGTCTGCGGCAGTATTTTTCTGGTCATTTCATTACTTAGCAATAAAAACTTTTTGGAAAATAACGATCTCGGTAAACTTAAGTAATGAATCTCTCCAATATTAAATCAAATAAAAACGAATGGACTTGTTCTGAATCACAGGCCCATTCGTTTTTTTATCACGCTTAAGTCAAACAAACGTTATAATAATTTTAACATGCACTCTCCGGTTGAGAAAATATGATCGCAGGCCGCCGTATTCGCTATGGCACCTTCCCGCTGTTCAATCCCTTTTATAATTTCCATATGCTGATTTACTAAAGGATTCTTATCCTCAATCCGATGAACATACTCTGCCCGAAAACGTTGCATCTGCTCCCTGAGGCTATTGATCATCTGCAGCAATTTTAAATTACCTGAAGCCTTATAAATAATTTCGTGGATATCCATATCATATTTGATAATCCCCTCTTCATCATTTTCTAAAGCTGCCTCGCCAAAGCGCTGATTCGCCAAATAAAGCTGCTCAATTTGTTCCTGAGAGGCATTTTGGGCTGCAAGTTCTGCGGCCAGGCCTTCTAACGCCCGACGGATTTCCATCATTTCCCTGAGATCATTTACTGACATTGGGGTGACATAGGCGCCTTTCCGAGGCACCATCTTAACTAAGCCCTCCAATTCAAGTTTTCTTATGGATTCACGTACCGGTGTTCTGCTGACACCCATTTCTTCAGCAAGCTGAACTTCCATAAGTCGTTGTCCCGGCTTTAACTCTCCTGTAATAATCGCACAGCGGATGGTTTCAAAAACAATTTCTCGTAGTGGCTTACATGAGCTTATATCAAGATTTAATCCCTTTTTTTCTTCATCCATTTAGTTCTCCTTTTTTTAACAGGTTTCACTGAGGAAACACATCGTGTATTTTTTTGAAAATAATTTCCAGGCATTTTCAGCCAAAGCTTTGTTTAAGTAGTAACCAATTACTGTAGGTCCACTTCCGGTCATAATGGAAGCTATGGCTCCGTGATGAATCAAATCATTTTTAATTTCATCAATTTCAGGATATTTTCCTATGACCAGAGGTTCAAAAACATTTCCCATAGCATGGCTCAATCCGATATAATCTTCCGCTTCCAATGAACGAATAACTTCAGGAATATCCGGTCGTTTTTTGATCGCATACGCATCCAAATATTTGAACGCCCAGGGAGTGGAAATATTCATATTCGGCTTTACAACAACCACATATAACTTTTTCATGGGTGATAGCGGGGTTATTTTTTCTCCAATACCCTCCACCAGTGCCGTTCCTCCCAGAAGGCAATAGGGTACATCAGCACCAATGGTCACTCCGATATTTATAAGTTCTTCCGTGCTAAGGCCTAAATTCCAAAGTGCATTCAGCCCCTTAAGTGTGGCTGCAGCATCACTGCTTCCTCCGGCCAGACCTGCTTCATGGGGAATCCTTTTTTCTAAATATATTTTTATTCCCTTATCCATATCAAAACGCTTTTGTAATTTTCTAAGAGCAATCATCACCAGGTTCTTTTCATCGAGCGGAATTCCCTGAACATTTGAAGTCAAGGTAACGCCTTTAGGACAGGATTCAAAAGTCAATGTATCTTGGAGCTCAATAGAGTGATTAACCATTTGCATTTCATGGTAGCCATCTTCTCGTTTACCCAGCACGTCCAAGGATAAATTTACCTTAGCCTGAGCTCTAACGACAATTTTCTCCATTACACCCCTCCTCGTACTTATTATAATGTATACTTTGTTCATTATAACATAACTCCTCATTCTTGTGAATGATAAAAACCATCGTTTAAACTCAGCTTTTTAGTGTATAATCTAACCATAACCTGGACAAGAAAGGTCTCATACTGATGACACAACACACACACGCAATTATTTTTGATTTCGACGGTACTTTAGTGGATTCCATGGGACTCTGGCATGAGATAGATGTACAATATCTTGGTGAACGGGGACTTGACTGCCCTGAAGATTTATCCTTTGAAATTTCCGGAAAAAGTTTCACCGAAACTGCCCACTATTTTAAAAAAAGATTTGACCTGACTGATTCTATTGATACAATTAAAGCCGAGTGGGACACCATGTCTCAGGATGCGATTTTATCAAAAATCGGTTTTAAGCCTGGTGCTCTGGCTTTTTTATCCTGGGTTTTTGAACATCATATTCCCATGGCCATTGCTACCTCCAACACCCGTTCAACCTTGGAACTCTTTCTACCCCATTATGGGATTGATCACTATTTTCATTCACTTCACTTCGCCTGTGAAGTAGGCATGGGAAAACCACACCCTGATGTATTTTTGGCTGCTGCAAAATCTTTAGGGGTTTCCCCGGAAAACTGCCTTGTCTTTGAGGACACGTTAGAGGGTATCCAAGGGGCTTTAGCTGCTGGGATGAAGGTAATTTCTGTGGATGATGCCTATCAATACCATCGCCTGGCCTCCATCCAAAACGCAACCCTTTGTCATATTGAAAATTTCCAGGAATTGATGAACGAAAATTTTTATAACCGTTTCTTTCAGGAGGATAATGATGACCATTCATTTTAAAAACGATTGGGAACTTCCCATTCAACAGGAACTCAACCAGGACTATTATAAAAAACTACGGCACTTTTTAATTAAGGAGTATCAATCTAATTTGGTTTATCCTCCAATGGAGGATATCTTTAATGCTTTTCAGTACACATCCTATGCCGATACCAAGGTTTGTATCATCGGTCAGGACCCCTATCACGGTCCTGACCAAGCCCAAGGTTTTTCCTTCTCGGTAAAGCCCGGGGTTCCTATTCCCCCTTCACTTCTTAATATTTATAAGGAACTCAACGCAGATCTTGGGTATGCCATTCCCAACCATGGATGTCTAAAAAAATGGGCGCGCCAAGGTGTGTTACTCCTTAACGCTGTCCTTACTGTTCGTGGTGGGCAGGCCGCGTCTCATCGAAACATGGGTTGGGAAACTTTTACCAACAAAATGATTGAAACTCTGAACCAGCGAGAGGAACCAGTAATCTTTATTCTTTGGGGGCGGGATGCTCAAAATAAAATCCTCCTGATTACCAACCCACAGCATCCCATTATTAAATCCCCCCATCCCAGCCCTCTTTCCGCCCACCGTGGTTTTTTTGGGAGTCGTCCTTTTTCAAAGGCAAATGCCCTTCTGGAAAGCCGTGGGGCCAAATCCATCGACTGGGAAATTACAGATAATGATTGCCTTGAAGATTGATGGAGCTGTCTATTTTGGTATGGATACAAAATCATCTTGTTTTTGAACAGCTCAATGGCTTTTTTATTTTCATCACTAATTTTGGGGCAACGGCATTTGAGGGATTCTACTTGCAATATTTTTAATGCTAAAGAAAGAAACCCGATTAACTGGCCTAACCCTGCTGGTCTCACTGACATTGTGTGGGCTCTTTGTGAAATCCGACACTTAACCTTATAGCGCGCCCACGGCCCTATATGGCCTACGAAATCCAGCTTCTCATTCCCAAACCCCTGGACCTTTACTTTCCATCTGGATATAGTGCTTCAGTCTTTGCTTTTGTCTGGGCTTATTTTATTACTCGAAAGGATTTGTGGCGATGGGGACTGCTGTTTTTCGCACTTCTGGTTTCTTTTACCCGGCTTTATCTTTTTGTACATTATCCCACCAACGTTTTAGGCAGCATCATCATTGGTATTCTCTATTGCGTATCTTTCCAAATGGCTGGTGTATCTGGTTTAAGGATCATCCTATCATGGTAAAATTTCTTTCCATATAGAGAAGACAAAAGCAATTTGCAAAAATAAAAGGCCCAAGCCTGGTTTTACTCTTAATAAACTGAGTAGCCAGGCTTAGGCTTTATTTATACTCTGAGCATTTTTCCCAGACCCAGTGATTTTCGAAGAATCATTATTTCTTCTAAATTCAATTGACCTGGGGCTGTTTTTCCACTCCCGGCAACATAGGTTAAAGAACCCCCACATAATTCTGGGGCAACCCTGGTAATACTCCCAAGGGCTCCCATGGCAATGGCAATAAGCGGCTTTACTGTGCTTTCGTTTTTATTGAGGCTTGCACCAATAAGCTGTCGCATGTCCTCTTCCGATGAAGGGGTCACTGCCAACTTTAGAACATCCGCCCTCTGGTTTTCCATGGCATCATAAATTTCATTAATTTCTTTCGCGTTAGGCGTTTTTGTGAAATGATGATGGGAAAGGATGAGCCCACAGCCTGTATTTTCCAGAGCTTTTTTCACACCCTTTAAAAACGCCTGATCGCTTTTTAACTCAACATCCACATAGTCTGCTACGCCTGCAGCGAATCCGATGGCTTCCAGTCTCACACTATCCGAAGTCTCATAAGCGCCACCTTCGTTATGGCTTCGGAATGTATAAATAATCCCAGGATCTCCTTTGATTGTTTTCAACTTCTTCAAAATCTTTATTTCTTCATCAACGGTTAAGGCTTCCCCTGGGCGAAAATAATCCCGCCGCCATTCTAAAAAATCATAACCGCTTTTACCTGTTTCCTCAACTTCTTTAAAAAGTGCCACTTCGGTTCCTGAAATCAAGGGCATACATGAGGTAAATTTATTTTTTTCTATTAATTTTCCAGTTCTAACCATTATTTCGCTCCTCCAGCTCTCTTTTACTTCTGATTTAATAAACCAATGTTTTTTATTTCCACAGAAATAGTCCCATCCGGGTTGTTTTTGAACTCGATAATATCATTTCTGTTTAACTGATCTGCAGGAATACTAATTTCAATTCCTGTATCTGTGATGAATTTCTGCTTTTTGAAAATTTTCTTTTCTATGTTCTGAGTTACCGGAACCGTTTTCTCAAATAACCCGTTTTGTTCCACCGCTTCTTTAAATTTCGCCTGAACCATTTCATCCCCATTAAAGGTTATTTTGGCAATATTGTCAATATCAATTTCACTATCTGCTTCATAATCATCAGCCATGACCTGCTTAACGGTGTTGAGTTTATTAATATCTCCAGAATATTCTGTGGCAATTATCTTCTTTACTGTCTTCTCAACAATGTCGAAGGCTTCTTTTTCTGAAATGGCATCCTCACATTGGAGTAATTGGTTTGAAATATAATAATCTTTTTGATTATCAATGGAATATTTCTTTTCCTTTATCAAGATCTCATTTGTTCCCATATTGATAATTACAAATTCATCCAGCTTTTGGCTTTCGGTCGGAAGCACACAGGGTTGAACCAAAATATCATTGGACAACCCATGATCCGTATTCACGTAATGGATATATCCATGCTTATAATTGAACTTAAAAATTCCAAGATGGGTTTCATGCTTCAGGTCAAAATCAACAAAAACCAGATCGGCTGATGGGATCTCAATGTGTTCCAGCATATAATCGAAAAACAACTGGGATATTTCCCGACTCGCCCGGACCAGTTCATCAGGATGACTCCGATATTCCGAAATAAGATCTTTAAAGCTACTTTGACTTCTAAAGGCAGTTCGCTTTATATCAGCGTCTTTTATTGATCTTTCCACATGCTTTTCAACGTATTCTTTAACACCTGTTGTCATATTCAGTAAAACATCCGACAAAACCGGGATCCCGGCATTTGTATCCAATACATGCAAAATTGATTTGTTGATTGTAATATCGTTATCCATTTTAGCTCCTAATTCTCTCTTGTCCGATTTATTGTATCATAAATAATTAAAACTTTTTCGGGGTAAAAAAAATCACCATCAGTGATGGTGATTTGATCCAGATTACCCTGGTTTTACATTCAAATGGTGCGCCCTGGGGGGCTCGAACCCTCAACCAACTGGTTCGAAGCCAGCTACTCTATCCAATTGAGCTAAGGGCGCACATGCATTGATAAAAAAGAATACAATAGACTAAGGCCTATGTTTCTTCAATTTTGTATAATTGATGGAGCGGAAGACGAGATTTGAACTCGCGACCCCCGCCTTGGCAAGGCGATGCTCTACCGCTGAGCTACTTCCGCTTAAAGTGGTGCGGATGAAGGGAGTTGAACCCCCACATCGTAAGATACTAGATCCTAAGTCTAGCGCGTCTGCCAGTTCCGCCACATCCGCATAAGCAATGTTATCGACAAGTATTATCAAAGTTACTGTCTGTAACGTGCCTGATTATAATAACAAACTCCAGGCCGTTTGTCAACCAATTTCAATTTCTTTTTGAATCTCATCTTTGAAAAGATACATAATGTTCTTTTTTGATCCATAAATAAACACTCTATCCCCCTGCATAATCTGATCTGTTGCTATGACATGATCTATTGTGGTATTTCCGCGTTTAATCAATAGCACATTTAACTTATACGTATGACGAAAATTCATTTCAAGCAGTGTTTTCCCCATAATTTCACGAGGAATACTTGTTACAAAAACTTCAGCAATCAGATTGTCGTGAAACATTTCTAAAATCCGAACGTTGTTATAAAAGAGACCTCTTGGTTTATTTTTTGCCAGTGATTCCACGAGAAGATCAAATCTTCTAATGATCCATTTTGATCGGGTGATTGTTAAAATAAGAATAAGGAAAACAACAGAATATACAATGGTCCACCAATCTATTTGATTACCCGAGGAACGCATAAACAAATTTACTAATATCGAAACCCCTGTTACAGCAAAAAGATAACCAAAAATCATCATCATTCTGGCTAAATGTCGTCGTGCTACCGAATTAAGGATAAGTTCGCTTTCTTTAGTGGTAAATCCACTGTTTGTCATACAGGAAATAGCTTGGAAACGCGCTTTATCCTCTTTTAATCCAGTGAGCCGAAAAAGAACGGTAAAGATCTCCACCGATACTAAATAGGCAATAATTAAAATAAAAAAACTGACCAGCGATGTGTTAAAACCCATTGACTCCCCTTTCTTATAACGCCCAATACCCGTTCTCTTAAATAGCTGAAAGTACGCATTTGAGACATCATTTTCTTATTAATAAAGAAGTTACCTGATATTCGTTCATTATGTTATCCATTTCTAAAAAAAGTTATCACTTCTAGTCTTATACATTCCTTCATATATTCATGTTTTTAAAAGGCATAAATTTTGGAATAAGGTCTATATTGTAAAATGCATCAAAGGGCTCAATCCACTTTCTATAGCATATCACACAAATATTTATTCTGGGTTTTTGTTTAATCAGCTCTTTCATATATACCACATAATCATGATTATAAACTGGCATATCACATAAAGATATTATGATTTTGAGTGTATGAGCCCTGTGTATAGAGCTGCCAGAGACGCTTATATTTCCATGGCATCAGGCTAGAAACCTTTCACCCCATTAATTTCCGGGAAATCCTCTTGGTTACATCTAATAATAATATCATCAAAATCCTTTGAGAGTTGCACAACAATCCGCTTAAGAATGTTTTCACCGCCTAAGCGAAGCTTTTTTATCATATCCCATTCTTTGACTGAGACCTCCAGCCAGAATAGCTGCTGTTTTTATTGGTTCCAACTAATCTCCCTTATGCTCTAAAAGAAAAAGGGGAGCTTGCGCACCCCTTTTCATGATAAACTATTTTACTTAATAACTATTTACTAATATGAACCTTGACAACTTTAAACGGTGGAATTTTTGCAATCGGATCCAGGTCACCACCTGTCAGGTAATTCGCTCCACCATTAGGTCCATAATGGAAAGGCATGAAAAGGTTGGCTTCCATTACTCCCGGGTTAAAGCGTGCCTTTACAGAAACAGTTCCTCTTGGTGAGGTAATATTGACAAAATCGCCCTTGGCGATACCATAGGCTTCGGCTGTCACTGGGTTCATTTCCACAAAAGACTCTCCTGCAATCTCTTCAATTCCTGGAGTACGCTTAGTCATTGTTCTGGTATGGTATTGTTCGAGTATTCGACCGGTCATCAGGATTAAAGGATACTCTTCATCCGCTTGATCCTGTGGTGGTATGTAGTCCGCAATGGCAAACCATCCTTTACCACGGGTGAATGTCCCTTTATGTAAGAATCTTGCCCCTTCAGAGTCTTTGCTCAGGCAAGGCCATTGAATACGATCTCCATTACGAAGTCGTTCATGGGATACCCCTGTATAGCTAGGCGTTACTGATGCAACTTCTTCCATGATTTCTTCATCAGAGGTAAAATCAAAGCCCTTATAGCCCATTTTTTTAGCAATTAAACCAATAATGTCCCAATCGGCTTTAGCACTCCCTGGAGCTTCAACTGCTTTTCGTAATAGTTGAATCCGTCGTTCTGTACTGGTAAAAGTCCCATCTTTTTCTGCATAAACAAATGCCGGCAATACGACGTCTGCATATTCGGTGGTTTCTGTTTGGAAGATATCCTGAACCACAATGAAGTTACCTTTGGACAGGGCTTCCTTTACATGATTCGTGTTAGGATCTGAAACCACGGGGTTCTCACCCATTACATATAAAAACTTGATGGTGCCATCACCTACGCCATCGACGATTTCAGTTAATGTTTTTCCGGCATTTTCCGGAAGTTTTGCATCCCAGGCTTTTTCAAATTTAGCCTTAACTTCTGGGTTTGCTATTTTTTGATAACCGGGAAGATCTCCTGGTAATGCGCCCATGTCACAGGCACCCTGTACATTGTTCTGTCCACGAAGTGGGTTAACGCCACAACCTTCTCGACCAATTTTTCCCGTAAGCATAGCCAGGTTACCTACAGACATAACCCCATCAGTACCAGTTTTATGTTGGGTCACGCCCATAGAATAGAAAATGCCGCCTTTGTCTTTTGTTGCATAAAGATGCGCTGCTTTACGGATATCCTCTGGATCAACTCCGCAAATTTCTGCACAGGATTCAACAGTAATAGTATTCATAAATTCTATAAATTCTTCATAGCCTTCAGTACGTGCTTTACAGAAATCTGCGGCTTCCGCACCTTCATCTAAAATAGCACGCATCAGACCATTCAAAATAGCAACATTAGTTCCTGGTTTAATTTGTAAAAACACGTCTGCATATTTTGCCAATTCTATTCTACGGGGTTCTGCAACAATGAGTGCTGCCCCTTTTTGCTGACGCTGTTTAATTTTTGCGCCTATAATTGGATGGGTTTCTGTTGTGTTAGACCCGATGACAAATATGACATCCATGATGTCCACTTCATCAATACTATTGGTCATAGCACCACTACCAAAGGATTTTGCTAAACCCGCAACGGTAGAAGCATGACACAGACGTGCACAATGATCCACATTATTAGTTTCTCCAACAACTCGGATAAACTTTTGAAAGACATAATTATCTTCATTGGTACATCGTGCTGAGGATAATCCGGCCACTGCCTGTGGTCCCTCTGCTTTTGCTTCTTTGAGTTTTGTAACCACTAGTGACAAAGCTTCTTCCCAAGTTGCCTCTTCCAGAACACCATTTTTTCTAATTAAAGGTGTTGTTAGGCGGTCAGGACTACTTACAAAATCATAGCCAAAACGGCCCTTTACACAAAGCAAATTGTCATTCACCTTTCCTTCGGTACTAAAAACATCAGTGATCTTATTATCAAGCACTTTCAGGTTTAAAGTACAACCAACGCCACAATAGGGACAAATGGTTTCTACATTTTTTGTATAGGCAAAAGGTTTGAATTTCTTAGGCGCCAAAGCCCCTGTAGGACAAACTGCAACACAATTTCCACAGCTCGTGCAGTCAGAATTTCTTCTTGGAATATCAAAAACAGGATTAATCGTAGTTTCATAGCCACGATCACATTGAGCTAAAATATGACTGCATTGGAGATGCTCACATACTTTGATGCATCGATTACATAAAATACATTTATTGGGATCATAGGTATAGAATGGATTGGAGTCATCAATGGGTTTTTCCATCACCATTTCTGTTCCAAATTCTTTTACATCATCATATTCCATACAGTTTGCATCATATTTTACAAATTCACAAGAACCGTATTTATAACAGGTCACACAGTCAAATGCGTGATTCGACATGAGCATTTTTAATACAAAACGTCGTGCCTTTCGTACCTCCAGTGTATTGGTATTAACCACCATACCTTCTGCTACTGGAGTTGAACAAGACGTTTCAAATCGTCTTGCCCCAACAACTTCAACGAGACACATCCGACAGTTTCCATCTGGCGTAAAGTCTTTAAAATTACACAGAGTGGGGATGTCGATACCAACGGAACGGGCTGCCTTTAAGATTGTTGTTCCTGGTTCAACACTAATATTTTGTCCATCAATTGTCAAATTAACCATATAATTATTTCTCCCTTCTTTTACACCTGTATTATATTCTAAATCTTTAGTTTTGTCATTGATGTTTTTTTGTCATTCTTTTTTTTCTTAACTTTTTTAAATCAATTTTACCTAATTAATTACTTCTAATGATTTGAAACCCTGATATACTGTCATTTTTCTCAATACATCATGTTCTTTTGACTTTATACAACTTAAAGATATCCAGTTACCATTGTTGAATTATATAAAAATACATCCGAACAAATGGGCAATAAAATACCCTTCATTAAAAAACGAAGGGTATATAAAGATCAATCTTTGGAGCGGAAGACGAGATTCGAACTCGCGACCCCCGGCTTGGGAAGCCAGTGCTCTACCACTGAGCCACTTCCGCAATGTACTGATTATACCAGTAAAACTGTGTGCCTGCAAGCTTTTCGAACATGATTTAATAAATATTCACTATATTAATGGATATTCCTGTTTTAAGACTAGGGCTGACTCTTTAAAAAAGATTAGTTTTTGTTATAGTAGTTTTCACTTAAAATTGTAAGTGTATAGTTTTTCTTATCATTATCCCATTTGCATCCCAGTCGTTTTGCAACATCAACTGGATTCTCTTTTCTTTAAAGATTTCCATTGATTCTCATAAGCAATGCAATAATTAGTATCTTCCCTGTATAATACGTTCTTGATTCTATCAGATTCCCCATTGATGAACAAGGGTATTTAAGTTTCTATTTTATTATCTTATGCTTCGCGAGTCATTTTCTCACTGTAACATAAGAAAATTCTGACTAAAATTAAAACTAATTTGAGTAAAAAAATAAAACCCCTGTAAATAGCGGTTTTTTATTGTTTGAAATGGTGACCCATGGGCGGCTCGAACGCCCGACACCCTGATTAAAAGTCAGATGCTCTACCAACTGAGCTAATGGGTCAGAATAAAATATTAATATTAATGATCGTATTTTATTTGAAAACTCTTTTCATCCGAATTTGGATGAGTTTTCAATTAAAATGCGTTCGTTTTATCACTGTCGTTTCGCTTGCGCTCAACTTCCGACCAATTTTTTACCAAAAATTGGGGTAAAACTTTGGTGGGAGAAGATGGATTCGAACCATCGTAGACGCCGTCAACGGATTTACAGTCCGCCCCCTTTAGCCACTCGGGCATTCTCCCATTGTTTTTTTGCAAAAAAATGGAGCTGATGAACGGACTTGAACCGTTAACCTGCTGATTACAAATCAGCTGCTCTGCCAATTGAGCCACATCAGCCTAAATAAAATCGTCTATCGGGTTTCAAACGTACTCCTGAACAGTTGCAAATAACTAAGTGATTCACACCAAATAAAAAATTTGGGTTCTCTACTTATGCCAATTGAGCCACATCAGCCTAAATAAAATCGTCTATCGGGTTTCAAACGTACTCCTGAACAGTTGCAAATAACTAAGTGATTCACACCAAATAAAAAATTTGGGTTCTCTACTTATGCCAATTG
>Ga0209748_1000513_pt1 | contig 20628 bp, 15 predicted proteins | sample BarGraIncu00421A_FD_185490 | JGI IMG/M metagenome (GOLD analysis project Ga0209748, IMG submission 185490) | Arctic peat soil microbial communities from Barrow, Alaska - Barrow Graham LP Incubations 004-21A (SPAdes) (version 2) | ecosystem: Environmental > Terrestrial > Soil > Wetlands > Peat... | reverse complement strand
AACCGTTCCTGCTGGTCGAGAGCGACGTCGTCTTCGACGAGCATCTGCTGGCGCCGCTGCTGCAACCCGAGCGGATCGCCGTCTCCCGGCAGCTGCCGTGGATGAGCGGCACCACGGTCACGCTCGACGGGGACGGCAACGTCAACGCCTTCTACCCGCCGCCCCCGGGCGTCTACGGCCAGCACTGCACCGACGCAGGCCACTTCATGGCGGTCAACATCTGCAGCCTCGCGCGCGACACCTGGGGCACGGTCTGCGAGCGACTCGACCAACATGTGGCAGCCGGCCAGACCGGCTGCTTCTACGAGTCCGTGTTCGAGGAGATGGCCGTCGACGGCAGCATGGCCCCCGCGGCCGTGATCTTCCCCGCCGAACGTTGGTACGAGATCGACACGCCGGCCGATCTGGGCGCGGCCGAGCTGGTGTTCCCGAGGCGCCTGCACGCCGCAGGAAGGTCAGAGCGGCGGGCCCTCAGGCCTGGAGCGGCGGTGTGAGCCGGAGCGCCTCGCGGCCGCCGGCAGGTCCCGGGCCCATGCTCTCGCTCGCCCGGGACCCGCCCAACGTGTGCTCGCTGGCCGGGCTCCTCGCCGCGGTGCTCGGGCTCTACTTCGCGATCCGCGGCGTCTACCCGGCGGCCATGATGGCGCTGCTCTGGGCGGTCGTCTTCGACTGGAGCGACGGCCTCATCGCGCGACGCATGAAAGGACGCACGGCCGATCAGGGGGCTTTCGGCGCACAGCTCGACTCACTGATCGACCTCGTCAGCTTCAGCGTCGCGCCCGCGCTGCTGCTCCTGAGCGCCGGGCGCTTCAGCCCCTGGTTCGTCCCCGGCGCCTTTGTGATCCTCGCTACGGGGGTCATCCGGCTGAGTTACTTCAACGTCTTAGGGCTGCTCGACGATTCGACCTACCGGGGGTTGGCGCTCGACAACAACGTCCTCGTCCTGGCGCTCCTCTTCGTCTTCGAGCCAGTCGTCGGCATGACGATCTTCGCCATCGTCCTCTACGTCGCCTTGATGGTGCTGGCCGCCCTCAACGTGGCTCCGATCGGGACGCCCAAGCTCTGCGGGCGCTGGTACTACGCCGTCATCCTGTATGCGCTCGTGCTGAGCGGGGTCTACGGATGGCAGCTGCCGTAGCCGACGGGGCGGGGCCGCGGGTCTGACGACCCGCGGCCCCGCCCCGTTCATCTGCTGCACCCGGCCGCGCGGCGCCCGGCCGCGGCAGGTACGAGCCGCGGAAGCGCCTCAGGCCGTCATAGCTTGGAGAAGTACTTGTCGACCTCCCAGTCGGTGACCTGCTCGCGGTACTCGTACCACTCGTTGAGCTTGTTGGTCACGAAGCGCTCGAAGACGTGCTCGCCGAGGGTGCGGCGCACGAGCTCGCTCTGCTGCGTCTCGGTGATCGCCTCGTACAGGTTGTTGGGCAGGGCGCCCAGACCGATGGCCTCGCGCTGCTCGGCGTTCATCTTGTAGATGTTGGGCTCCACGCTCGGCGGCAGCTCGTACTCCTGCTCGATGCCCTCGAGACCGGCGGCCAGCATCACGGCGAAGGCCAGATACGGGTTGGCCGCCGGATCCGGGTTGCGCAGCTCGGCGCGCACCGTGTCCTCCTTGCCCTGCACGTAGAGCGGCACGCGGATGAGCGCCGTGCGGTTGCGGTGCGCCCAGCTGATGTACACCGGCGCCTCGTAGCCGGGCACCAGCCGCTTGTAGCTGTTCACGTACTGGTTGACCACCGAGGTGAACTCGCGCATGTGCTTGAGCTGCCCGGCGATGAAACTCTTGGCGATGTCGCTGAGGTGGTCGGGGTCGTCGGCGCTGAAGAAGGCGTTGTCGTCGCCGCGGAACAGCGACTGGTGCACGTGCATGCCGCTGCCGTTCTCGCCGTGGAGCGGCTTGGGCATGAAGGTCGCGTGCACGCCGTTGTGGGCCGCGACCTCCTTGACGATGAGGCGCGTGATCATCACGCGGTCGGCCATGATGAGGGCCTCGTCGTAGTGCGGGTCGATCTCGTGCTGCGAGGGCGCCACCTCGTGATGCGAGGCCTCCATGGGGATGCCGAGCTTATCGAGGGTGCGCATGGTCTGCTTGCGCAGGTCGTTGCCGAGGTCGGCGGGCAGCACGTCGAAGTAGCCGCCGTCGTCGATGAGCTCGGGCTCCGCGGGGCTCTTGAAGTAGAAGTACTCGAGCTCCGGACCCACGTAGAAATCGAGGCCCAGCTTCTGGGCGCGCTCGAGTTGGCGGCGCAGCACCCAGCGCGGGTCGCCCTCGAAGGGCTTGTAGTTGCGGTCGAGGACGTCGCAGAACACGAACGCGGTGCGCTCGCTGCCCTGCGCCCAGGGCAGCACCGTGAACGTGCTCCAGTCGGGCATGGCCACGATGTCCGACTCCTCGATCTCGGCGTACCCGCTGATCGAGGAGCCGTCGAAGGCGGCGCCGCTCTCGAGCACGCTGTGCAGCTGGCGGTCGGGGATCTCGACCATCTTGAGGTTGCCGAGGATGTCCGTGAACCACAGCTGGATGTGCTTCACGTTCTGGTCCTTGACGACCTTGGTCATCGTGGCCTGGTGCTCTGTGCTCATCGTCATCCTTTCAGGCCGTGGGCGCACGCCGTGGCGAGCGCGAGGGTGGGGTGGGCGGCGACGCGGGGGTGGCGATGGCCGGGGACGGGAGGCCCGGGTGACGGCGCCGGAGGCCCGAACGCCGAATCTGTACGCGATGTCTGCTGCTTGAGGACGAAGGCGGTGTCGCCTGTGCTGATCATGCCGATCCCTCTCCTCAGAGGTGGATGTGATGGATGGCTGGGAAAACGAGTCAGTCTAGCGTGAGGGCCTCCTCTCTGGCCTGCCGGCGACGGCGGAGCGAGCCGCCGGCCCATGTGCTGATCGTCTGTACTGCGCGCGCAGGTTAGGCTACTCTGTCCCAACTGTGAACGCAAACCTGTACATCATGTCCATAGAATGTGACCTTGGATTCTAGTCTACCACGTGGAACGCCCTTGAACGGGGAGCATGCCGCCTGCGGCGTCGGCTTCGTGGCGGCGATCGACGGGGCGCCGCGACGCGACGTCGTGGAGCTGGCTTTGACCTCCTTGGCGCGACTCGAGCACCGCGGCGGCCTCGGGGCGGGCGGTCAGGCCAGCGACGGCGCCGGTCTGCTGACCGCCATCCCCTGGGACGTGCTCCGGCCGTGGCTGGACGAGCACGGCCCGGCGGGGGCGAGCGTCGCGCCGGACCCGGCCACGGTCGGTATGGCGGTCGGCATGGTCTTTCTGCCCGCCGACACGGGGCGGCGGCGACTCTGCCGCGATCTCGTGGAAAAGGCGCTGCGCGACGAGCGGATGACGGTCGCCGGATGGCGCGCGGTGCCCGTGGACGAGAGCGCACTCGGGCAGGGCCAGCAGGCGGCCGCACCTCGCGTCGAGCAGGTCGTCGCAAGCTCGCCGCTGCGCGGCGACGACCTCGAGCGGTCGCTGCTTCTGGCGCGCCGCAAGATCGGCAAGGCGCTCGCCGCCCAGCAGACCATCAGGCGCCTGGACGATCTCTACGTGTGCTCGCTCTCGTCGCGCACCATCGTCTACAAAGGCATGGTCACGTCGGCCGTGCTGCCCGGGTTCTACGCCGATCTGCGCGACCCCGCGTACGCCGCCGCGTTCGCGATCTTCCACCGGCGGTTCAGCACGAACACCGCCCCCAAGTGGAGCCTGGCGCAGCCCATGCGCATGCTGGCCCACAACGGCGAGATCAACACCCTTCAAGGCAACCTCGAGTGGATGGCCGCCCGCGAGCCGGACCTGGCCCACCCCCTGTGGGGAGAGCGTATCCGCGACCTGCTCCCCCCCGTGCACGCGGACAGCAGCGACTCGGGCGCCCTCGACAAGCTCCTGGAGCTTCTCGTGCGCTCGGGGCGGAGCCCGCTCGAGGCCGTCATGATGTGCATGCCGGAGGCCTACGAGAACCGCGCCGACCGCGGCGAGCACGCCGCGATCGTCGACTTTTACGACTACTACAGCGGCGTGCTCGAAGCCTGGGACGGCCCCGCTCTCGTGGCCTTCAGCGACGGCTGCGTGGTCGGGGCCGCGGTCGACCGCAACGGCCTGCGCCCGGCGCGGTTCGCGCGCACCCGGTCGGGGCTCGTGGTCCTCGCCTCCGAGGCCGGAGCCGCCGGGCTGCCCGCCGAGGACGTGCTCGAGAGAGGCCGCCTGGGGCCGGGCGAGATGCTGGCCGTCGACCTCGAGGCGGGGGAGCTGCTGCGCAACGCGCGCATCAAGCCCGAGGTCGCCGCGCAACGGCCCTACGGCGCCTGGCTGAGCCGGCACCGCCGCGACGCGGCGCTGGCGGCCGACGCGGCGCCGGCGCACGCCGGCGAGGCGGAGCGGACGTGCGCCGAGACGCTGGCGGCCCGGCCGGCCGGCGGCGCGACGGCGCTGCTGCGCCGCCAAGCCGCCGCCGGCTTCACGGCCGAAGACGTCGACATGATCCTCCTGCCCATGGCGCAACGCGCCCGCGAACCGCGCTTCTCCATGGGCAACGACACACCGCTGCCGATCCTCTCGAGCAAGCCCCACACGCTCTACGACTACTTCGCCGAGCGCTTCGCGCAGGTCACGAATCCGCCCATCGACCCCCTCCGCGAACAGCTCGTGATGTCACTGGCCATGCGCCTCGGCGCGCGCGGCAACCTCTTGACCTCGGGGCCCGGGCACGCGCGTCAGCTGGAGTTGCCTTCGCCCATCCTCGACGAGGCCGGGCTGCGCTCCCTCTGCGATTCCGACCTCCGCGTGGCGCAGGTCTCGACCGCCTACGACGTGACCGGTGGGCCCTGGGGCCTGCGCGAGGCCGTCGATCGGCTGACCGCGAACGCCGTGGCCGCAGTGCTCAACGGCGTGGAGATCCTCGTGCTCAGCGACCGGCCGGGCCCTTTGGCCCCGGAGACCAGCCACGTGCCGCCGCTTCTGGCCGTCGGCGCGGTCCATCGGCGTTTGCTCCACGAGGGCCTCAGGTGCCGCGCGTCGCTCGTCGTCGACGCGGCGCAGTGCTGGAGCGTGCACCACTTCGCCTGCCTCATCGGGTACGGGGCGTCCGCCGTGTCGCCGCACCTGGCCTTCGAGACCGTGCGTCACCTGAGCGCCGAGGGGCGGCTGCGCGGCGCGCCCGACGCGGCGCCTCTGAGCGCCGCGGACGCGGAGCGCAACTATCGCGTCTCCGCCGAGCGCGGGCTCTTCAAGATCCTCTCCAAGATGGGCATCTCGCGCCTGTCCAGCTACCTCGGCGCGCAGCTCTTCGAGGCCATCGGTGTCGGTCCGGACCTGCTGGAGCTGGGATTCCTCGACACTCCCTCGCGGATCGGCGGTCTGAGCGTGGAGGAGCTGGCGCAGGAGACGGTGTGGGTGCATCAGCAGGCGTTCCCGGAGCTCACCATCGAGAAGTTGCACAACTTCGGCTTCCTGCGCTTTCGGCGCGGCGGTGAGTATCACCTCAACAACCCGGAAGTGGCGAAGACGCTGAGGCGCGCCTGCGTGGAAGGGCGCGCCGATCTCTACGCGCGGTTCTGCGAGCTGCTCTCCAGCCGACCGTGCACCGTGCTGCGCGACCTCGTGCGACCCCAGGGCGACCGCCTGCCGGCGCCCGTCGAAGACGTGGAGCCGGCGGACGCCATCCTGCGGCGTTTCTGCACCGGCGGCATGTCGCTGGGCGCCCTGTCGCCGGAGGCCCACGCGGTGCTGGCCATCGCCATGAACCGCATCGGAGGCAAGTCCAACTCGGGGGAGGGCGGCGAAGACCCCGCCCGCGCCGTCCCGCTGGACCACGTCGGCGCGGGCGGGGTGTCCGACCGCTACCCCGGCCTTCGCGGCCTGCGGCCTGGAGACGTCGCCGCCTCGCGCATCAAGCAGGTCGCCTCCGGCCGCTTCGGGGTCACGCCCGCGTACCTCGCCGCCGCCGATCAGCTGGAGATCAAGATCGCCCAGGGCGCCAAGCCCGGCGAGGGCGGCGAGCTGCCCGGCGAGAAGGTGACGGGCGCCATCGCCGAGCTCCGCCACGCCCAGCCCGGGCGCACCCTGATCTCGCCGCCGCCGCACCACGACATCTACTCGATCGAGGACCTCGCGCAGCTGGTCTTCGACCTGAGACAGGTCAACCCGACCGCGAGCATCGCCGTGAAGCTCGTGTCGGGATGGGGCGTCGGGACCATCGCCGCCGGCGTCGCCAAGGCGGACGCCGACGTGATCACCATCTCGGGGCACGGCGGCGGCACGGCCGCCGCCTCGCTGAACTCGATCAAGCACGCCGGGATCCCCTGGGAGCTCGGCCTCGCGGACGCGCACCGGGCACTTACCGCCAGCGACCTTCGCGAACGTGTGCGCCTGCGCGTGGACGGCGACCTGCGCACCGGTCGGGACGTCGTGCTGGCGGCGTTGCTGGGCGCCGAGGAATACGCCTTTGGCACCGCCGCGCTGATGGCCGAGGGCTGCGTCATGGCGAGGGTGTGCCACACCGACCGGTGCCCGGTCGGCATCGCCACGCAGCGAGAGGAGCTGCGGGCGCGCTTCGGCGGCGAGCCCCAGCACGTTGTCAACTACTTCACGTTCGTCGCTGAGGAGGTCCGCGCGCACCTCGCTCAGCTGGGCTTCCGCACTCTGGCGGACATCGTCGGCCGCGCCGATCTTCTGCAGAGCGCGGAGGTCGAGCTGCCCAAGACCGCCGGCATCGACGTGACCTGGATGCGGACGCCCGCCACCGGACCCGACGACCGCGCCTGGCTGCGCCACGCGACCCACGCCGCGGCGGAGCCGGGTCTCGACGAGCGGCTGCTCGCCGACCCCGAGGTGGCCGCCGCCATCGCAGAGCACGGCGAGGTCACGCGCCGCGCCGCGGTCGCGAACCGCGACCGCGCCCTCGGCGCCCGCCTCGCCGGCGCCATCGCCAGGGCCCACGAGCGCGAACCGTTTCGGGGGAGCATCAGGCTGGAGCTCAGCGGCGCCGCGGGCCAGAGTCTCGGCGCCTTCATCCCCGCCGGGGTGACGCTCGATCTGCGCGGGGAGGCCAACGACTACGTGGGCAAGGGCATGGCCGGCGGCACGATCATCCTCAGGCCGCTGGCGACCGGGCTCGGCGCCGCAGGCGACGTGATCGCCGGCAACACGTGCCTGTACGGCGCCACCGGCGGGAGCTTCTTCGCCGACGGCCGCGTCGGCGAACGCTTCGCCGTGCGCAACTCCGGCGCCCGAGCCGTCGTCGCCGGCGCCGGCGACCACTGCTGCGAGTACATGACGGGCGGAGCCGTCGTGGTGCTCGGTGAGGTCGGTCGCAACGCCTGCGCCGGCATGACCGGCGGCACGGCGTACGTGCTCGACACGGGCGACGTCGCCGCCGCGCTCAACGTGGACACGGTGGTTGCCGAGCCGGTCTCCCTGGGCGAGGACGAAGAGCTCCTGGGACTGCTCCGCGCCCACCTCGCCCTCACCGGCAGCGCCGGCGCGAAGACCATCCTCTCCGGGCGGCTACCTCTGCCGACTCGATTCGTCAAGGTTCGCGCGCGCGACTTCTGACGGCCGCCGTGCCTCAGAATCGGCCGTCTTTGTGATATCCTGCACAATGATTGCGGTGGGATTTGCGGTGGGATTGTCCGTCCTGTACAGTGTGTTGGAGTCTTCAAGGGCGCGGAACGGGGCCATCCTCCGCGCCCCCGCTGCACACGACATGCATTATTCACTTGACAAGGAGCGGTCGATGGAAGAGCTGACCCTCGCGGTGCCGGGCATGTGGGCCGACCACCACGTGCTCGCCGTGCGCGACCTCCTCAGGGAGGCCGACGGCGTCACTTTCACCGCGGCGAGCGCGCTCGAGCGCGCCGTCCGCATCGAGTACGACGCCTCGCGCACCGACCCGCAGCGCATCACGAACCTGCTCACCGAGGGCGGGTACGCCTGCGGCGAACCCGAGCAAGCAGCAGGTCCTCCGACCGACAAACCCGCCTGGGCGACGGCGGGGGTGCGCGTCACCACCACCAACGCCGTCGACCTGGCCATGTCGGGAGACTACCGCAAGTACTGAGACCTTGCAGCCGCTCCCGCCCGTGCCCTCAGTCAGCACCCACGCCGTCGCGCTTCGCGACGGGCGGCGCGCACACCCCGCGCCTGCCCTTCTCGCGCCCGCGCCGGCCCAAGGAGATGACCAATGGATGACGTGAAGAAGGACGGCGCCGCACCGGCCGCCGCCAAAAGCATCGACCCGGCGGCGCTCGAGATGCTGGCGTACGCCGACGAGTGCGGCATCGAGACGGCCTTCAGCCGCGCCGACGCCATGAAGCCCTGCCCCATCGGCGAGACCGGCGCCTGCTGCCGCATCTGCTCCATGGGGCCCTGCCGCCTGGTCGGCAAGAACGCCGAGGAGAAGACCGGCATCTGCGGCGCCGACATGTCGACCATCGCCGCCCGCCACTTCGCGAGGCAGGTGGCGGGCGGCGTGGCCGCTCACTCCGACCACGGCCGCGACATGGCCATGACGCTGCGCGCCGTGGCCAAGGGCGAGGCCGCCGGCTACAAGGTCAAAGACGAACAGAAGCTCATGGCCGTCGCCGGCTACATGGGCATCGCCACCGCCGGCCGCGAGGTCAATGAGATCGCGCTCGAAGTGGCCGACAAGGCGCTGGAGCAGTTCGGCCAGCCCCACGGTGAGATCATCTACACGCGGCGCGCCACGCCCAAGCGCCAGGCGCGCTGGCGCGAGCTCGGGCTCACGCCGCGCGCCATCGACCGCGAGGTCACCGAGGTCATGCACCGCACCCACGAGGGCGTGGACCTCGACGCCGAGAACATCCTCAAGAGCGCCTTGCGCTGCTCGCTGGCCGACGGCTGGGGCGGCGCCATGCTGAGCACCGACATCAGCGACATCCTCTTCGGCACGCCGTCGCCGCTCTCGTCGGAGGTCAACCTCGGGGTGCTCAAGGACGATCAGGTCAACGTCATCGTGCACGGGCACGAGCCGACGCTGTCGGCGATGCTCGTGGAGGCGTCACGCGACCCGGAGCTTATCGCGGAGGCGCAAGCCGCCGGCGCGAAAGGCATCAACCTCGCCGGCATCTGCTGCACCGCCAACGAGATCCTCATGCGCTACGGCATCCCGGCGGCGGGCAACTTCCTGCACCAGGAGCTGGCCGTGCTCACCGGCGCCGTCGAGGCGATGGTCGTCGACGTGCAGTGCATCATGCAGGCCCTCGGCCCGCTCGCGCAGCGCTTCCACACGCAGCTCATCACGACCTCGCCGAAGGCCAAGATCCCGGGCGCGGTGCACGTGGAGTTCGACGAGCACCGCGCCCCCGAGACCGCCCGCGAGATCGTGCGCATGGCGATCGCCAACTACCCCAACCGCGGCCCGATCCACATCCCCGACTACCACGAGCCGCTGGTCGCCGGCTTTAGCCACGAGTACCTCAACTACATGCAGGGCGGCTTCCACCGCGGCTCGTTCCGCCCGCTCAACGACGCCGTGATCGCCGGCCGCGTGCGCGGCCTGGCCGGCGTCGTCGGCTGCAACAACGTGCGCGTCACGCAGGACGAGGGCATCGTCGAGATGATCAAGCGCTTCATCGCGCAGGACGTCATGGTCGTGGTCACCGGTTGTGCGGCGACGGCCGGCGCCAAGGCCGGGTACCTGAGCCCCGAGATCCTGGACTCAGCGGGCCCCGGCCTGCGCGAGGTCATGGAGGCCATCGGCATCCCGCCGGTGCTCCACCTCGGCTCGTGCGTGGACAACTCGCGCATCCTCACGGTGCTCACGCAGGTGGCCACCGAGGGCGGCCTCGGCGAGGACATCGACGACCTGCCCGCCGTGGGCCTCTGCCCCGAGTGGATGTGCGAGAAAGCGATCGCCATCGGCACCTACTTCGCCGCCTCCGGGGCCCACGTGATCTTCGGCGTGAGCAGCCCGGTGAAGGCCTCCACCGAGGCCACCCGCCTGATGACCGAGGGCTGGGAGCAGCTCGTCGGCGGCGATCTCGAGTTCATCCCCGACTGGGACGAGATGTTCGCGCGCGCGCTCGAGCTCATCGACGCCAAGCGCGCGGCGCTGAAGCTCCCGGCCTACGATCCGACGCAGTTCGGCGACAGCGGCGACAGCCCGTACTTCGCCGCCATCCGCGAGTACCTCGCGGCGCACGACGAGGTCGAGACGGTGGGATCGCCCGTCTACCCGCTCGCTGAGGGGCACTCGCACGACCACGGGCACGGACACACGCACGACGAGGGAGACGCCTGATGTCGCGCTACATCGCCACCCGCGCCATTCGCGGCGCCAACGCCATCGTGGCCGAGGCCGAGGCGATGGTCGACGACGCCATCGCCGAGCTCGGCCCCAACACCCCGGTCGCGTTCACCAACACCGCCTACTTCCTGCCGGTCGTCTACGCCTTCACGGGGCGCAAGATCGAGAAGCTCGGCGACCTGCCCGAGGTCATCGCGCGCGCCAAGGCCCTGCTCCACCCGGTGCCCGCCGAGTCGATGTGGCTGCCCTACCTCGGCGAGACGCTCGACAGCGGCGTCGCCACGCTCTTCGCCGAGGAGGCCATCGAGGGCGTGCGCTTCGCGCGCGGCAAGGAGCCGCAGATCATCAACCTGAGCCACGCGCGCGAGGACGGCGAGCGCTTCACCGGCGGCGACCTCATGGTGCACGGCGCGAAGATGAAACTCAACGGGCCGATCGACGACATCCAGCTGCGCGCCTGGGGCATCCAGCTCGTGGACGGCCGCATGCCCGGGTTCTGCGCCATCGTCGGCTGCGCCAAGAGCAACGAGGTGGCCGTCAAGATCGTGCGCGAGCTGCAGAGCCGCGGCATCCTCGTCTTCCTCAGCGGCAACGTCAACGGGCGCAGCATCATCCACCAGCTGGAGGAGGAAGGCATCCAGCTCGGCTACGACACCTTCACGGTGCCGTTCGGCCTGGACACGATCTCCGCGGTCTACGCGCTCGGCTTCGCCGCCCGCTCTGCGCTCACCTTCGGCGGCATGAGCCACGGGCAGGCGCGCGACATCATGCTCTACAACAAGTACCGCGTGTTCGCCTTCGTGCTGGCGCTGGGCGAGGTCGACGACCTCAAGTACGCCACCGCCGCGGGGGCCATCAGCTACGGCTTCCCGGTGATCGCCGACACGCGCATCCCGCAGATCCTGCCGACCGGCGTGACCACCTACGAGCACGTCGTGAGCATGCCGTTCGACGAGATCCCCGGCGCCGACGACCTGGAACGCGCCGAGAAGCTCATCCAGCGCTGCATCGAGGTGCGCGGGGTCAAGGTCAGGATCGCCAAGGTGCCGATCCCTGTGTCGTACGGATCGGCCTTCGAGGGCGAGCGCATCCGCAAGGACATCATGTACGCCGAGTTCGGCGGCAAACGCTCGCAGGCCTTCGAGTTCCTGCGCATGAAGCCAGCCGACGAGGTCGAGGACGGCAAGATCACCGTCCACGGCGCCGACCTGGACGGCATGAGCGAGGGCGACGCCCTGCCGCTCGGCATGATCGTCGACGTCTCCGGGCGCAAGATGCAGACCGACTTCGAGCCCATCCTCGAGCGCCAGTTCCACTACTTCATCAACGGCGTCGAGGGCATCCAGCACAACGGCCAGCGCGACATCGCCTGGACGCGCGTGAGCAAGAACACCTTCGCCAAGGGCTTCCGCCTGGAGCACTTCGGCAAGGTGATCCACGCCCGCATCCACGAGGTGTTTGGCAACATCGTCGACAAGGTCCAGGTCTACTTGACCACCGAAGAGGCGGAGGTCGACGAGCTCATCGAAGAGGCGCGGGTGGCGTACGCCGAGCGCAACGAGCGCACCGCCAACCTCACCGACGAGTCGGTCGACACCTTCTACTCGTGCCTGCTCTGCCAGAGCTTCGCCCCCAACCACGTCTGCGTAGTCAACCCGGAACGCGTCGGCCTCTGCGGAGCGTACAACTGGCTGGACTGCAAGGCCTCCTTCGAGATCAACCCCACCGGGCCCAACCAGCCGGTGCCCAAGGGCATCCTGCTCGACCCCGTCAAGGGCGAGTTCTCGGGCCCCAACGAGTTCATCTACCAGCACTCCAACCAGACCGTCGAGAAGGTGGCCTTCTACTCCATCATGGAGGCGCCGATGACCTCGTGCGGCTGCTTCGAGTGCATCATGGTGCTCGTACCCGAGGCCAACGGCTTCATGATCGTCAGCCGTGAGGACCCCAGCATGACGCCCTGCGGCATGACCTTCAGCACCCTGGCCGGCACGGTGGGCGGCGGCATGCAGACGCCGGGCATGATGGGCATGGGCAAGTACTACCTCACGAGCAAGAAGTTCATCCCCGCCGACGGTGGCATGAAGCGCATCGTCTGGTTGAGCTCCAACCTCAGGGAGAGCATGCGTCCCGCCCTCGAAGAAGTCTGCGAGCGCGAGGGCATCCCCGACCTGCTCGACAAGATCGCCGACGAGACCGTGGCCACGAACGTGGAGGAGCTCCTGCCCTTCCTGGAGGAGAAGGGGCACCCCGCGCTGACCATGGACTCGCTCCTCTGAACCCGCGAACGCCTGGAGGGCGCTGATGACTGCAGTAAAGATCCCCGTCGAGAAATGGCCGGGGGCGGTACGCGAAGTCACGCTGGGCAGCAGCTACGGCGCCGGCACGCGCACCTCGACCGTGACCGTGGGCGGCGAGACGGCCCTGCCGTTCCTGGGATTCGAAGGAGCGCTGCCGCACCGGCCGGCGCTCGCCGTCGAGGTCGTCGACATGGAGCCGGGCGACTGGTCACCGGAGCTCGTCGCGGCCTGGGGCAAAGACCTGAGCGACCCGGCCAAGTGGGCGGCGCGCGCCGTCGAGGAAGGGGCGGATCTCATCGCCCTCAAGCTGCGCAGCTGCCACCCGGACTTCGGCGACCGCAGCGCCACCGACGTGTGCCGCACGGTCGACAGGGTCCTGGCCGCCGTTGGCGTGCCGCTCATCGTCTATGGCCCGGGCACCGCCGACAAGGACAACGAGGTGCTCGTGGCGGTCGCCGAAGCCACCAAGGGCGAGCAGCTCGCGCTCGGCCTCTGCGAGGAGAAGAACTACCGCACCATCGTGGCGGCAGCGCTCGGCAACGGGCATCTGGTGATCGCCCAGACGCCGATCGACGTGAACCTGGCCAAGCAGCTCAACATCCTGATCAGCGACATGCGTCTGCCGCTCGAGCGCGTGCTGATGGACCCGACCACCGGCGCCCTGGGCTACGGCCTCGAATACACGTACTCGGTGATGGAGCGCCTGCGCCTCGCCGCCCTCATGGGCGACGCCATGACGCAGCTGCCGATGATCTGCACGGTCGGCGAGGAGGCGTGGCGCCAGAAGGAGGGCCGTGCCGCCGCGGACGTGCCCGAGGCGTGGGGCGAGCTCGCCGAGCGCGGCGTGAGCTGGGAGGTCACGACGGCGATGACCCTGCTGGACGCCGGCGCCGACATCCTCGTGCTGCGTCATCCGAGCTCCGTGAGCGCGCTGCGCGAAGCCCTTGACGACCTGACGAAGGGAGCCTGAGCGATGGCCCTCACCGGACTCGAGATCTTCAAGCTCCTCCCCAAGACCAACTGCAAGGAGTGCGGGTTCCCCACCTGCCTCGCCTTCGCCATGAAGCTGTCGCAGAAGGCCACCGAGCTCGACAAGTGCCCGTCTGTCAGCGACGAGGCCAAGACGGCGCTCGACGCCGCGGCGACGCCGCCCATCAAGCTCGTCGCGATCGGCTCGGGCGAGCGCGCCTTCGAGATCGGCAACGAGGTCGTTCTCTACCGCCACGAGAAAACCTTCTACCACCAGCCGGGCCTCGTCGTGCGCGTGAAGAGCGACGACCCGCAGCTGGCCGAGATGGCCGGCCGGGTGGCCGGCTACGAGGTGGAGCGCGTCGGCATGACGCTGCGTCTCGACGGGCTCGCCGTGGAGCACGCCGGCGGTGACGCGGCCACGTACGCCGCGGCCGTGGCCGCGGCCGGCGCGGCCGCCCCCGGCCTGCCGCTCGTCCTCATAAGCGGCGACGCGGCGGCCATCGACGCGGCCCTCAGCGGCGGCGCAGCCGCCGACAGGCCGCTCATCCACGCCGCGACGGCGGCGAACTGGCAGGCGATGGCCGAGGTCGCCGCGAAACACGGCTGCCCCCTGGCCATCCGCGCCGAGGCAGGCGACCTCGCGGGTCTCGTCGACCTCTCCGAGAACGTGCGTGGCGCCGGCGTCGAGGACCTCTTGCTCGACCCCGGCACCTCCAGCCTCGCCGGCGACCTGGCCGCCTTCACGCAGTTGCGCCGTCTGGCCCTCAAGAAGGGCGCCCGGGCACTCGGGTTCCCCATCGTCGCTGTCGCCGGCGGCGCCACGTGGCAGGCGGAGCTCGCCCGCGCCACGCAAGCCGTCGCCAAGTACGCCGGCGTCGTGATCATCGACCACCTCGAGCCGGCGGCGGTGTACGCGCTGCTCACGCTGCGGCAGAACATCTACACCGACCCCCAGAAGCCCATCCAGATGGAGCCGAAGCTCTACGAGATCGGCTCCGTCGGCGCGGACAGTCCCGTGCTCATCACCACCAACTTCTCGCTCACCTACTTCTCGGTCGCGGGCGAGGTGGAGGGCGCCGGCGTGCCGGCGTGGCTGCTCGTCGCCGACAGCGACGGCCAGTCGGTGCTCACCGCCTGGGCGGCCGGCAAGTTCGACGCCGAGAAGATCGCCAAGACGGTCAAGGACTCGGGCATCGAGAGCCGGATCAGCCACAAGAAGCTGGTGATCCCCGGGCACGTCGCTGGCCTGTCCGGCGAGGTCGAAGAGGAGCTGCCCGGCTGGCAGATCATGGTGGGCCCGCGCGACGCCGTGGACATCCCCAACTACGTCAAGAACGTGTGGGGTGCGTGACGCGGCGATGAGCGACGCCTCCGTGACCAAGAACCGCACAGCCATGGCCACGATCACGTTCTCCCCGTCGGGGCAGACGATCGAGGTGCCGGCCGGCACGAGCCTGCTCGACGCGGCCATCCTCTGCGAGCTCGACGTGCCGTCCCCGTGCGCCGGGCAAGGCCGCTGCGGCCGCTGCCGAGTCCGCGTGACGTCGGGCGAGGTCGAGCGGCGCAGCAATGCCGGCCTGGCCACCGCCGAGATCCTGGGCGGCTGGGCGGTGGCCTGCCAGACCTACACGCGGGGCTCGGCCGAGATCGAGGTGCCCGAACGCCGCAGGGAGACCGTGCGGCCGCAGGGTCACGCCCTTGGCGAGCCGGAGTCGCTGCCGGTCACCTGCGACTGGCGGCAGGACCCGGCGGTGCGCACCTTCGAGCTCGACATCGAGCCGCCCTCCCTCGCCGACAACACCAACGACTTCGACCGGCTGCGGCGGGCCCTGGCCCAGCAGCACGGCATCGAGGAGGTCCGCGCGGAGCTGCCCATGTTTCGGCGCCTGGCCAAGGACCTGCGCAAGGCCAACTGGAAGGTGAGCGTCACGCTCGAGATGCATGACGGGGTCTACGGCGCCTACCTGCCGCCGCGTCTGATCCGCATCTACCCCGGCGCCGTCAGCCACGCGAGCATGGGTGTGGCCGTGGACCTCGGGACGACCTCGGTGGTCGTCTACCTCCTCGACTTCGCGACAGGGCGCGTGGTCGACTCGGCGAGCGCCTACAACAAGCAGATCGCCTGCGGCGAGGACGTGATCTCGCGGATCATCTACACCAAGCGCAAACGCGGCCTGGAACACCTGCAGAACCTTGCCGTCGAGACCATCAACGACCTGCTCGCTGAGCTGCAGCAGCGCAACCGCATCAAGCTGTACGAGATTCACGAGGTGGCGGTGGCCGGCAACACGACGATGACGCACCTGCTGCTCGGCCTGGACCCGCAGTACCTGCGCGCCGAGCCGTACATCCCCACGCTCTCGGCGGCGCCCAAGTTGGTGGCCGGCGAGCTCGGCCTGCACGCCAACATGCTGGCGCGCGTCCACGTCATGCCGTCGGTGGGTAGCTACGTGGGCGGCGACATCACGGCCGGCGTCATCTCCTCGGGGATGTTCGCGACCGACAAGCTGACCCTGTTCATCGACATCGGCACCAACGGCGAGATGGTGCTGGGCACCAAGGACTGGTTGCTCTCGTGCGCCTGCTCGGCCGGACCCGCCTTCGAGGGCGGCGGCGCGGGCCACGGCATGCGCGCCTCCGCCGGCGCCATCGAAGACGTCTTCATCGCCGACGACACGCTGGAGCCCACGTTCCGCACTATCGACGACGCGGCGACCGTAGGGATCTGCGGCAGCGGCCTCATCGACCTCCTCGGCGAGCTGTTCGTGACCGGGCTGGTGGACAAGTCGGGACATCTCGACCGCGGCGCCCCCACCGACCGCATCCGCGTGCGCGACGGCGTACCGGAGTACGTCGTCTGCTGGGCGGGCGAGGGCGGCGCCGAGCACGACATCCCCCTGACCGAGTCGGACATCAGCGGTCTGATCCGCGCCAAGGCGGCGATCTACGCCGGTTTCGAAGTTCTGTGCCGCAGCGTGGGGGTCGACCTCGCCGACGTGGAGGAGATCCTCATCGGCGGCGCCTTCGGCCAGTACATCAACATCGAGAAGGCCATCCGCATCGGCCTGCTGCCCGACCAGCCGGTGGAGCGCTTCAAGTTCCTCGGCAACACCAGCGCCCAGGGCGCCTACGCGGCACTCCTGTGCGTCAGCATCCGCCAGGATGTCCTCGACGTGGCCGCCAAGATGACTTACCTGGAGCTGAGCGCCGACAACAGCTTCATGGACGAGTACACGTCGGCGCTTTTCCTGCCGCACACCGACCTGGCCAAGTTCCCCAGCGTGCACCAGACGCTCGCCAAGCGCGGCGCCGGTCCGGCCGCCACGCCGGAGAGCTCATGAGACGGAGGCCCACCCAATGACCACCACGATCGCCGTCGCCGGCAAGGGCGGCACCGGCAAGACGACCCTGGCCGGGCTGCTGATCCGCCGCCTGGCGGAGGGCAAGGCCGGGCCGATCCTGGCTATCGACGCCGACCCGGCCAGCAACCTCAACATGGTGCTCGGCCTGCCGCTCGAGAAAACGGTCGGCGACGTCCGCGAGGAGACCAGCAAGAAGGCGCGCGCCAACCTGCTCGAGGCAGGGATCGCCAAGCGCGACATCCTGGACTACGAGATCAACACGAGCGTCGTCGAGGGCGTCGGCGTCGACCTGCTGGCCATGGGCCGGCCCGAGGGCCCCGGCTGCTACTGCGCCGCCAACAACATGCTGCGCGCCATCATCGACACCATCGCCGACAGCTACCCGTGGGTGGTCATCGACAACGAGGCCGGCCTCGAGCACCTGTCGCGCCGCACCACCCGCGACGTCGACCTGCTGCTCATCGTCAGCGACGCCACGGTGCGAGGCATCACCACGGCGGGGCGCATCGCCGCCCTTCTGACGGAGCTCGACACCAAGGTCGGCAAGCACTACCTCATCGTCAACCGGGCGGCCGAGGGCCTCACGCCGGAGCTTCGCGAGGCCATCGAAGAACACGGCCTGGACCTCTTGGCCGTGCTGCCCGACGATCCGCTGGTCGCGGCGTTCGACGCCGCCGGCCGGCCGCTCCTCCAGCTTCCCGACGACAGCCAGCTGAACATCGCCATGGCGCCCGTCGTCGACACGGTGCTGGACCAAACCCAGGGGAAGGAGGTCACCGGTGCTCATCATCGGTGAGAACATCCACATCATCGCGCCGCCGGTGAAGGCGGCCATCGAGGCCCGCGACACGAAGGCCATCCAGGCCATGGCTCTGCGGCAGGTCGAGGCCGGCGCCGGCGTCCTCGACCTCAACATCGGCCCGCAGAAGAAGCTGGGCCACGAGGTGATGCCGTGGATCGTCGAGGCGGTGCAGGAGGTCACCGACGTACCGCTCTCGCTCGACACCACCAACCTGGCGGCGATGGAGGCCGGGCTGCAGAAGTGCGCCCGCCCGGCCATGCTCAACTCCGCCTCCGCCGATCCCGCGCGCCTCGACAGCGTGATGCAGCTGGCGGCGAAGTACGGCGCGCGCGTCATCGCTCTCACGATGGGCGTGGACGGCATCCCCACCACGGCCGACGGCCGCGCCGGCATCGCCATGGAGGCGCTGCTGCCGGCGGCCGAGGCCGCCGGCGTGCCCATCGCCGACGTCTACCTCGACCCGCTGGTGCTCAGCGTGGCCGGCAGCCAGGACGTGACCCGTGAGTCGGTCGAGGCCATCCGCATGTTCAAGATGATGGCCGACCCGCCGCCGACCACGGTGGTCGGCCTCAGCAACATCTCCAACGGCTGCCCGCCCGAGACGCGGCCGCTGATCAACCGCACGCTGCTCGTGATGCTCCTGGGCGCCGGTCTCGACAGCGCCATCGCAGACCCGCTCGACGCGGAGCAGAACGAGTTCATCCGCATCGTGGAGCAGCGCGACGAAAGCACGTCGCTGGGCAAGCTCGTCGTGGCCCTCCACGATGCGAGCGCGGCCATGGAAGAGCTGGACCGGGGCCTCGTGGAGGAGAGCGACCCCCGGCAGGTGGAGCTGTACAAGACCTACTGCATGCTGCAGAACCAGGTGATCTACGCCGACTCGTACCTGCGCATCTGAGCCGCGCGAACCGGCGTGAAGACGGCGAGGGGCGCCGGGCCTTGCGGCCCGGCGCCCCTCGCGACGTACGCGCTTCTTGGAGCGGTCAGACCGCCGCGCCGGCGTCGACGTCGTCGGCCGGCGGCGTGTAGCTGCTCCACGGATCGGTCTTGTCGCCACCCCAGCCGCAGCAGCCGCCGTCGCCCTTCAGCATCTTCCAGGCGAAGTAGGCGCCAACGCCCGCAAAGACGATCAACACAAGGAACGCAAGCTTCTTCATCCGAGACCCTCCTCCGGTTCGCTTTGTGCATCTTACCCTGTGCGGACGTCTTTATGCCCGCGGAGGGGCCCGTCGGTCGACGGGCCCCTCCACCAGCCACTCGCCGCGCGCCGCTCTGGCGCCGCGCCCACCCGTGCCGTAGGCTCACGCCGCCATGTGGGTCAGCACACACGTGCTCGCCGGTCTCGCCATCGCCGCCGCCATCGGCGGACCGTGGTGGCTGGTCCTCCCCATCGTCGTGCTGGCGCACGTCGTGATGGACCTCATCCCGCACTGGGACTACACGGCCTCGAAGCACCCCGTCGTGTACGGCTGGTGCGACTTCGCCGCCAGCCTGGCCGCCTGGCTCCTCGCCTGGTTCGCGCTCGGCATGCCGTTCTGGATGGCCTTCATGGGGCCGGTCAGCGGCGCCCCCGACTGGGACGTGCTCATCGCCACCATCCGCGGCGAGCACGCGCGCAAGTTCTTCCCCAGCCACTGGGACAGCTTCCCGCACGGCCACTCCGGACGCGCCTGGGGCATCGGCGTCCAGGCGGTCATCATGGCGGCAAGCGTCGCCGTGGTGCTCGCCGCGCGGCCCTTCTGAGGCCAGCCTCGCGGCCGTCGTGAGCAGCCGCTGGTTCAGGCCGGCCAGCTTCCTGCGCGCGCTCTCCCTCACGCTACGCCTGCGGAGTCGCTCAGTCCCGGCGTCAGCCGACGCCGCCCGTTTGGCGGGCCTTGTCGCGCACGTAGTACTGCGCCGTCTTGGCGCGCTCCAGGTCTTCGTCCGTGGGGTCCGTGTCGCTGAGCTTCTTCCTCCCGGCGCCCAGGAGGAAGCCCCAGAGCAGCACCGCGACCGCCCCCACGACAAGAGCACTGGCGGCGGTCACCCAGTACCCGACGATGGCGATGACCGCGAGCAGCACGCACGCGATCCCCAGCGCGAAGATGAGCAGGAAGCGTGTCAGCATGATGTCCTCCCGTCCGACGGCCTGTGGACGCCATACGCTCCGCGCGGCCCGCGCGCGACGTCTACCTGAGAAGCTCCAGCGCGACGCGCTCCGCGAACAGCGCCTGAAACGCGAGATCGCGCACGAGGATGCGCTCGTTGACGTTGTGGTAGCGCGTCGTCACCTCGTCGTAGCTCTCGACGATGTGCGGAGCGAAGTTGTACGCGACGATCTCAGGATAGGCGGCGCGGAACCAGTTGGAGTCGGTGAAGCCCACCGAGTGACTGTTGGCCAGTTCGGCCTCGGGTACGTGACGCTGCAAGACGGTGCGGACGGCGTCCGAGAGAGCCGTGGGATACGGCGACGCGTTGCCGCGGATCACGCCGATCCACTCCAGGTCCCACTCCGCCTCGACGCCGGCCAGGGCGGCGCGCACCTCGGCCTCGACCTCGTCCTCGTCGTGACCCGCCAGCATGCGGCAGTCGACGCTCAGCTCCACCCTGGTGGGGTAGACGTTCACGGCGACGCTGTTGGACTGCACGATGGTCGGCGAGAAGGCGAAGCCGTAGAGGGGCTCGATCATGTCGGCGAGCTTGGGGTCGCGCGCGGCGAGTTCGACGAGGGCGCCGCGCGCGGCGGCGGGGTCGCGCAGGCGGGCGCGCAGGTCGAGGTCGCTCACCAGGAGCTCGACGAGCTCCCGGGACGACTCGTCGACCACCACCGGCAGCTCGTGGGCCACGAGCGCCTCGACGACCTGCGCGGCGGAGAGCACGGCGTTGCCGCGGCGCAGCGGCACCGAGGCGTGCCCGGCTTCGCCGTGCACGACGAGGCGGAACTGCGCCG
>Ga0209748_1000510_pt1 | contig 20707 bp, 13 predicted proteins | sample BarGraIncu00421A_FD_185490 | JGI IMG/M metagenome (GOLD analysis project Ga0209748, IMG submission 185490) | Arctic peat soil microbial communities from Barrow, Alaska - Barrow Graham LP Incubations 004-21A (SPAdes) (version 2) | ecosystem: Environmental > Terrestrial > Soil > Wetlands > Peat... | reverse complement strand
TGACAATCTTCTTTTTAATATCATTACTAAAGTAACGATTTTGTCTGGACCGAAGTTCTTCTGAAAAAATGCTATTTATTCCCATGATAATACGTTATTTTTGGTCAACGTATTTCAGGCACCGACAAGTCTGTTGAAATTATCATTGCAACTATTAATTTTCTTCCTGTTATTTATCCAAACTCCTTAACCCCGCAATTAAGAGCATTCCCTTAAAAAATGAAATATGAAAAATTCACTGATTCTTATAATCCTGTTTTTTGGATCAATCCTTTATGGGCAAACAGATTCGCTTGAGAAAGCAGCTTTATATAAGAAGATCCTTGCCAAAGAAATATTACAGGCTGACTACGCACCCATCTGGACGAAATGGAACCAGACATTAAAAAAAATCAATAAATATCCTGATTTACCCTTAGATCAAACAGGACAGGTTCATTATTTATTCCTCAAAGAATTCACAGGTATTAATAAGGAAAAACTTTTTACAAGGACCCTTGAATGGCTCTCTACAAACTATGGATTGTTCCCTTCTTATATATATTCTAACCTCGATGACGGAAAAATAATTCTTCGCAACACTGTAAGTCTGATAACCGGAAATAATTGTACATATACATCAACTATTTGCTTAAAAAATGAAAAAATACTGATACAATTTTTCAATATTGGATATCAGACATTTTACGATGGTTATTATGCAGATGGAGCATGGGTACCTGAGAGAACCACTAATTTTGGTATTAATCAGCTTTATCCGATAATTTTCAAAAAGCCTTCAGAATGGAATTCCAATTTGGCCTTGTTTAAGACTACGAATGAGTTTTTTAATTCTGAAATTGAAAATTTTTCCAATTATATCATAAGTTATGATAACTCCAATAATTTTTAGCGGAATTTGATAATTTCAATTATTGACGTATCATGTGTTCATAAAATTCTGAGCTTGAAGGCGGGCAATACATACACAGGGACCATCAGAATCTAATACTTAAATACATTAAAGAATTGACTCTCCGGCCTGAAATTAAAGTCGCTTGTACAAACAGCAGTGATATTATGTTGTATGTGCTTGAAATAGAAGCGATGAAACAGGAAATTACAGCTAATGAAATGCTGGATGCTTTGAATAAAGATGGTTATATAGCACTTAATATCCTTTTCGAAACCGGTAAATCAACAATTAAGAATGAATCATCTCCGGTAATAGATCAGATTTTTGAATTGATGAAAAGTGATTTAACCCTTAAAATAAGTATCGAAGGTCATACCGATAATGCAGGAGACGCTGCAAGCAATAAAGTACTCTCCGACAATCGTGCAAAAGCTGTTATGGACGCTCTGGTTGCCAAAGGAATTGACAAAACAAGAATGTCGTTTGTTGGCTGGGGACAGGAAAAACCTGTTGCCGATAACAGAAACGAAGAAGGCAGGGCCAAAAACAGACGTGTTGAAATTGTAAAAAAACCCTGAACAAGGCTTTAAGATTTGCTGACAGATATTGTACCATTAAACATATTCCACGGAAATGAAAACAAATATTATTACACGAATCTATCTGACAATTGCTTTTGGTATTGTATCAATTTTATCTGCAATGGGTCAGGGAAATGCAGTTAAGTATGACTTATTCAACATGGCAGAAAACAGCAAACTTGAAGTTTTCAATAGAAAAGTAAGCACTTTTACAGAAAATGACAAGAAGGGTATCCGATTTTCGGAAAATGAAAATGACGGAGTTGCCTGGTTAAATGGGGTTGAATTTTCAAATGGAACCGTTGAACTTGACATACGGGGTAAAGATGTTTTTCAACAAAGTTTTGTGGGCATTGCATTTCATGGAACAGACAACAAAACATTTGATGCAGTCTATTTTCGCCCGTTTAATTTTCAATCTACCGATCCGGTCCGCAAAATTCATGCGGTTCAGTATGTAGCATATCCTGATTATCCATGGCAGATACTCAGAGATAAATTTAATGGCAAATTTGAGAAAGCAGTTATTCCTTCCCCGAACGGAACTGAGTGGTTTCATGTTAAAATAACAATAAAATATCCAATTGTGACAGTTTTTGTAAATGGCAATCAGGAGCCCAGTTTAACCATAGAAAAGCTGAACACCCGTAAAACTGGCAAAATTGGAATATGGGTCGGGAACAACTCAGATGGTGATTTTGCTAACTTACAAATTACACCTCAAAACTGAACAGATATGAAAAATTCTTCCTCATAAAACCAGGTTCAACCGCAAAACAATATCTAATAATAAAAAGATCCAATCCATTATACGATTGTCAAATAAATGACACATTATTAAACATTCAGTATAGATGACCCTAAAACCCTATTAATCGCGATTCGGTGAGCTCGTCCCGCTGACGCGGGACTCGGTTCCTCACTTCATACTAATGACAACATATAGTATCTCACAGATTAAGAGATACTTGTATATTAAGTTAAAGAATCCAACATTTTAATTTTGTTTTTTGAGCCGCGAAGCGGCTACATATGAATAATCCCCGGCGACCAGCCGGGGGTACTGCTAATCCTCTGACTTAAAGCCCTGAAAGGGCGTAATATATAAGGACAGCCTACCGACCATCAGACAGGAAGATCATAAAAAAACATCATATGAGGAGGAGTATTGAAAACTTCTTTTAGAGTATAGTATCTCTCCGGATGAAAAGTTTTTCCCAAAACTAATATATTCAGCTCTTTCAGAGCTGAAGAAAGTGAGTGGACGTCTACTTCGGAATTGTTGTCAGCGTTAATTATTCTGGGCTTGAAGAGAATTTCACTCGTTTTTGTCAGAATATATTACAATTGTTAGTATTACCTTTGGTCAGGATAATGCATAACCTATACCCATAAATGGACAATAAAATGAAAAAAAGATTTATTATAACACTCCTGTTTACCGTATTTACAATAGGCGCAATTTATTCTCAAAACTTTAACAGATCTAAACTAGACAGTTTGTTCAATATACTTGACCGGAAGAACAAGGCAATGGGTAGTTTAACCCTTTCTAAAAACGGAACTATACTTTACAGTAAAGTAATCGGTTATAGTTACATTTCAGACAGCGAGAAAAAACGTTCCACAGAAACCACAAAATACAGGATAGGTTCCATATCTAAAATGTTCACTTCGACAATGATTTTCCAATTGATAGAAGAAGGGAAAATAACACTTAACACTACTGTAGATACTTATTTCCCGAATATTCCAAACGCTTCAAAAATTACTATTGGTAACCTGCTTAATCACAGAAGCGGATTACACAATTTTACTAATGACCCCGACTACATTACCTGGATGAAAGAACCAAAGACGCATGATGAAATTCTCTCTATCATTTCCAAATATAAAGTTGACTTTCAGCCAAATGAAAAGTTCTATTACAGCAATTCAAATTATGTTATTCTGGGATACCTGATAGAAAAAATTTGTAATGAACCATACTCAAAGATTCTGAGTGACAGAATTACTTCTAAAACAGGGCTTTCAAACACCTATTATGGCGGTAAGTCTGACATTAGAAAAAATGAAAGCTACTCCTATAATTGGGTGAAAAACTGGGAGCAGCAACCTGAAACCGATATGAGTATTCCGGGAGGAGCCGGAGCTGTTGTTTCAACCCCTGATGACCTGACTAAATTTATTAGTGCGCTGTTCTCGTTTAAGTTAGTTTCTGAAAAAAGTCTGAATCAAATGAAAACTATGACAGATGGCTGTGGAATGGGCCTGTTTCCCGTACCATTTTTTACAAAAACAGCTTACGGGCACGGCGGTGGAATAGATGGCTTTGCATCGGATTTATTTTACTTCCCTGAAGATAGTCTTGCTGTGGCATACTGTACTAACGGACAAGCTTATAAAATGAATGATATTTTAATCGGGGTATTAAGCATTTATTATAACAGAGAATACTCAATTCCAAAATTCATTCCTAAGACTACAATTACATTAAAGACAGAGGATCTCGACATTTATTTAGGGGAATATTCAAGTACACAAATCCCCCTGAAAATTACTATTACCAAAGATCAATCCTCTCTGTTTGCGCAGGCTACAGGACAGTCTGCTTTCCCACTTGAAGCAATTGATAAAGATAAATTCCATTTTGAACAGGCTGGTATTGAAATAGATTTTAATACGGCAAGGAATGAGTTCTCCCTGAAACAGGGTGGTGGTAATTACTTATTTACGAAAACCAAATAGCAGTATGCCGGGTCTGGTACCGCATACTAAATAGAATGAGAGAATTAGAGAATATATACTTCAGAAATAAGGAAGAGTTTCGTAACTGGCTGGAAGAAAACCATGATACAAATCCCGGAATTTGGGTGATATTTTATAAGAAACACATAAATATTGATTGTATAAAATATAATGAATTACTGGAAGAAGTTTTGTGTTTTGGATGGATTGATAGTCTGATTAAAAAAATAGATGATGACAAATATGCCAGAAAAATTACTCCAAGAACAAATACTCAAAAATGGTCAGAGTTAAATAAGAAAAAGGTTATAGAGTTAATAAAAGAGGATAAAATGACCCAGGCAGGGCTTCACAAAATAGACAATTATTTAAAGACAGGAAAAGTAGTTTGGCCGGTTAATAAATCTGGAAAAAAGGAATTAAAGGAAAATGACATTCCTGACTTTATCATTAAGGAACTAGCTAAAAATGAACCTGCACTGATAAATTTTAATAAGCTTGCCACAACGTATAAAAGACATTATTTACTTTGGATAACAAATGCCAGGAAAGAAGAAACAATCCGGAGCAGACTGAAAGAATCAATCGGGTTATTAAAGGAAAACAAAAAACTGGGGTTGAAATAAGGTCAGATAACTATCCAGTGATATGCCAATTGGAATAATATTCTGGAAATGATGAGCTTTGATTAGTCTGGATATCGAATAAAATGCCATCAATTAATATTCCGCGAAAGCGATCAGAAAATAATTCTCTCTTTTATTTACCTTTGCCTACATGACCGCAATAAAACGTCTTGCCGGGCAGACCGCCATTTACGGAATCCCAAGTGTTCTAGGCCGTATTCTTGGCTATCTGCTGGTTCCACTGTACACCCGTGTATTCCTCCCTGGGGAATATGGAACGGTAAATGTATTCTATTCATATGCATCCTTACTGATGGTGATACTCACTTATGGGATGGAAACAGCCTTTTTCCGATTCAATGAACATGAGCCTGAGAAAGAGAAAGTATTTAGTACCGGAATGATCTCGTTGATATTTTCATCAATTGTATTCCTTGTGGTAGTTTCATTCTTCGCCGGTGATGTGGCACAGTGGATAGATTATCCGGAACACAGGGAATATGTTTTATGGTTTGCCTGGATCCTTGCTCTGGATGCCCTTTCAGCTATTCCTTTTGCCTATCTCCGCGCACAACATAGGCCGGCTCGTTTTGCATGGATCAAAATGACGAATATCATTCTCAATATTGGGCTTAACCTCTTTTTCCTCCTTCTGTGTCCATTCGTTTTAAGCCACTCGCCAGAAAGTCTTTTCGGACGATTCTTTACGCTTATTTATCGCCCACACTGGGGAATTGAATATATATTTATTTCCAATCTGATAGCCAGTAGTGTTACTCTTGTCATGCTGTTACCTCAGATTTCCGGTGTAAGGTGGAAGATACACCCTGACCTGTGGAAGAAAATGCTGCTGTACGCATTCCCACTGCTTTTTGCAGGAATGGCCGGAATTGTAAATGAAACCTTTGACCGGCTTTTGCTCCGTTACCTGTTACCCAAAGACATTGCAACTTACCAGGTTGGGATATATGCCGCTTGTTATAAGATCTCCATCCTTATGACAATATTCATTCAGGCTTACAAATATGCCGCCGAACCTTTCTTCTTTGCACAGGCAAAGGAAAAGGATGCCAAAGAGGTCTATGTAAAGATCATGAACTATTTTATAATTATCGTTTCTCTGATCTTTCTGGTTACCATGCTTTATCTCGATGATTTTATCATGCCAATTCTTGTCGGGAAAAAATACTGGGAGGGAAAAGGAGTGATCCCGGTCTTAATGATGGCAAATCTTTTTCTTGGTGTCTATTATAATCTTTCGATCTGGTATAAGCTGACAGCTAAAACCTCCTGGGGAGCATGGCTCTCGCTGATCGGAGCTGTTATTACACTTGTCCTGAACTTCTGGTGGATACCCCTCAGTTCGGAACATCTGATTTACGGTTATTATGGTTCGGCATGGGCAACTTTCATTTGTTACGGATCAATGATGATCCTCTCCTACCTGATCGGGCAAAAATATTTCCCGGTAAAATATAACCTGGTAAAATTTTCCGGGTATCTGGGACTTTCGGTACTTTTATACGTAATCAGCACCTTTATCAAACCGGAATCCTCAATAATCCGGATCGGATTTCATTCAGTCCTTCTTCTAATCTTTTTGGGAATCGTCTATCTTATTGAAAAGCCACGGTTTTCAATTGTCAGGTAAATAAATTTTATACCTTATGTTGTTCTTTTAAATTTAAAAATAATGGAAATTACTAAAGGGATCCATAAAGAAGAACATCTGGAAAGTTCAGAGTTCATCACAGACATTGTCATCGGAATGGCTGATGGTCTGACTGTCCCGTTTGCTTTGGCTGCAGGTTTAAGCGGAGCCGTTCAACACAACTCTATAATTATCACCGCAGGTATTGCAGAAATTGTTGCCGGAAGCATTGCAATGGGACTAGGGGGCTATTTGGCTGGTAAAACCGAGCAGGAACATTACCAGGCCGAACTGAAAAGGGAATATGATGAAGTTGAAGATATACCTGAAAAAGAAAAGAAAGAGATAAAACTTGTTTTTGCACAATATGGGTTGAATGAATTAACTCAAAATACCATTGCCGATGAGTTGGCAAAGAACAAAGATAAATGGGTTGATTTTATGATGAAATATGAATTGGGCCTGGAAAAGCCAAACGTTAACAGGGCCAGGAATAGTGCAGCTACAATTGGTATCTCATACATCGTCGGAGGCCTGATTCCTCTATCGGGATACTTTTTTACTCAGACTCCATATCAGGGATTATTGGTTTCTGCGATACTTACTGTGATATGTCTGTTCCTGTTTGGATATTTTAAAAGCAAGGTAACCGGACAACCGGTAATTAAAGGTGCCTTAAAAGTGACTCTGATTGGAATTACAGCTGCTGCTGCTGCATTTTTGGTAGCAAAGGAATTTAACCACCTGTTTTAACTTTAAATTGAACCCTGCAATTCGCTATGCTTTCTGTAAAAACAAATAACCAATATCTGTAGCCGATGAAAAACATGAAAGAATTTGATACAGTCTGCAATGAGGTTGTCGCACTGGTAAATGAATGGGAACCAATCCTCACCTTTCATATTTCCAAACTATGCAACTCTTGGGGAATAATGACAGATGGATTGCAATTCAGGATTATCAGAATGAAGATTGGATGTCGCTGATACAATTATGGAAGTACTCACTTTTGCATATAAGTCATGTGATAAAAAATGTCAAAGATGATAAAGTGAATAATGAATGGATATCCGGACCCGGAGAAAAAGTGAGTCTGAAATCAATGATTATTGATTTTCCACGTCATTTAAAACTGCATCTTTACGAAATAAGAGAACTAATCAATAAAAGTTAATTCATTCCGAATGATCAGTTAAGTTCAATAAACGGCCCAATATGTTTTCAAAATTAAAATATGTTCCTATCTTGCTGATATTAACTTGCAGGTAAGATAATTGTACAAAATGATCGTACAAATCAAGCGGATTATTTTATTATTGGGGATGGTTTGTCTCCCGATAGTGACAATATTTTCGCAGCATTCAAGCAAGAATAATTATACCGGCGCCTGGGAAACACCCACAAGCTGGAACCCGACATGGCCTGTACCCCAGACTAACATCAGCGGGTACAATATTACCATTAACGGATATATTACGGTAAATGGGTCTCTCTCATTTTCTGGTACTCCCACTAATCTGATTATTAATGACACACTTGTTATAAAAGGAGATTTGTTCCTTGATGATAATAATGATTTAACAATTAACGACAATGGAATACTTATTATCAGGGGAAACCTTTTTATGCACAACCATTCTGAAATAATTGCAAATGGTTATCTTATCATCACAGGCTACATTGATAAACATGGTCCAAATCATGAAGGTTCATTAACCAGCAATGACAATCCGGTTAAGGTATTTGTTGGCGGAACAATTTCCCCGGGAGATTTAACCCACAATGAACCAAAGTACCCTGCACTCAATTGCACAGCGCCAATTACAACCCGATATCCACACTCGAACTGTAGCTATGGGGATATGACAGATATTATAAATGATCCGATATATCCTTTCTTTCAATCTACCTGTACAATAGCAACTCCGACTATTACAGCCGGTGGTCCGACAACTTTCTGTGCCGGTGGCAGTGTAAACCTGACCTCAAGTCCGGGAACAACTTACTTATGGTCAAACGGAGCAACTACACAAAGTATTAATATTACCACATCAGGTAGTTATACAGTAAAAGTAACCAATGCAAGCGGATGTATGAGTGCAGCATCAGCAGCAACTATAGTTACTGTAAATGCTTTACCGGCTACACCAACCATTACTGCCGGAGGTCCAACGACTTTCTGTGCCGGTGGTAGTGTAACCTTAACTTCAAGTCCGGAAGCAACTTATTTATGGTCAAACGGGGCAACTATGCAAAGTATAAACGTTACAACAGCAGGTAGTTATTCAGTAAGGGTTAAAAATGCAAGCGGATGTCAGAGTGCATCATCAGTAGCCACCATTGTAACAGTAAATGCTTTACCGGCAACTCCAACTATTACAACCAGTGGTCCGACAACTTTCTGTGCCGGTGGAAGTATAACTTTAACCTCAAGTACAGGTTCAACTTATTTATGGTCAAATGGAGCGACCACTGCAAGTATTAATGTAACAACAGCAGGTAGTTATTCAGTAAGGGTAACAAATGCAAACGGATGTCAGAGTGCACCATCAGTAGCCACCGTGATAACTGTAAATGCTCTACCGGCAACACCAACCATAACTGCCGGAGGTCCAATAACCTTCTGTGCCGGTGGCAATGTAACCTTAACATCAAGTGCAGGAACAAGTTACCTTTGGTCTAATGGAGCAACTACACCAAGCATAAATATTACCGCATCAGGTAGTTATACAGTAAAAGTAACCAATGCAAGCGGATGTCAGAGTGCAGCATCTGCAGCAACTGTAGTTACTGTCAACGCTTTGCCGATAACTCCAACTATTACAGCCAGTGGTCCCACAACCTTCTGCGCCGGTGGTAGTGTGACCTTGACATCAAGTGCAGGAACAAGTTACTTATGGTCTAATGGAGCAACTACACAAAGTATAAATGTTACCACATCAGGTAGTTATACAGTAATAGTAACAAATGCAAGCGGATGTCAGAGTGCTTTATCAGTAGCAACAGTGGTTACTTCAAATGCTTTACCTGCAGTACCAACAATTACAGCCGGAGGTCCCACAACTCTATGTGCCGGAGGAAGTGTAACCCTGACCTCAAGTGCCGGATCAAGTTACTTATGGTCAAATGGAGCGACTACTCCAAGTATAAATATTACCACAGCAGGAAGTTATACAGTTCAGGTAACCAATGCAAACGGATGTCAGAGTGCCGTCTCAGCAGCGACCTTAGTAATTGTTAATGCGTTGCCAATAGTAGATGCCGGCGCCGATGCAACCATTCCAAATGGGACATCTAAAACAATTAATGCAACAGTTACAGGTACCGGTCCATTTACCTATAGCTGGTCACCTTCTGCACAACTTGTAAATGCATCAATAAAAGACCCGACAACTGTAAATCTGGCTGCAACCACAGTCTTTACATTAACGGCTACTTCACTGACAACATCTTGCTCTAACAGTGATGCAGTAACAATAACAATTAGCGGAGGTGCATTAAATTCGACTCCTACAGCTACTCCCGGAACAATCTGTGCCGGTGCTAACGTACAATTACGTGCTATAGCATCTGGTGGTTCGGGTTCCTATACTTATACCTGGACTTCCACACCTGTTGGATTTACATCCTCTATAGCTAACCCGGTTGCTAATCCTGCTGTTACTACAACTTATCATGTTGCCGTTTATGACGGATTTAATACCGTTAATCCACAAGTTTCAGTAACTGTTAATGCTCTGCCTGCAACCCCAATAATTACAGCCGGCGGTCCGACAACCTTCTGTGCCGGGGGTAGCGTAACTTTAACATCCAGTGCAGGAACAAGTTACTTATGGTCAAATGGCGCAACTACACAAAGTATAAATGTTTCTACTGCAGGAAATTATACAGTTCGGGTAACCAATGCAAGCGGATGTCTGAGTGCAATATCAGCGGTAACTGCAGTTATCGTAAATGCTGTACCGGTGACACCAAATATTACAGCTGCCGGCCCAACAACTTTCTGTGCCGGTGGTAGTGTAACGTTAACATCAACTGCTGGAACAAGTTACTTATGGTCAAATGGAGCAACTACACAGAATATAAATGTAACCACATCAGGTAGTTATTCTGTAATAGTAAAAAATGCAAGCGGATGTCAGAGTGCAGCATCAGTAGCAACCGTAGTTACAGTAAATGCTCTACCGGTGACACCAACTATTACAGCTGATGGGACAACGACCTTCTGTACCGGTGGCAGTGTGACCTTAACTTCGAGTGCCGGAACAATTTATTTATGGTCAAATGGAGCAACTACACCAGGTATAAATATTACAGCAGCAGGTAATTATACAGTTCAGGTGATAAATGCCAGCGGATGTCAGAGTGCAGCGTCAGCAGCTACTTCAGTAACTGTAAATGCTTTACCTGTAACACCTGTTATTACAGCCGGTGGTCCGACGAACTTCTGTGATGGCGGTAGTGTAACTCTAACCTCAAGTGCAGGTTCAAATTACTTATGGTCAAATGGAGCAACCACTGCAAGTATAAACATTACCACATCAGGTAGTTATACAGTTCAGGTAACCAATGTGAGCGGATGTCAGAGCGCATTATCAGCAGCCTCAGTTGTAACAGTTAATGCTTTACCGGCAACACCAACTATTACAGCCGGCGGTCCGACAACTTTCTGTACCGGTAGTAGTGTAATCCTGACCTCAAGTGCAGGAACAAGTTACTTATGGTCAAATGGAACAAGCACACCAAGTATAAATATTACTACAGCAGGAAGTTATACCGTTCAGGTAACCAATGCAAGTGGATGTCAGAGCGCCACTTCAGTAGAAACAATAGTAACAGCAAATGCTTTACCGGCAACGCCAACTATTACAGCTGACGGACCAACAACTTTCTGTGATGGTAATATTGTAACTTTAATCTCAAGTGATGGAACAAATTACTTATGGTCAACTGGAGCAACTTCACCAATTTTGAATGTTACCACAACAGGAAGCTTTACAGTTCAGGTAACTAATACAAGTGGATGTCAGAGTGCAGCATCAGCAGCAACCTTAATAGTTGTTAACGCCTTACCTGTAGCTACAGTAAGTAATAACGGTCCGGTATGTATAGGTAGTGCCCTCAATCTGACAGGCAGCCCTGCAGGCATGACGACCTATTACTGGACGGGCCCAAACGGATTCACCTCATTATTACAAAATCCATCAGTATCGGTCAATGCCACCTTAGATATGGTAGGGTCCTATACTCTAACGGTTACCAATGCCGGTGGATGTGCCAATAACACCACACAGTCTATAATTGTTAATGAGACCCCGATTGCAGTTGCAGGATCGGACCAGGAACTGAAATTTAATTTTGAAACACAGATGAATGCAGAATTGTCTCCATCCGAAACAGGTGAATGGTTCCAGATTTCCGGTTCTGGCCACATTAATGATATCCATTCTCCGACATCCAGGGTAACTGAATTATCAATCGGGGAAAATATATTTTTATGGAGAGTGCGGAATGGCAATTGTGGGGACAGTGCAGAAGTTAAAATTACCGTTTATGATCTCTTTGTACCCACAGTAATCACACCAAATGGTGATGGTAAAAATGATTATTTCAAGATAAGTGAATTTACCGGAAATGTAGAGCTGATCATCTTTAACCGGTGGGGAAATGAAGAATATACAAATGCCAATTATTTAAATGACTGGGACGGACGAAATAATAAAGGGTCGGAACTTCCGGAGGACACCTATTTCTATATATTGAAATTTGAAAACGGTATAATAAAAAAGGGATCTGTTTTAATTAAAAGGTAAATGAACCGGTTGTTAAAATATAAATTTGTCCTCATTTAATCGTGGGTATTTGAAGTGTTTTATCATCTGATAGAGAGTAAAAAAATCATTATATTTGGTAGGCTAATTTCTGACAATTCATGCGAGGGTTATGTATAATACAATATAAAATTATTGTACAAATTAAGTGTATTATATTGTCGGGGATATTTATTCTCCCTATACAGACAGTATTTTCACAGCATTCAAGCAAGAACAATTATACCGGCGCATGGGAAACACCTACAAGCTGGAGTCCAACATGGGCGGTACCCCAAACTAACATTAACCCATATGATATTACCATTAACGGTTATATTACAGTAAATGGTTCTCTCTCATTTTCGGGCACAAGTGATCTGATTATTAATGACACACTTGTCATAATTGGAGATTTGTCACTTGAAGATAATTGTGATTTAACAATAAACAACAATGGAATTATTATTGTCAGGGGAAACCTTCATATGCACAACCATTCTAATATTATAGCAAATGGTTATCTTATAATCACAGGCGGCATTGATAAACACGGTCCAAATAATGAGGGTTCAGTGACCAGCAATGACAATCCTGTCAAGGTATTTGTTGGCGGAACAATTTCTCCGGGAGATTTAACCGACAATGAACCGGATTACCCTGCGCTCAATTGCACGGCACCAATTACAATTCGATATGCGCATTCGAGCTGTAGCTATGGAGATATGACAGATATTATAACTGATCCAATATATTCTTTCTTTCAATCTACTTGTATAATGGCAATTCCAACTATTACAGCTGGTGGTCCAACAACTTTCTGTACAGGTGGTAGTGTAACCTTAACTTCAAGTGCAGGAACAAGTTACTTATGGTCAAATGCAGCAACAACAGCAAGTATAAATATTACCACAGCAGGAAGTTATACCGTAAAAGTAACAAATTCAAGCGGGTGTCAGAGTGCAGCATCAGCAGCCAAAGCAGTAACGGTTAATGCTTTACCGGCAACACCGACTATTACAGCCGGCGGGCCAACAACTTTCTGTGATGGTGGAAGTGTAACCTTATCTTCAAGTGCAGGTTCAAATTACTTATGGTCAAATGGAGAAACCACTGCAAGTATAAACATTACCACATCAGGTAGTTATACAGTTCAGGTAACCAATGTGAGCGGATGTCAGAGCGCATTATCAGCAGCAACAGTTGTAACAGTAAATGATGTACCGGCAACTCCAACTATTACAGCTGGCGGACCAACTACCTTCTGTGCCGGTGGCAGTGTAACTTTAACCTCAAGTGCCGGAACAAGTTATTTATGGTCAAATGGAGCAACTACACCAAGTATAAATATTACCACATCAGGTAGTTATAACGTTCAGGTAAGCAATGCGAGCGGATGTCAGAGTGCAGCATCTGCAGCCAAAGTAGTAACTGTAAATGCTTTACCAGGAACACCAACCATTACCACAGGCGGTCCAACTACTTTCTGTACCGGGGGTAATGTAACTATAACCTCAAGTGCAGGTACAAGTTACTTATGGTCAAATGGAGCAACTACACAAAGTATAAATGTTACAACAGGAGGAAGTTATACTGTTCAGGTTACCAACCCAAATGGATGTCAGAGTATACCATCAACAGCCACCGTTGTAACAGTAAATGCTTTACCCGTAATTCCAACCGTTACTGCATCAGGTCCATTAATTTTATGTGCCGGTGGCAGTGTTACTTTAACTTCAGGTGCAGGTACAACTTATCTATGGTCAACAGGTGCAACCACCTCAAGTATAAACGTTACCGCAGCAGGAAGTTATACTGTAAAAGTAACAAATGCAAGTGGATGTCAGAGCGCAACATCAGAAACAACCATAGTAATTGTCAATGAGAAGCCGGCTGCAATTGCAGGGCCGGACCAGGAACTGAAATTTGTCTTTGAAACGCAGATGAAGGCAGAATTGTCTTCATCCGAAAAAGGTGAATGGTTCCTGATTTCCGGTTCAGGCCACATTATCGATATTCATTCTCCAATAACCAGGTTAACTGAATTATCAATCGGGGAAAATATTTTTTTATGGAAAGTGCGAAATGGCAATTGTGAGGACAGTGCAAAAGTTAAAATTACCGTTTATGATCTGTTTGTGCCCTCAGTAATTACACCCGATGGTGATGGTAAAAATGACTATTTTAAGATCAGTGAAATTATTGGTCAGGTTGAGCTTATAATCTTTAACCGGTGGGGAAATGAAGAATATACAAATGGCAATTATTTAAATGATTGGAACGGACTAAATAATAAAGGTACGGAGCTTCCAAATGACACCTATTTCTATGTAATGAAATTTGAAAATGGTAAGATAAAAAAGGGATCTGTTTTAATTAAAAGGTAAATGAACCGGATCATTCTGAGCATATTGTTAGTATTATTACCAGTCCACTTGATGGGACAGATGTTTCCTCTATCGGATCATTATGTGGTTAATGCTCTTGCAATTAATCCTGCTTTTGCAGGTTGTCAGGATGCACTGAGTTTAACCGCTTCGTACCGTAATCAATGGGTTGGATTTAATGATGCTCCAAAAAGCTATATTCTGTCTGTTCATATGCCAGTTTTTAATGACAGAGTTGGACTTGGATTACTTATTGAGAATAACAGTATTGGCATATTTAAAGAAACCAGTTTTGTTGGGAATTATGCATACAGGATGGAATTGCAGGAAGGCAAATTGGCATTGGGATTAGGTTTTGGCGTAACTATATATAATACTGCATGGAATAAACTTGTTGCAGCCGATGCAAATGATATACAACTAATGACTAGTCCTACATCAGCAGTTCTGCCAAATTTTAGTCTCGGTGCATATTATTATACAAAAAAGTATTATATCGGTGTTTCCATGCCCCTCTTCTTAAGTTATGAGATGGACAAAAACACAGGCAAATACAAAATTGGTAACAATTTCTCCGGGAGTAATTATTTCTTTACCACAGGTTACGAAGTGGGTATAAGTCCCCAGGTTAAATTTCTCCCTTCCCTTTTAATAAAATATCATCCAGATAATGCTGTTCAGATCGATTATAATGCACAGATCAATTTAAAAGACAGGATCTGGATGGGTATTGGTTACCGGAACAAAGATATACTGGTCGGCATGCTTCAGTGTCAGCTCAATTATCAAATCAGGATGGCATATTCCTATGATTATGATTTTAGTAGTATTGGAAAATATTTGAATGGTTCACATGAGATCGTTTTAAACTATATATTTAAATTTGAACGAAAAGTAATAGGGCCAAGACAGTTCTGACGGAGTAATTTATGAACAAAAGCTTTTGTTTAATAATATTTGCATCATTATCTCTTATAACTGAATCGGTTGCTCAGTCTGATAGCTATATTGTAAAACCGACATCATTCAGTTCCAGAATATATAATGAATTCTCCCCAGTATTTTATAAGGGAGGGATTGTATTTTGTTCGGACCTGAGCAGCAATTCCCTGGTAAGTTATAAGGATAATCAAAACAGGCTTTTCAAAATATTCTATGTGACCAGAAAAGGCAGTTCAGGGTGGACACATCCGGAAATACTGGCAAAGGAAATTACATCTGCTTTTAACGACGGACCTGCTACTTTCAATGAAAACGGGAATATCATGTACTATTCCAGGAATAATTCCATTGAAAATGCGATGAGAAACATTAATGATACAACAAATAAACTGGGTATCTATTCTGCAGAATTGATAAATGGAATCTGGTCAAATATCAAACCTTTTACCTTTAATAACCCGCGATATTCTTTTTGTACACCTGCGCTTACACCTTCCGCTGAAAGAATCTATTTTTCATCTGATATGCCCGGAGGCTATGGAGGAATGGATCTCTATTATTGTGACAGGCGCAATAATAACTGGGATCAACCTGTAAATCTCGGCCCTGTCATAAATACACCCAAAAATGAATCCTTCCCTTTTGCAAGTAAGTATGGTAAACTCTATTTTGCCTCAGACGGACTTAAAGGTTTTGGTGGTAAGGACCTTTTTTATACTCAGGAACTAAATGGAGAATGGATAACCCCGGTACACCTGGATTCAGCAATTAATTCAACAGCCGACGATTTTGGGATTGTTATTGATTCTACATTTGAGAACGGGTATTTTTCTACAAACAGGCGGAAAACAGATGATATATTCAGTTTCAGTTCAGCACCCATAGAATTTACCAGCTGTGACACAGTAAAGGAGAATAAGTATTGTTTTACATTCTATGATGAAAAACAACAACTTATCGATACAATACCGGTAATCTATCAGTGGGATTTTGGTAACGGAATATTAAGTATTGGAAAAGAGGTGAAGCATTGTTTTCCCGGTCCCGGAAAATACTCAGTCAATCTCACAATAATTGATGAGCTCACCAGTGATACTATTGCAAAACGGGTTAATTATAAGGTGGAACTTGAAAACATCAGACAGGGCTATATCAATTCGGATATAACGGGTAATGTTGATAAATCAATATCGTTCAAAGGGGTAACCGCCGACCTGAAGGGTGTCAGAATAACGGACTACTTTTGGGACTTCGGAGAAGGTTTTAAGCCTGGGGGGCCTGATATAACAAATACATTTAAAAAGAAGGGTGAATACATGGTTAAGCTTGGCTTGCTTGCCGGGAAAGACAGCCTCGGCGTAGTTCAAAAATTCTGTGTTATGAAAAAAATTAAAATAAATTGAATTGAAAAGATATATATTGATCATATCATTTATTTTAAATACTTGCGCAGGTCTCTTTTCACAATCTGCTCCAGCAATTGATGAAAATATCCCTTACCTTATGACCTTTGGCGGAAACGCTATAACATCATGGGGGGATAATGATTTTTGTCAGATATTCTTTTGTATTATTCCTCCTTCTCAAATAGGTCCTGTATATATTCGTGTTTATGATCCTGATACCGGAGGAAACCTTGATGAAGTGAAGGGAGAATTTAATACTGTTGTTAACTTTTCAATTTATGGAGGGAAAGATTGCTGGTCAGATACAATAGCACAGGTTCAAAATAAGACAGGTAATTTCAAGAGCGGATATTTGTTGGCATCAAAATCATTTGGGGTTCATCCTAAATACGATAAAAAGTGGTACAGTTTTGGACCTTTTAATCCATCTGAAGGAAAGTATGTTGAGAAACTGGGGGGTCGTGTATTTAAAATCATTTCGCAGGGTATGTCAGGTGATGATGGAAATATCTATAAATACTTTTTAAGTACGAGTCCGAATGAAAATATTGCGGTTGAAGGAGGTAACTTATTTACCTATAAGTATCATTTCAGACTATCGGATGATCAAAAACATGTATGTCAGATATATCCTTTTGTAGATGACAGGACAATTTCAATTCAGGTCTCAAATTTTGACTGGGACAACGATGGAATAATCAGGATATTTTCAGTTGCCAAAAATGGTATCTTATGCGATGTTTCAGGAGACAACAATTGGGTAGTAAGGGAATTCCCTATTGTGGCTGAAGAGAAGAATTCAACCGTTGAGATACAATTCATAAAGAATCAAACCGTACAGGTTAGAAACAATAATGTAGTGATCATTGTCAGGAACCAGTATGGGGTCTCATTGCCGTTTTATGTTGTCCCCATTGGAGGGGTTCCGGTATATTCTCCGAAAATTAGGATGAAATGACAAATTGGAAAGGAATATTGATTTTTTTCTTTTCTATGCTGACCAGCCATGCATTTCCCCAGAGCTATAATTTCCGAAACTTTAATTCAGAAGATGGATTAACTCAATCCTATATTTATTCGATTATTCAGGATATTCATGGCTATTTATGGATAGGTACAGATAATGGATTATTCAGATATAATGGATTAAAATTCGAAAACTATACTACCAATGACTCTTTGGCAGACAATTTTATTACCTGCGGTATCAGCGATAAAGAATGCCAGTGGTTTGGTCATTGGAACGGCCGGTTATCATATTTTAATGGGGAAAAGTTACATACTGTCACTATACCCCGATCAGATTTAAGCCCTGTAACACATTTTGCAAAAAGTCCTGACAACAAGATCTGGGGAAGTACTTACTCCAACGGCCTGGTTAAATTAAGTATTGATACTGGGGTGATAAAACAATATCTGTTTAAGGATATAACAATCATAATATCATTTGACTTTATAACCGATAACGAATTGCTTGTTGGCACAAATACAGGTTTATTACATTGCAGATTAAAAGAATCCGGTGAAGTTGAAATCATCCGCCCTGTTTTAGAAATTCCGGAATCAAAGGTAACCTGCATTCAGAAAATGAGGAACAAACCGGGATTTTATATTGCAACTGAAAATGATGGTATATTTCAACTCACATATAATGACAGCCAGTTTAAGGTTAAAAAACTAATCGCAAATACAGATTTTGACTTCACCGATATTCAAGAGATATATCAAGACAGCCAGTCAGATTTATGGTTATGTTCTAAAGGAAATGGGCTGATCAGAATGTGTTATTCCGAATCGGGGGAGTTAACAAAGACTATTTTCTTTAATAAAACCAATGGGTTTGTATCAGATAATGTAAAAACTGTATTTGAGGACCGCGAAGGAAATATCTGGAGTGGTAATTTTGGTAAGGGATTAACACAAATTACACCTAAAACTTTTTCAGTCTATACATTTGATAACACTTTATACGGGAATAACATATTTTCAATCTTTCTGAACCGCCAATACAGATGGATAGGAACAGAAAATGGCCTGGTAAAAATGGATCAGTCGACGGGAAAGGTTGTAAAGTTTTACGGCAAAGGCAGCGGATTACCGAAAGATACAGTTACAACGATTTATTCAAAAGATGGAAAAGAACTTTGGATTGGAACAGGAAGAAATGGCGTATTCCGGATGGACGTTGGGAATGAGAGAATAATTAAATACCCTGTTGAGAGTGGGGTACTTGAAAACTCTGTAACCATCATAACAGGCATTGGGGAACAGGTTTGGGTAGGTACAAAAAAAGGATTATGGAATATTAATTCAAATACAGATGGTAAAAATTGGTATTCAATTAACCGGGGCGGGTTACCTCATAATTATATTAACTGTTTATTTGTAGACAGAACTGGTAAAGTATGGATAACCACTCCAGGTAGTACTCTGGCATATATTCAGGATGAAAAGGTCGTTAAAATAGCTCTGAATTCCGTTAGCGGCAATTTAACATTAGGTCCGATCATTGAAGACAGTGACTCCAGGATTTGGGTAGGATCTAACGGGAATGGTGTTTTTATGATACAATCCGATTCTATTGTTAATCTTACGGCAAAAGAAGGTCTTTTATCCAATTATTGCTATTCGCTTATTTGTGATGATCATAAAAACATTTGGGTAGGTCATAAAAATGGATTAAGCAGAATAAGAACAACTGATTATTCGGTAAAACCAATACAACATATTAAAACTCAAACAGATAATTATCAGCTTAATCCAAATGCAGTTTTTAAAGATCAACTGGGCAAAATCTGGTTCGGTTCGTCTAATGGTCTGATTTCGTATGATCCGTCAATGGAATCTCCCCTTCAGATGCCACCTGTTTTAGGAATTACTTCAATAAAGATTAATGATGTGGATAAGGATATTTCTGATAAAATAGTTCTATCACCCGGCAATTACAAAATAAGAATTGATTTTTTGGGCATCAGTTTAAAGGAGCCTGCAATGGTTAACTATCAGTATAAACTGGAAGGATATGATCAATGGTCAGAAATTACAAAAAACACAGGTATCACGTATAATCATTTAACAGAAGGAGCTTATACATTTATCTTAAACGCCTCAAGCGGAGATGGTTCTGTATCTGAAAATCCTCTGACAATAAGCATAATAATAAAAAGACCTGTCTGGAAGAAATGGTGGTTTTACCCTGCAGATATTCTTTTCCTGGTCATCATAACTTTCGTTTTTGTTAAAAGACGTGAGTACAGATTTCTGGCCGAAAAAAGAATACTTGAAGAAAAAGTCACGGAACGCACATATGAAATTCAAAACCAGAAAAATGAAATTGAGTTGCAGCGGGATGTGATTGATCAAAAGAATGCCAATATCACTGCAAGTATAAAATATGCAAGTCACATCCAAAATGCGGTTTTACCTCCCATTGAACTCATAGATAAATTACTACCCGACAATTTTATCTTAAATAAACCAAAAGACATAGTAAGTGGTGACTTTTACTGGCTGGCAGAAAAGGATAATAAAATTGTTTTTACTGTAGCTGATTGTACCGGACATGGAGTTCCGGGAGCATTTATGAGCCTTCTGGGTATTACATTATTAAATGAAATAGTAAATATTCAGGGAATCACAAGATCAGATATCATAATCACAA
>Ga0209748_1000506_pt1 | contig 20813 bp, 13 predicted proteins | sample BarGraIncu00421A_FD_185490 | JGI IMG/M metagenome (GOLD analysis project Ga0209748, IMG submission 185490) | Arctic peat soil microbial communities from Barrow, Alaska - Barrow Graham LP Incubations 004-21A (SPAdes) (version 2) | ecosystem: Environmental > Terrestrial > Soil > Wetlands > Peat... | reverse complement strand
TAGGACGTCGAACAGCTCGGGGGGCATCAACGGCGCGGCCTGGTCGGGTGGGGCCCCGTGGGTGCGCCGGATGCCCTCCCACACCGCGACCACCCGGGCGTTGGTGGTGGGGTCGGGCAGGTTGCGCAGCTGGTGGGCGAACTTGATCGCTGATAGTCGCCGGCTCATGGTGCCGACCTTCGCCCCGGCCCGGGCCAGGTCCGCCAGGTATCCGGTGACCGTGGCCGGCGCGGCCGGCATCGGTTCGGTGTCGTGCTGGGCGCACCAGGTGGTGAACTCGCGCCAGTCCGAGCGGTACCCCCGCATCGTGTTCGCCGCCCGGGCAGCCTCCACGTAGCCGGCCTCGTCGGGTAGCGCGGCAGAGCATCTCCAGGCTCTGCTGCCACAAGTCCCAAGTTCGGGACACTGCACGTGTTCGCGGCGTCTGTCGCCCGTCCCATGACATGTCCCACAGTTGCCACCACACCAGGAGGTCACCTGTTGCGAACGCGCAGGGCACCAATGCTTAGCGCTCGACTACCGCACGCTGGAGCGTCCGCAGTGCGCGTGCCACTGCTTGGGGCTGCGTGACCCCGAGACCTTCCAATGGTCCGAGACAGAGCCAGCGCCTGCTACACATCCGACCATCACTCTCGAATCGCGGATGGTCCGTGCGCCTGCGCCCCCCCTCGCTCGCCACGTGCTCCCCGCCACACATCAAACCGCTAGCGTGGTTCCGTGACGAACGACCCTCCCTCCACCTTTTCCGGCAGCCCGCTGGTCCTGACCTTGGTCGCAGCCTCCCGATCGCAAGCTCGGGTCGCGATGGAACTGCAGGCGGATCCGATGGATACCCAGAGCCGACTAAAGGCTGCGATGGCGGTCGGAGTCGCAGTCGAATTGGCTCTGAAGGCGGCAGTGGCTTCGATCCTGCCGTCGCTCCTGGCTGACAAGGGAGACCCCCATTCGCAGCTCTTCCTCATGGGGCGCGCAGGGTTGCCCGGCAAGTCGCAGTCCGACGTTCGAACCATAGGTGGACCTGCTGCTTGGCAGGTGATCTCAGCTGTCCGACCGCAAATCGACCTCTCTCAGAAGGATGTCCAGGCAGCCCTCAACCTTCGTAACGGAGCCGTCCACCTCGCTCTGGTCGATCCCACAGAACTCGGGGCGGGGATCCGGGCCATGGCGATCTGCGTCGACCGGCTACTGTCCGAGTTCATCACTCGACGCGACTATTGGGGTGAAGAGTTCGAGGACCAAGTCATTGCTCTCATCAAGGAAGTCATGGACGCGCGGGAGGTCCGCGTCGAGCAGGCGAAGTCGTCTGCCCTTGTTCAGTTGGCTCGATTGAAGGCGCTCGGTGAGGAAGCCTTCGATGCAGTCGTTGTGACCCTTGACAGTGAGGGGCGTGAGCCAGAGGACAATGGGGAGAGCTACGGGGAGCCGCACAGGTGTCCGGTGTGCAGGTACAGCGGCTGGCTGTCCGGAGTGGTCGAACGCAGCGAACTCCAGGTGGACGAAGCAGACCCCTACGAAGCCTGGGTCGACCGCGTCTTCGTTCCGCGCGAGTTCCACTGCGAGGTTTGTGGTCTAGCGGTCTGGGACCAGGATCTGCCCATGGCAGGGTTGCCGGCAGCCAAGCAGCTCGAGGCGGACAACGACCCTTGGGAGTTGAGGGAGATGTACGAGGACATACAAGCGGACATCGCGTTCGAGGCCATGCGCGAGGCCAGGTTCTAGCCGCGACCGGCGTCTGAATCTTGAGCCCGCGACCCAGCACGCGATGGGCCTGCCGACTCGTCGTTCCTCCCAGATGGTGGCTGGCCCAGGGCATCATGATCGCGGCGTCGACCGGCCTCGCGATCACCGCCGCAAATCTCGTCTGGTACATCCTGCGCCGCCTCGGGCTGTGGACCGTCGAGCAGGGGTCGCGAGGGCCGCACGGTCACGCCTGCTGTCGGATAGCTGGCGGGTGCCGAGCCCACGTCCACGCGGGCCGACGCTCCTCGCACTCGCCTTCGCCCAGCTCGCCGACTCGGCTCTATGACGCCGAGACGTACGACGACGTCCTCGCCCTGATCGCCCACGCTGGCGATGCAGTCGGCCCACGACCTCGCCGCCGAAAGGGCCGCGGGACTGCCCACGGTGCGTAAGCTCGATCCCGTCGCCTGACGACCCGTGCAACAGCGAGACGCGAATCTCGTCAGGCGATATTGCACGGCTATTGCACGAGCCTGAAACCCGTGAGGCCTCGCCCGTGTTTGGCCTTGTCAGAGGCACATTGGCAGAGCCCATGTGCCTGGTTCAAGTCCAGTTAGGCCCACCATCGCGAACCGCTTCCCCACGAGGGGGAACGCGTCTTCGGGGAAGAAGCAGGCCCCAAGCCGTGCCCAATACGTGCCCAATCCCTCTCTTCGACGTGGTATACGTGGCAGCAGAGGCTCGTCCAGCGGACACCCGGAACGCTGAGACAACCACTGTGTGTTCGAGAGCATCGACAGCAAGCTCTCTTCGGTGTCGATGGTCTCGGAGTTACCGTGGAGGGCGCACTCTCGTCACCACGTGGAAACCCGGTCTGACAAGGAACAACGCACCAAGTTGGAGCAGGGTCCTGTCGTTCCTGCAACGTCCGGAGCTGACGATCGGATCCCGACAGTCACCTTGACGGCAGCGCCGGCCCTCAATTTCGCCTTGCCCAGTGGGGAGGCTCGGTCCGGCTGATCGTTCGGACTGGTCCTGGGATCCGCCCCTTCGATTGACGCGTCCCTAGGCGCTTGTGGGCCCCTGTGTGTTCCGGATCCCGAGCCTGAGGGAGTTCCTGTTCGGTCACAGTTCCCCGCGATCGCGTCGGATTGTCAGTGGGGGATCCTAGTGTGCATGTAGTGTGCAAGTCTAAGGACAAGGAGAGAAGATGAGCGACAAGGATGCCGCCGCAGACGTGCCGCTCGGCGGTCTCACCCCAGCCGAGCGGGTACTACTGCAGAAGCCGCAGTTGGAGCTGGCCGTCGTCGAAGTGCGATTCGTTGGAGCCCAGGAGGCCGTCACATCGGAACAGGCACTCGCGATCCGAGACGCCATGGACGTGGCAGGCTACGAGCTTCCCCAGGTGCAGCCCGCGCAGACCCAAGACTTGACGCTCAGGATCGACAATGGAGAAGTGGAGCCGGAGGTGAACACCCGCGCGGCGGGGTGGGTTCTCACATCCGCGGACGGGCTTTTCGCTGCGACCATTCTGCCAGGAGTAATCGCCATTCAAACGACAAGGTATGAGCGCTGGAGCAACTCGCTGGAGGCACCGCTTTTCGCCGTCCTCAAGAGTGTGGGAGCTTCTTTGAAGCCTACGATCGTCCAGCGAATTGGCCTGCGTTACATCAATCGATTACACGACGAGGCGGCTTCTACAATCGCAGCCTGGACGGACGCCATTGCCCCCAGCTTCTTCGGGGTCCTCAACGATCCAGAGATTGGCCCCAAGGCTGTGGCCTGCCAACAGCAGGTGTCACTGGAGTTGGGCGACACGCAGGGAGCGGTCATTCGTCATGGCGTCTTTAGCGACCCTTCCAGTCGCGGCATGTACAGCTACCTCGTGGACATAGATGCGTTCGACCACCACTCCCGCGCCTTCTCGGAGAACGACATATGTGATCGTGCTCGGGCTCTGAATCGCACCGCGCTCAGCCTGTTCCAACAAGTGGTTACCCGCGAGTACCGCGATACGATGGATCCATACGCCGAAGTCGATTCATCTGGCAACGCCGTCCAGTTCAAGAGCGGCGCAGGAGAGGGTGCAGTGGTATGACCGCGGTCGCGCTGAATCCCATGTGGGCAGTGGGCGGTACGGGTAGCTACCTCGGGTCGCGGGTGCCCGACCGGTCACAGTCCACTTTGGTTGACTACAGGACTGTCGGGGACCCGGGCCTGCAAGCCCTTTTCTCGCAATGGGATGAGTCGCTCGCGGCTCTTGATCGGGACCCGGTTCTCCGACTGAACCCGACTGTCCCCGACTCGGGGTCCATGCATTGGCATACTGTTCTGCGGACAGGGATGAACCACCCCTTGCGGGTGTTCCAGGCCGCGATGTCTTCTCACGGTCAGCCTCGCACTCTTTACGCGATCCACGAACTGATGCACGTTCTCGATCTGCCCGCGCGTGACATCTGCAAGGCTGCCGGTATTTCGCGGCGAACCTACTACTCGTGGCTCAAAGCACCGCACACGCAGGCGCGACTCGGCAGCGAGAGCCGCCTGTGGGAGCTTGTCGAGGTTGTCGAAGACCTCCGCCAGCTCGTGGAAGGGGAGTTGCGACAGTGGATTCGGCACCCAGCGAGACGGAAGACGCTCGTAGGAGGCCACTTCAACGATCTCCTGCTAGACGCGACGAGCGAGCGAAGCCGGGACCACCCGATGGATCCGCTCGGCGACTGGTCCCCGGTCCCGCACGACGCCAACGAACCCGTCGAGATCGCCCAACGGGTTCCTCGTCAGCGGCGACAGGCCAGCGTCGCTGTCGATCGAACCACTCACCGACGATGAACGGCCACGCCCGCATCAGTGGAGTTGGTGAGCCTCAAGAACCTCAGCGCCTTGGTCACGCCGCCAGAATCGCGAGCCTGATTCCCGATGATTGGCCCGCAGATGTGCTGGCAGCCCTCAGCGTATGGAGGCAGGGGGACATTCTCGAAGGCGGTCCGTTGTTCTGGGCGGGACCACAAGGTGACGATCCGGTCCTCCCTTACGACGGGGCGCCGTCGCCGTTCCATGTCAGTCGCGAGTATGGGGAAGGCCGACTCATCATCACGTCTCAAACATGCGACATCGGTGGGCGCGGACCGGGGCGTCTCCACCCCTTCGTGTCGGTATCCCCTGTCTACCCACTGGCGAGCGATGACCTCTTGGGAAACGTCCGGTCGGGGCATGTCGGCTACCTTGTCTGGCTCGGAGACAATCTCGTTGCAGACCTGCGTGTGGCCATGCCCGTAAGCAAGGGTGTTCTGGTCCAAGCGACGCCAATCGATCTAGGGGTCTCGGAGAATGTGCGGTTGGCCTTCGCGGAGGCGCTTGCCGCCAAGGTGCGGCGGCCGGCCCTTCACGATGCCCTTAGCGAGGAGATACGGCGCTCTCTGAATGGTTACATCAACGAGCCTCATCCGGACGCTGACACAGATTGGCTGGACCGAGTGGAGGAACTTCGTCTCCGAATCGAGGGAGACCGGCTACAGCCCAGCGCGGTGCAACTGATCATCCTGTTCGACCGTGAACCCGAGCGTGCCCTGAAACTGGAGTGGCGAGGTTGGACGAACCGAGGAACAAGACTCCTCAAGAGGAACGGAATCCGGCTCAATCCCACGTTGTCCACGACTCTGCAAGCGCTGTCCGCCAGTGCGTACAGATCTACGGTGCCCCTTCAGCTTGAAGCACTCCCACGCCCCGCGGCCTGGTAGACACCCCCGTGGGATCGAACACAGCGTTGGGGCTATCGAAGCGACCGTCACGGCGCACTTCTTCATGTTCGTCACGCGCGCTCACGGATGTAGGTCACACCGAACGCCTTGACCTGGCGGTACTCCTGCAGCTTACTGGCGAGGTCGAACACGTCGCCAGCAACGAACTGGAAAATGTCGAGACCCCTGCCGAGCAGGATCGTCCACCCCGCGTCGGTGATGATCGAGCGGTCGTGGATCGAGTCGTCGAAGGATACGTCGAGGTTGATGCCGGCGCCTGCCGCCGCCTGCTTGATCTTCAGTAGGAACTCGAGCTGTTTGCGCAGACGGTCCTCGCCTTCGGTTTGCTCAGAGGTGATGAGTTTGATGTTCACTTCGTCGGCGGCGTCCTTGGTGGCGGCGATGGCCTCGATCAGTTCCATGAGGTTGCGGGCCTGGTGAAACTGTCGCACGTAGGGGTCGGTGATCGTGATGAGCGTGGCGCCGCGCAGGTACGGGATCAGCATCCGCTCGTACGAGACCCCCCGCTGGTTCTCCTGGTACTCCCGGTGGCCAACGAACAGTGGCAGCTCCGACAAGCCCGCGGGCTCAGGATCGGTCGGCCCAACATCGCTCCCGGCCGGGTCTCCGTCGACTTCGTGGCCGCCACCAGGTCGAGCTGGGAGGTAGTAAGCGGGGTATTCGTCTTCTTCGAGCGTTGAGACCGGATGCCAGGTGCCGGCCTTGTCGAAGTAGCCGAACTTCACGCTGGCCATGGTCTGGTCCATGCGCAAGATCTGGTCCTTGACGCGCTTGCGGCCCTCGATCGCGAACCGCAGGATCTCCTCGATTTCCTCCGCGGTCGCCTCGCCGTCCGGGTAGACGATCTTCATCAGCCCAGAGAAGGTCTTGTGGATTCCGTCACGGTCACGGGTAGAGATGTCCGAGGACAGCGTGAAGTACTGCTGGTATCGATCTGAGTAGTCAACCGACCGCATCGACTTGAGCACCTCAGCGATGTAGTCGACGACGAAGCCGTACCCCTCGGAGAACATCTCCCCGCGGATGGTGTCGACCTCCCAGCCGGGAATGTAGTGGTGCAGCCGGTCGAGGAAGGCCGAGTCGTGGTAGCTGTCGGGCAGCTCGTCGAACAGGTCGGAGTTCTTGAGCATGTAGGGCACCGTGTGCGATGTGTTGCCGACGAACACCATCGACGCCTCCGCCCCTAGCGTCTCAACACCGCGGGAAAACGTCTTGTTCGCCATGTAGTTCTTCATGATGTCGACCAGCGCCTTGTCCGCACGCTTCTTCTGCCCCGCGAACTCGTCGAACGCAACGACATCCCAGTAGCCGACCAGGCCGATGCGGCCGTTGGCGTTGTTGACGAACAGCTTGGGGACGGTCACCTCGCCACCGGAGATGAGCATGCCGTGCGGTGAGAACTCCGAGAAGATGTGCGACTTGCCAGTGCCCTTGGGACCCAGCTCGACGAGGTTGTAGTTGCGCTCGACGAAGGGGATCAGCCTCACTAGCTGGATCAGCTTCGCCCGCCTGCCGAACAACTCGGGGTTGAACCCGATCGACTGGATCAGCAGGTCGATCCATTCGTCGGTAGTGAAGCCGCGCCGGGAGGTGAGGTACTCCTCGATCTTGAAGCTGGACAACTGGATGGGCTTGAGAGATCCCAGGATCCATGGCACGACTCGCCGGTCATCGGCGTGGAAATACTCGATGTCACAGATGCACCACACCCCGCCGACGAGCAGCTTCGGGTGGGCGTTGACGACCGCCGATTCCACTACGACGCCTCGAATCCCCAGGTTGGCGAACTCGGCCTCGTAGACGTCGTCCTTCTCGTTGAGGGAAACAGCCACCTTGTCGATGATCCGGTGCCGTCCTCGTTCTTTGATGGTCGACTTGACCAGTTCGGATTCGTTGCGATGAACGTAGTGCTCGGCGAGGATCCGGCGGACGGTGTCGATGCCGGCGAGGATCGTCGCCTCGTCGTCGGACGCGGCGTACTGGCCGAGGAGGTACTCCAGGACGTAGGTCGGCACGATGGCGTTGCCGCGGACAGCCCTGACCAGGTCCTTCCTGACCACGACGCCTGGGAACATCAGGTTGATCTTGTAGTCGAGGTCGCTCAACGTGGGGTTCTCGACGCCCGCCGACGCCTGATCCGGCTCGCTCACGACTGCTCCCTTCCTAGAAGTCGAAGTCCGAGGTGAACGAACGCTTCAACGTGTACATCGCCTTGGCGTGGACGCGCCACTGGTTCGTGTTGGGGATGCGCTCCTCGAGCCGAAACTCGACCGCGCGATTGTTGTAAGAGTCCGCCTCCTGGATGAGCAGCATGTTCGCGCTGCGATACCGGTCACGCTTGTCGTCCGACTGCTGGTCGAACACCAGCTCGGGTTGGTTCGAGATGAGGGTCTCACCGACGTAGAGGCCGGCCCGCATCGTACGCGGCTGTATCTTCTCGCTGACCGGCTCCGATTGGTACAACTTGACGACCAGCTGGCCGGTGGTGATCTTGTCCGACTCGGGCAGCACCTCGACGTTGACCAGACGGGTGTCACTCTTGCGCTTTTTGTTGATCGTTACGACCGGGACCACCACCTCTTGCAGGGTCGCACCGCCGTGCACGAACCGCGATCCCGCTCCGGGAAGTCGCAGTCGGTGGATCGACTTCGGAACCTGCACGTCCAGCTCGCTGGCAAGGCCGATCTGCGTGGATGTGAAGGTCGTGAACGCGGGGTCGTCCTTCAACCCGCGCCCCAGGACGTATCGTCGGTTGGTGACCTTGATGTCGTCTCCCTGGGGCAGGGTCGACAGGTAGAAAGCGTCCGCCAATGCCGTGTCCTGGAACAGGAAACCGTGATCGGCGGTGATGAGGATGTTCGTCGCGTTGGCGTTCGTCAGGCGTTTGACCAGATCGACCAGCTCGCGAAGCGTCTCTTCGGCTGCCTCGAAGACCTGCCGTTCGGTGCCCGGCTTGTCTCCGGTCGCGTCGATGCGGTTGTGGTAGACGTACAGCATCTGATGCTGCTGGTACAAGTCCCGTAGCTCATCGCGGGTCAAGGACATGACGTCCTCAGCCTGGATCGCCTTGCCGTCCACCGTGGCGAGGATCTTGCTGCGGTTGAGGGTTCCGTCGGTACGTTGGCCGTCGACGAGCACCGGGTCGCCGTCTTTCGAGTGCCCGATGGTGCGATGCGGCAGGAGGGCGGCCATTCCGAGCTGCGTGTAGCTGGGCAGCACGCCGAGCATCGCGTCGAGGGTTGCGTCGAAGCGGTCTTCCTGGCGGATGCGTGAGCCGAGTTCGGCGGCGATCTCGTAACGTAGCGCGTCGGAGATGATGACCACGGCCTTCTTGCGGCCGTCGCGGATGATCGGGCGCACGTGGTCGTCGAAGAACGAGGTCTGCGGGCGCAGCACGTCGGAACGCCAAGTATCGATGCCATCGACCTGCTGCTGCCAGGCATTCCCCAGCTCGTAGAGGAACTTGTTTGCGTAGAACTTCTCGACCTGGACGCGCAGAGCCTCTAACGGCTTTGCGTGCTCGACGGTGCGAGCTGCGTGCACGAACTGCCGGTAGAGCTGGTCAATGCGGTACCAGTCACGTCGGTAGCGGTCGAGCCCCTCGTCGAACGAGGGCACCGACATGTTCAGCGTCGCCAGTTCCGTCAGCAGGTCGGACGCGCTGCCGATCGCCGTGTACAGCGTGCGGTAGTCGTCTATCCAGATGCTGCTCTGGCGGTTGCGGATGACCTCCGTGACCTCGCGGACGGTCACGGTACGCTCGGCGACAGCCCGGGCCAGATCACTGATGATCTTGCGGTCGACGTCCTCGAACAGGTCGTTGCCGATCAGGTCCCGGAAGCTCGCATTCTCGATGGTGCCGGCGTACTCCAAGTCGCGTGCCGCGCGCCTCGCCAGTTCCGTGACAGCCGCCTGGCTGCGTGGGTCGTAGCGGAGACTCGCGAAGTCGCGCTGGATGCTCCGCCGAACGCGGTGTCCATCAGACGTGAAGCCAGCGATAGCTTGCCGAAACACCCAGAGCACGAAGTCGTCAATGCTCGGGCTCGGCGAGGCATAGCCGTAGATGGAGCCCACGCCCCGCCAGTAGAACTCCTCGAGGCCGAAGTCAGCCAGGGCTCTGAACTTTGTGTCAGCGCCGCCGGCGTTCTCGTTGAGCAAGGTGCGAGTGATCTCCAACAGGCTGTGCTCGCGCTGCCCCAGAAGTACGGCGCACATCTTGGCGCGCAGCTTGTCGGCATCATCGTTGGCATCGAGCAGCGCCTTCAAGCCCTGCACCCTTTTCGCGGCACGGAAGAACTTCTCATGCGCTCGCACAGGCTCGTCGATGCCTTCAGCGATGAGCCCCAGCTCTTGCACCACCAGCGAGACACGGTCAGCGGTGAAGACGCCGTAGGCCAGTTCCAGATCAAGCAGCCAGTTCCCGATCCCGGCCGCTACATCACCCGAGCGGTAGACGAGAAGCTTGGCCTTGGGTTCCTGATGCAGCAAGCGGTGCTTGACGGCGTACTCGTTGTCCGTGACGCGAATGGTCTGGACGCCTTCCAGTCCGAGCGAGTCAAGGTCGGCGGCGTACTCGCCCTCCGGGTCATGCCAGAACACCACCCGTTGCGTCTCGAAGAGACGCTGCAGATGCGGCCGGACGGCGGATGTCTCAGTCATCGCTTGCCTCGAGGCCGGGGATGATCTTCAGCGCGGCGCCGAATTTCGGGTAGTTGACCTTCACCCCGTCATCCAGGTCAATGGCGATTTGCCGCGTTGCCAGCGGGTAGAGCACGTCGTGCTCGTACTCATTGAGTTCCAACAGCACCTTCCGCAGACGGTCGGCCTCTTTCAGTGCCGCCGCCTGCTGGCGCGGTGTGCCACCACCCGCCGCGAGACGCTCTTGATGCTGGCGATTCGCCTCCAACTTCGCCTTGAACTCCCGCAGGTACTCGTTCAGCACCGTCGATACCGTCGACGGTGTGTAGCGGTGCATGTAGATCAGCGCGTTGAACGACCCATTCGGGCTGGAGAACAGCCAGTAGATCGGGCGCTTCTTGTACCGCTGAACGTGGTCCTTGTAGAACGACTTCACGAAGTAGTCACGAATGTCCTTCACCCCGAGCCCCTCGCTTACGAAGCGCAGATTCTCTTCGAAGTGCTGCTCACCAAAGGTGTCGCGAAGAAACTCCCTGAAACGAGCGACGATGTCGTCCTCGAACCAGTCCCCATCCACGATCGGAATGACGTTGTCCTTGTCCGGGGGGAAGGTTGGCGCAGGAATCCTCGCGAGGTAGTCCCGCAGAGTGGCACCCTGGCTAGTCAGGATCGGGCCCGGCTGGTCCAAGGAAAGACGACCGAACATGCAACCAACCGCGTATGACGCCAAGTCGACCATCGCGTCCTCGAGTTCCAGCGAGTGGAGCTCATGTTCGGCTCGTCTGCTGAATCGGAACGTGGGGTCTGCCAGGAGCGAACTTGAACTCTGAGCCGTCGAGGTGCTGCCTGTCGGTAGGCCAGCGGCGCGGTACATGGTCGCGTTCACCGCTGCCTCGATCGCCTTCATCTGAGCGACCGCATCACGTCGAGCAACCACCATCTGCTCGAACGCGGCGCTGACCGACCGACGGTCCATACGCGGGGCGAGCAGTTCAGAAATGCTGAAGTCCGGTGAAGTTTCCTGTGTGTCCCAATCGCTCTTTGACAACTCTACTGCCTGTGTCGCCAACGCCCGGAGCCTACGGCCGGCTTCTTCATCTAGCTGGACGATCGGCAGTTCTGCAACCATCCCCGTTTGAACGTTCAGGGTCGAACCCTTCACCTCGACGAGCTGTCGGCCAATATCCGAGTTCAACTGTGCGAGGAGATCGAACGCGCCCGTGCCGAAAATGGCAGGCGCCGCATCGTTGAAGCCGTACCCCTGAGGACGCCACCTGAAGCTCGTGGCACCTGTGCCGACCTTTCCCCATGTCACGCCCTCGCGGAACATGTACTGCACGTTCTGCGGGCGTGACTTCAGCGATCCGTCGGGATTTCGGTAGTTCTTGATTCGGTGCCCGTTGTTCTCCCAATCCATCACATAGAAGAACCCGGCATACCACTTCCGGAACTCACCCGCTTTGTCGGTAAGGACCCAGCGCCTGCCACGACCAATCCGCTCGGCCGAGACCTCCCAATGAAAGCGCATGAACAAGTCGTCATTTCGAGTCCCGACGCCTGCCTTGATCTCGAATTTGTCGCCAATCAGCTGGCCGCGGAAGAGCTCAACCAAGTTAGGATCAGCCCAATAGGCAAGCGGTGCCCCTGGAATAGCAGTGAAGTCCACGTTGAGGTGGTGGGCCCAGTCGCAGTCCTCGCCGCGGATTGCCACAAGAAGGCGCTGGCGCTTGGCTTCATCATTCAGAGGCTCCAAGCGAACGAACACGCACTCGTGACCCTCAGACGCCGGCCGGTTCGTGAAGGCAAAGGCGGCGTTCGCACCGAAGATGTCAGGGTGGTTCGACACGTCGCGAAGGTGGACGAACGAGTGAATCGTCCGATGTGCCAATAGGCCTTGACGAAAGTCCTCAAAGGACTTGATGGTCATCCACGTGTCGCCGACGATCATGGCCACGACACCCGACTCGCAGGCGAGGCGAGTAGCACGCGAGATGAAGCAGGCATATAGATCTTGCTTCTCCTGCGGGTAGGCGTCCTTCAGAAGATCAGACAGTTCACCTGACATGTTCCCCGCCCCCATGTACGGAGGGTTGGTGACGACGACGGCGTACTTCGCGCTGAGCGTCTCGGCCTGCTGAAGCGCCTGGCCCGCCCGTATGAACATGATATCCGACAGAAGGTCGTCGTCGGACTCGCGCGAATCCAGCGTCCCTTTCGCGATTCGCAGCATCTCTGATGAGGGTTCAGTCAGAGCGCCCAACAGGTCCGCGTGCTCGAACTGGTTCCAGAAGGCGATCTCCCGGTGCCGATCACCCCAGCGAGTCACGAGGACGTCGAGTTCAGGGGGGCTGAAAGAAATCGGCTGGATGACGCAGATGTTAGGCGAGACGCGCCCGTTAAGGAAGGTACGTTGCTTGCCGCGAGCCTTCATGGTCAACGCGAAGGCCGCGAGCGCACCCGCACGGGGGTCGATCTCGGTGCCGTACAGGTTGTGAGTGAGGATCAAGCTGGGAATCTCTGCCGGCGCGTAACCTTCCTCCTCATAGATCGCGTACAGCAGATCGAAGGCATAGGTGAGCATATGGCCTGAGCCGCAGGCGGGGTCGATGACCGTCAACTCTTCGGGCGTGGCGATCTTGAGGAAGTCGTGCTCCTCGCCCACGGGGGCGAGGAAGTAGTCCATTCGCCTAGCCAAGCCCGAGGACGGCCGGTTCTGCATCCATAGGCGCCCAAGTGAGTTTTCGACGAGGTAGCGAACGATCCAGTCGGGAGTGAAGAGCTGGGTCGCTGCCGGGATCTCATCCGCGCCAGCTCGACGCTTCTTCTTGAAGCCGCCGAAGATCTCTTCCTTCCTTTCCTCGATGTAGAACTGATACAGCCAGCCGATGACCTCGACGTCCTGACAGACGTCCTTGGTGAGCACCTTGACCGCGCGGCTCGGGACCGAGTCGTCGGCCAGGAGGTTGGCCGGGATGAGCAGCTCGGTGAAGTCGCCTTCTCGCTCGAACATGAACGGCATGGCGCGGTTCCAGTAGCGGCAGTAGCCCGCGAGCAGGAGCGCGTAGGCCTCGCCCTGCGCATCATCGCTGCGGCGGGTGCCGTCCAGCAGACCGGTCACCGTTTCGACGGTGCGCTTGCTCGTCACCACGGTGGTGTCGATGTTGCCGCGTTTCGCTTCGGCAAGGATCTCGGGCTGACCTCCCTGCTGCCCCCGGGCGGGTGAGACGACGCCAACACCGGTGTAGCCGTTGGCGTCCATGAAGCGCAACGCGATGATGCGATTGAACCAGGTGTAGGCCACCTTGTCGGCGATCGCGCCGCGACCCGTCTCGCCGCCACCCGCGGCGGACACCGACTTCTCCAGAGCGGCGACGGCGTTCGGTTGTTCGACGCGCTCGGCTGATGCTGGGGCGAGGACGCGGCGGATTCCGGCGGAAACCTCGGCAATGAGGTCGGTGCGGGCCCGGGTGGCGAACGACTTCAGTAGCGCGGTTTCCATGAACAGTCTCCTAAGGTCACAGCGCGATTCGCTTTCCGTCATTGAGGGTGTTCAGCAGGGCGGTCCGGAGGGCGTCGAGGTAGCGATCGACGTCGTCGGGGTGCTCTAGCAGGCCGTGGACGCCGGGGACGCTGATTGTCTTGATCGACACCGTCTGCTTGACCGGAAGTGGGTCCGGATGGTCTGTTCCCTCGGTGGGGCGGCGTGCGGCGGCGAGCTGGTCGAGGAGTGACGGGTAGCCGGTCTCCTCGAAGCCGTTCCCCAGCTCACGGATGAGGGCGATTTGCCGCTCGCCGCCGATGCGGGTGATGAGCTGGTCGATTGTCCTAGATACGCGCTGCTGCGTATCCTCGGTCGCGTTGGCGTAGTAGGCGCTGGCAAGCACTTCGGTCTTGCGGTCCTGGATGACGTCGATGACCGTGGCACGGTTCGCGGCGAGGCTGTCGTCGATCTGCGCGCGCAGCGCCTCTGTGGCCTGCCTGAGCTGGGTCATGTGGTTACCCCGGAACGCGCTGGGTTCGTCGAGGAGCCGCCGGACGTCGGCGTCGCTGCCCGCCAGGAGGTACCCCAAGTTGTTCGCGTTCGCGGAGAGGAGCGCGACGGCCTCGTCGTAGATGGCACTCTGCCCGCCGTTGAGGAACGCCTGGATCGGGTCGCTGACGCTCTCCTTGGCGTCGAGCAATTCGTCACCGAGGCCAAACTCGGTCAGGTACCACTCGTCGGGCTTGCCGACGGCCTGCTTCAGCAGAGCGATTGGTACAGAGAGCTGTTCGACGAACGGGTACTTCGAGCCAGTCACGCGGGCCGTGAGCTCGTCGAGCTTGCTGCGCAGCAGGCCGGCCCCGTGGCGGGCCAGCTCCAGCGGGTCTTTCGGTGCGCCGGCTTCGTCGAAGAAGTCTGTGCAGAACTTGCGGAATGCCGCGACCTTGCGCTCGTCGAACGTCTTCTGCGGGGCGACCACCGCGTGAGTGTGCTTCTGCGTGTTGCGGAGCACCGCCGCGACCTCGCTGCGCTTGAGGGTGTTGCCATCGACGGTGATGGTGACCTTCGATGTACCGACGAGCCAGGCGGTGACCACTTCAATGGAGGCGAGATCCCAGCCGTACGGCTTGGCCTGGAAGGTGTCGACGAGCGTCTTGACGGTGACCTGCTCACCGAGCCGGTCACGCCGCAACACAAAGGACAGCATCTCCTCGCCGGGTACAGAGAGCTTGGACAGCGACGGGTCGTCGAACAGCCCGAATTGGTCGGGGTTGGCGAACCCCGCGACCTGCTGCTCGCTGTAGGTCGAACCGCCGAGCAGGCTGAGTTGGGTGTAGGTGCGGCTGACAAGGTCCTGGAACCCGTCGGCGACGCGCGTGATGGCGTCCTGCGATGAGGAGGCGACGTCGCCGGCGTTGATCACGAGGGCGGCCTTGCCGACAGCGCGACGGAAACGCTCGACGACTTCCTTCTCCCGTTCGACGTTCTGCGCCGCCTTGGAGCGCAGGATCTGGTCTTCGATCGCCGTCAGCGAAGTGGTCTGTTTGCGCTTGGTGTACTTCTCGGTCTTGATCAGCAGGCGCAGGTCGGACAGCGCCCGGTCGTCGGGCTCGAGGATCACGCGCAACTCGTCCTTGCCGGCGCTGTGCATTCGGATCTCTTCGGGGCCGTAGGGATACTCCGGGGTGATGAAGTGCACCGCGAGTTCCCGCTGTTGACCGAAGGCCTGGTCATCGAGCTTGTAGCCGAACGGGAAGTCCTGCCCGTTCTTGGCGTACCGCAGTTTGGTGGTCTTGATGACGTCGCCGGACAGGATCCTGAACAGGCGGTGGGAGACCTCGGAGGCGTCGATGTCGACGTTCTTGATCTCTTCTTCGATGACCTGTTCTTCGTTGGTCAGGTACTCATAGAGGTCGCCGTTGCGCTGCACATAAGTCTGGGTCTCCAGCAGCGCCAGTGCTTCCTGCACCTGCTTCGACAGGGCCGGCAGGTCGAGGCCAAACCGGTCGTAGACCAGCACGGTGAGGTTGCGCGGCGTGGCCTGGAAACTCTCGACGTACTTGACCAGGAACAGCGCCTTGAGCAGGCGCACGGCCAGCTTGTTGTCCAGGTTGCGCTCCGCGACGTCGATCGACCGCTGCGCAGCGGACTTCAGTGAGGCGCGGACTCCCGTGAACAGGTGATCGAACGTTGCGAGCGTGCCGACCTCGACGTTGCCGATGTCCTTGGCGACCTGTTGGACGACGCCAAGCATCGACCGCTCGCCGACCGAGCTGTTGCGCCCTTCGAAGACGTTGTGATCCGAGATGCCCTCGATCGCGGCCTGGAACAGTGGGAACTGGTAGCTGACGAATGGGTAGGTCCCGACGAAGTGCGCCTCATCGGTGTAGTTGCGGTAGGACTTCGCCCCATCCACAAAGTCGAACAGAGTCTTGAAGTTCCCCGATTCGGCCGCATAGAACGCGCGCAGCACGGCGGTCCCATCGTCGTTCTTCTCCAGCAGCCGTTTGCGGATGACCTCTTCGACGTCGGCGCTGGTGAGCTTGACGCGGGCCTTGAAGCGCGCCTGGATCTTCGAAAAGTCGTTGCCCTGCTGCTTGGTGCGATCGCCGACGACCTTGTCCATGTCCTCCTGTGAGGTCACGAACACCCACGCCCGGCCGTTGCATTTGGTGTTCAACGATTCGGCGATGGTCTGCAGGTTCAGCATCAGGTGCGTGTTCGACCCGATGAACTGGCCGACCTCATCGACAAAGAAGTTCAGTCGGAAGCTTGGCTCCTGCTTGTCGAGCCAGGCCTTGACCTCGTCGGCGAAGTCTTCGATCGACACCGCGTACTCGTTGCGGTACTTGGTGAGGATGTGGGTTGGGGTGCCCTCGGTCTGCCCGATGACCTCGGCGTAGGCCTTGGCGACGTTGATCTCCTCGAGCACGCCCTCCTCGCGGCCCTGTGTCCAGTCGCGGCCCGAGATCTGCGCGTAAGCGGACTTGAACGCCTCGTACTGGCCGCGGTTGTCCAGGTCGCGTTCGAACCGGGCGACGTGACCCTGGTTCCCGTAATAGCCGCGGCTCTCGTCGAAGACCTTCACAAAGACCTTGAGCAGGGCGTCGCTCTGGTCCTTGCTGATCAGTGTGGCCTTCTGGTCGATGTTGAACAGCAGGCTCTTCGCCTGTATGCGGTCGGCCTTCGTCAGCAGCGCGGGCAGGAACGCCCCCTGGGCCTTGGAGCGGAAGTTCTCGGACACGTGCTCCCGCCGGAACGCCTGTCCCTCAACGTCGCCGAGCAGGTACGCAAGCAGCTTGAGCAGGTGCGACTTGCCGGACCCGAAGAAGCCGGAGATCCACACGCCGTTGGCGTTGGTGTAGTTCGTGTACGCCTCTAGGAGTTGTTCGAGACCCTTGGCTGCCTCATTGGTCAGGACGTACTCGTCGACCTCAGTGCCTAGGTGCGCGGTGTCGTCAGCCTTGATCACTCCCTCGATGGGGCGTTGTACGTCCTTAGCGAAGATTTCGGTCAGCAGCATCTTGCGTCACGCTTCCTGTTCCAGAATGTTCTTGGCTCGGTAGTACTGGTCGTCTTTGAACCTCGCGAACAGCACGAGCGACGATCCCAGGGTGGCGGACTGCTCGTAGCGGCCGGGGAAGAACATCAGCATCGGTTTGCCGGTCACGACGCTTTGCAGGTTGTTCAGCACGTTGTGCGAACGGATGTAGGGGAAGACCTCGCCGATGCCGGTGAGGAAGAAGATGTCGAAGTCGCCGTCGAGCTTGGCGCGGATCGCCGGCGCGAGGTGCTGCTGCGGGTCGAGCAGCCCTTGGAGCAGCTCACGGAAGTCGTCCTTGTCCTGCTCCGGTTCGAGTGCAAGCAGCCGTTCCCAGACGCCACGTTCCTTGAGGATCTCCACCGAGAGGTCGTAGAGGTTCACCTCGCGGACCACGATGCCCTTGTTCGACAGCCGGTTCTTGATGCGCTTCTTCGACTTCGCGACCTCAAGAGCATCCTCGGGTTCGTAGGGATAGATGAAGAAGGGCACCTCGTTGCTCAGGCCCTCCATCTGGAGGAACCGCCTACTACTCAGCACGGCAAACAGGTGCTCCTCCTGCGTCGACAGGTCAGCGCGTGTCACCGTACGACTCCGATCACTTCTGGGATAACAGGGAAGAACCGCCCATCGCTCGGCACCCGTTTCTGGAGTTCCCTCGTCACTCGAGGAGAGAGCACGCTGGCCAGGATCTCGCCAGACTCTGACAACAGCCCTGCCTCGCGGAGCATCAGGAAAACCGTCGTGCGCAGCTTGCGCAGCGTGGGGTCGGTCAAACTGGACAGCTCCTCGTGCCACATCGACTTTGCCCGCACAAAGGACTCGAAGTGCTCAGGCGCCAGACTCCGGGCGAACAGCAAGAAGCGTTCACGGACGACCTCCTCGGCGAACTCACCGATCAGGACGTACCGGCGGCACGCTGCAACCCACATCAGATGACCGCGCTCCGCGGCCGTCGCATCGAGCAGGAGCCTCAGCTCATCGTCGGTCAGTTCGGCGAGGCGCGGCACCAACTCGCGCCCCAACCTCTTTGCCGACGCGACGGTGCGCGCCTGGAGAAGGTTGTCCGCGTCGATGGCCGCACGCACGGCTCGCCAGTCGCGGAGCTCAAGGTAGAGACCTGCGCCGATCGACGCTCCCTGCAGGAAGAGTCCGCCGACGCTGAAGGAGAGCCGGTAGCGTGTGGGGACCGAGGGCGCATCGGCCATGAGGCATCTCCTTTCGGTTCCAGGCAAGTTTTTCAGTATGAGTGAGCCCTCCGACATTTCTGTTGCGCGAGGGTTGGACGGTGGATCAGTCAGGCATCGCGCTGCCGCTCGGCCCCACCGCCACGGACCCAGCTGTCCACCTCCGATGTCTGGAACTTCCAGAGGCGGCCGAGCTTGTGCGCGGGCATGTCCCTCTCCGCGATCCACGAATAGACCGTGTCCTTGGTGATCCCAAGATGGGCGGCGATGTCGTCGGCGGACAGCCACGGTTCAGCCATGGGCGGAAACTCCAGTCGACAATCAGCGGAAGACACGTCGGGCTCTCTCACCGTAGCGGGCGTCACCGGTTCTCGATTGGTTTCGCAGGTTTTAGCGGGTGGAGCACCGGTTGTTGCCGGCTAGCGCCGACTCGTTGGTTCCGGATGGGTAGTGCGCGGGTCCTCGGGGCCTCTGGAGGGCGCACCATCGGTGATCATGTGTCGAGGAGGCTCCCGCGCCACTCAAGCCACTGGCGATCACGGTGAGCGTCGGCCCATGTGCTGTCGCGATCCGCACCTCGGACGGTGCGGTCGTCACCGGTGACCTGGTGCTCTCCCACGTCTCGGCGCCCTGGCCAGGCCATGGGATCGCTAGCTTCGCCTCGGTGAAGGTCGGTAGGCAGTGCCAGTCGTTGACGATCTGCGCCACGTTGAGCGGCACGCGAATCGGCTCGGTACGTCGTTTCAACATCTCCCCAGGACTGAGCCACTCATCATCGGCCATGATCGTTCTCCGTTCCCTATCTGATTCGCTTGAGTCGAGGCCTGTTCCAGCCGGGACTGCCGAACGTCACTGGGTCGCCTTGGGTGCCAGACGTCCGGTGTCCTGTGCCCATGGCCAGACGGCCACGAACACCAGATGGGTGGGGACGTTCACGACGGCGGCGTAGCCGCTGACTGGGGCGGCCGCGAACGCCTTCTGCAGCGCGTTGAGCAGTTGCTCCATCCGGTCGCGCGGTACGTGGTCCCAGACCGCCGCGCCGGCCGCACTGAGGAGGTGTGCCGACGTGGTGTCGATCTGCAGCACCAGGTCCTCGCCTTTCACGACTGACAGGTCACCAAGGGACGGCATGGCGTCGTTCGGGTTCAGCTTGAACACCGTCAGGCGTACGGCCGTGTCCTGGTTCATTGCTCCGGTTCTCGTTCGGCGGGAGGGACTTCGATTATCGACAGTTCAGGGGTCCAGGCCTGAGCCGGGACCCCTGCGGTCGTTGCTGTACGTGGCGTCGCCATCCGCGACCCTGCTGCGACGACGTGTTGGCCGGTCTGTGGTCAGGATGGCACGGGGGGCAGACACTCGGGTGGGTCATGTGGCGGTGTCGGCTTCTTCCCAGGCTCGGCCTTGTGGGACGTAGAGGACGAGGTGTCGCCGCGTACGTGGCCGCCCCTTCCAAGGGTGATTGCTGAGCGGCGCCGCGGGTGAAGCGGATAATCAGGTCATGAGCCCGGCGTCCATAAGACCGATCCGCGCCGACGAGTGGGGCGAATACTGGGCCGAGATGGCCCGCGGTACTGCCCAGCCCGCACCGGATCCTGCCCCTCAACCTCCGCCGGCTGGCTGGTACGCCGACCCTTCGGGACAGTACCGGTGGCGCTGGTGGGACGGGCACGCATGGACCGAGCACACCTCCACTGGGCAGCCTTCCTGAGCGGCAGGCTCCGCCTTGTCGGTCTGATCTGCGACGCTGAGCCCTCAAGGCTGTGAGGCGACCCAACCGGGTCGTTCGGGTGTCGGGGACGGCCACATGCTTCGGTGTGCGGGAGGTCAGGCGTGTCGTCGCGGGTCCGGTCGGAGTTTGGGTCGCTGGGTGAGCGTGTGCACCGGCGGCCGACGCATTGTGTCGTCGACGAGGTGCATCCGGGGGTCGTGTTGTCCTGGTCGAGCAGCTCGTCGGGTTGGGTCGCTCTCGTCGCCTACGGCGATGAGGCGGGCGTGTTGCATGTAGGGCCGTTGCCAGCTGCGAGGCTTCGGCCGGTCTAGAGGCGGAGTATTCGGCGGAATACCGGCCTCGAGTTAGCCGATTCGCAGGCCTGCGGGTCGGGCGGCGGCTGCTGGACGTTCGTAGGTGGCTGGCGCTGTGCTGGGTGGGTTCGCGGGGCCTTGGAGGGCTGCCTCGGCTGCGGCCAGGTGGGTGCTGATGCTGGTGGCTTGAGGGCTCTGCTGGTCGTGGTTGAGTTGGGTCTCGATGCGGGTCTTGTGGGCGATCGCGTCGGTGAGTTGGTCGGCGTGTTTGAACGGCTTGCCCACGTTGGCTTGTGCCTGGTCGGCGCTGCGCTGGCGCTCGAGGATGGCGATTTGGGCTTGGCGGATCCCGTCCGGGATGGCGGCCGCGGCGTTCTCGATGCGCTGGATGAAGCCGAGCTTCTGCTTGAACACGTCGCTCGACTGGTCGGTGACGGTGATGTCGAGGCCGGCGAAGTGGACACTGACGCCTGTGCGCGGGTGCTGGCTGTAGGTGAGGGGTT
>Ga0209748_1000505_pt1 | contig 20815 bp, 13 predicted proteins | sample BarGraIncu00421A_FD_185490 | JGI IMG/M metagenome (GOLD analysis project Ga0209748, IMG submission 185490) | Arctic peat soil microbial communities from Barrow, Alaska - Barrow Graham LP Incubations 004-21A (SPAdes) (version 2) | ecosystem: Environmental > Terrestrial > Soil > Wetlands > Peat... | reverse complement strand
AATAGAATATAAAAATCATGGATGGAAGCAGATTTATTCACAGCCTGTTACAAGGCTAAGCGTATTTATCGGAAAGTATGCCATGATACTCAGTCTGACGTTATTGAGTATGGCTTTTGCCTTCTTTGTCATATATGGAATGGGACTTCTGATTCATCTGATCAAACCTGCAGTAAACTTTGCAATTACCGGCTTTTCGTTTGAAACATATGCACGCTTGTACTTCTTGACATTTCTTGCATCTATTTTTATTATCACACTGCAATACTGGATTTGTATCAGGTTGAAAGGATTTATGCCTCCTATCATTGCAGGAATCTTTTTCACAATTATTCCGATTGCTTATGCAATGATTATGGGAATAGCAGGACTTTTGAAAAAGAGCAAGGAGATTTTAAAGGTCTTTGAATACGATCCTTATTCTTATCCATTTTCGACATTATTCCACTTTCAAATTACAAAAACAGCTACTCCATCCTTGATTACGGATACCCTACAGGTTCATCTTGGATTGGCATTACTGATTCTAATCCTGGCTGCCATTGATAATCAGCGAAGAAGTGTTTTCGCATAATGCATATTTCGGTTAAAACATTAATTTTTATTTTATTCCTGATTTAAAAACTTTGGCCCTTGGTCAAAGTTTTTTTTATATTAATTTTACAATCTCAGGGTCACTTTATAAAACGACTATTTATGACAGACAGAAGAACTTTTGTAAAAACCGCTGGTCTTGCTGTAGCAGGATTAGCAATAGGCATGAAGGGATACCCCGCATCATTGTTTTCCTCAACAGATTTCACTTCAATGCGGCCTGTTTTAAAAGAGAGAAAATTCACAAGCAAGGCTGTAGAAGAGACAATCACAACGGTCAGGAAGGCTATTGCCGATCCTGAATTGGCATGGTTGTTCGAAAACTGTTTCCCTAACACTCTGGATACTACAGTAAACTTCAAAATGATAGATGGCAAACCCGATACATTTGTGATCACAGGTGATATCAACGCCATGTGGTTGCGTGATTCTACAGCACAGGTGTGGCCCTATCTCTCTCTAACCAAGGGTGATGCTGAACTGAGACAGCTCATTGCAGGAGTTATAAACCGACAGATGAAATGCATCCAGATCGATCCTTATGCCAATGCATTCAATGATGGCCCCGGTCATTCAGAATGGCTGACAGACCTGACAGACATGAAGCCTGAACTACACGAACGCAAATATGAAATCGATTCATTGTGTTATCCGGTCCGTCTCTCTTATGGCTATTGGAAGACAACAGGTGACACCTCTGTTTTTGATGAGAACTGGGTAAAAGCAATGAAGCTGGTCTACAAGACATTTATCGAACAACAACGTAAAGAAGGAAATGGCCCTTATAAATTCGGTCGCAAGACTGCATGGCAACTGGATACACTACCCGGTGGAGGATACGGAAACCCTGTCAAACCTGTTGGATTGATCTGTTCGATGTTCCGTCCCAGTGATGATGCCACGACCTTTCCTTTCCTGATTCCTTCAAATTATTTTGCTGTAGTTTCCTTGAATCAACTCTATGAAATATTTACAACCATCATAAAAAACAATGAGTTTGCCAACAAATGCAAGCAGTTAGCTACAGAGGTTGATAATGCCATTAAGAAATATGCCATCACCAGTCATCTTGCTTTTGGACCGATGCTGGCTTATGAAGTAGATGGTTTTGGCAATCAGCTCTTCATGGATGATGCCAATGTACCCAGTTTGCTTGCCTTGCCTTACTTGGGAGTGTTCAAGTCAAATGATCCATTATACCTCAATACACGAAAGTTTGTCTTCAGCGACAGTAACCCTTACTTCTTCAAAGGAAAGGCCGCAAATGGCGTCGGAGGCCCTCATTCGGGCATGAATATGATCTGGCCACTCTCCTTTACCATGAAAGCACTTACCAGCACCAGTGACCATGAGATTACTGAGTGTATCCGAACGCTTAAATCAACACATGCAGGGACAGGTTTTATGCATGAATCTTTTTTTAAAGATGACGCCACTCAATTTACCCGCAAATGGTTTGCATGGGCCAACACTTTGTTTGGCGAAATGATTCTCAAGGTTTATCACGAACGTCCATACCTGTTAAAACAAACGTTTTAATAAAATAATTAATATTAAATCAAACATTTAATTAAATTGTTTATTATTTTGAATAACAGAATTTAATACAATAAATAATATGATTATTGTTGAAGCATGTGTCAACTCCGTTACCTCTGCAATTGAAGCAGAAAAGGGAGGCGCCCATCGGGTTGAACTCTGTGATAACCTCTATGAAGGAGGCACTACTCCAAGTGCTGCCACAATTCTGGTTACAGCTCAAAACATTGGAATAGACCTCTATGTCATTATCCGTCCCAGGGGTGGTGATTTCCTCTATTCTGATATTGAGTTTGAAGTGATGAAGTGCGACATCGCTTTCTGCAAGGAAAATGGTGTCAAAGGAGTGGTACTGGGCATTCTGAAAGAGGACGGAAGCGTGGATATAGAGAGAACCCGCGAACTGGTTAATGTTGCTGCTCCCATGAAAGTGACTTTTCACAGGGCTTTTGATATGGTGAACGATCCTATACAGGCAATTGAAGATACCATATCCACAGGCTGTCACCGCATTCTCACTTCAGGACTTGCAAACAAGGCCTGGGATGGCCGTGATATGATTGCAAACCTGGTCAGAGCAGCACATGGCAGAATTATCATCATGGCAGGTGGCGGTATCAGCATTGATATTGCTACATTGCTGGTCATACATACCGGTGTCAAAGAAATACATACTTCGGCCAGGTCAACTTATCCCAGCAAAATGAAGTACCACCAAAATAACATTTACATGGGAGGTCTTCACGAAATTCCGGAATTTCTGATCTCACAAACAGATTCAAGGAAAATAAACCTTATAGTTCAGGAAGTTTCCAAACTATAACGATCTTATATCCAAAGTTATTACAATAATAAAGAAACCAGAAATGAAGAAATTAAGTCTGTTTTTTATCGCGATGATATTGTTCCCGTTCGTGTTTGCACAACATCTGATCAATGATGCAGCTTATCGTCAAAAGGTACACCTGCAGTTTTTGAAAAGGCAGACAGAGATGTCTTCAGCTAAAAATAAGCCTTTCGCCATTTTTCAACAACCTCTTTCCACTGAACAGCGCGAAGCAATGGAATTTCTCTATGCCTACATGCCGCTCAATGATATGGCTGATTATGATGGAGCATTCTTTCTGAATCAGGTCAATGCCTCGTTAGAAGCAAAGAATACTTTCAGTTGGGGAAAAACAATTCCCGATGATATTTTTCGTCATTTTGTTCTCCCCTACCGGGTTAATAATGAAAATCTTGATTCAGCAAGATTAGTGTTCCTTAAAGAGATAAAAAGCAGAATAATTAATATGTCAATTAAAGATGCTGCTCTTGAAGTAAACCACTGGTGCCATGAGAAAATGACTTACAGGGGTTCTGATGAACGTACTTCTGCCCCTCTGGCATCTTTGAGAACTTCATTTGGCCGTTGTGGTGAGGAATCTACTTTTACCGTAACTGCACTCAGATCTGTTGGAATACCTGCCCGTCAATGCTATACGCCACGCTGGGCACATAGTGATGACAATCATGCATGGGTCGAAGTATGGGTAGATGGCAAATGGTCTTTTATGGGTGCCTGCGAACCCGATGCCGACCTCAATATGGGTTGGTTTGCCGGTCCTTCAAAACGTTGCATGATGGTTCATACAAATGTCTTTGGCGCTTATGAAGGCACTGAAGAGATCAATCAGCAGGAACCCTGGTTCAGCAAGATCAATATCCTGTCGAATTATGCCCCTGTAAAGAAACTCATGGTTAAAGTAATTGATGCGGAAAAGAAGCCTGTTAAGAATGCACGTGTCGACTTTGGACTTTACAATTATGCAGAGTTTTATACAATTGCCTTCAAGATGACCAATTTAAAAGGAATAGCATCTTTGATTACCGGTTATGGTGATCTCATGGTTTGGGCTACAGATGGCAAACGATATGGTTACCATAAAGTGACTGTTGAGAAGACAGATACCCTGACGATTACAATGAATCAAACAGGTAAAAAGGAATACACTGAAGACTTTGATCTGGTTTGTCCTATCGAAAGAGTTGTTACCGACGCCGGATCTGCCAACAAAGAGATCAATGCTGCACGACTGAAACAGGAAGACGTCATCCGCACAGCTTATATGAACACATTTATGCAACCCGAACAGGCAGCTAAACTGGCAAGTACACTGAACCTCAATGCAGACAGTGTAAAAAAGATAATCAGTAAGAGTTACGGTAACTATCCTGAAATCATTGATTATCTGCAACAGGGAACCATGAAATACAGAAATATACTTACTCTTCCATTGCTCAATGTAATCTCTGAAAAGGATCTCAGGGACACTCCGGCTTCCATATTGCTTGATCATCTTGCCAATGCTGCAAAAGTAAAACCGGTGGAATCATTGTCCCCACAACAATATGCCCAATATATTCTTTCTCCCAGGGTTGCAAATGAAATTCTTTCACCCTGGCGGGGCTTTCTGTTAATCCATATGGGAAATGAGTTGAAAGGAAATGGTCCGATTACTCCGGTTTTAATCAAAGCATGGATTCAAAAAAACATAAAGATCAAGGAAACCGAGAACTATTACGATGTCCCCATCACTCCTGCAGGGGTATATAATCTGAGGCAGGCAGACCCAAAGAGCCGGAACATCTTTTTTGTTGCCGTTTGCCGTAGTTTTGATATCGCCTCACAGATCGAAGCATCTACAGGCATTCCACAATATCTGAATAAAGGGAAATGGATCGATGTGACTTTCGGAGAGACAGGCAATAAAGTTGCGCTCAGGGGTACGCTGGAGATTAATAATTCACTTACCAATACCATTAAACCCGAATATTATACTCACTTTACGATTGGCAGATTGCAGGAAGGTAAATTTGTTTCCCTTGATTTCGAGTACAGTGACGAGATGAAATCACTGCCAACAACAATCAGTCTCATTCCGGGCTATTACAGAATGGTAACCGGAAACCGCATGAACAACGGCAATGTACTGGCAAAAACCAACTATTTCAATATTGAACCGGGTGCTACTATCAAAAAGGTTGTAGAACTGCGTCCTTTGGTTATGAAGCCTGAAGTATTGGGTACCATTGATATGAATTTGTCATTTACTTCGCTTGATAATAAAAAAGTCTCGCTCAAAGAGCTGGCCGGTGAGAAGGGATTGGTCCTTTCATTGCTTGATCCCCTGAGTGAACCCAGTCGTCACGTGATGGTTGATATTCCTTTGTTGAAAGAGTCTTTCGAGAAATGGAACGGTGGCATGGCTTATATGGTGCCTGAAGAGAAATATTCAACATCTTTTGCAACAGAGAACTATCCTAACCTGCCGAACCAGAAGATCTTTGGTAAAGATGTAAACCATCTGTTGGTAAATGCAATCCTCAAGGCTACTAAAATCAGTTTTGCAAACAACTTTCCACTCATCACGGTCATCACACCAAAGGGTGAGATCATCTTCCTTTCACAGGGCTACAGAATTGGCATTGGTGAAAATCTGATCAAGACCATCCAGTTAATGCCTAAATAGTTTTTTTGTAAGTTTATTTTCTCGCGGTCATTTTTGCTTAAAGCTGCGTTACTAATTCAATGAAGCAGCTCGGACTAATTCCGGAAACACTTCAGCCCATTTTTCGATACTCCCGGGATCACTCCCATATCACTTAAAAGCCATTTAGAGACAACTGGTAGATATTCGAGTTATATAGCGTACAATTAGCGTACATTTAGCCTACATGTTCCGTACCCTATAGATGCTACAGGTACGCTAAATGTAGGCTAAGGGTACGCTAATTGTACGCTACATCACCTGGTTATCCCCCAATTGTTGGGCAGGTGTTTTTTCCTCATTTGGGAGTCATCCTTTCATGATCTTTTCAGTGTCTTTTCATTGTTTTTTTGATTTATATCGGAATTTTTTTGAAAATGTTCGCTGGTTCTTTCAAAAATCATTTTTTGAAGACTGAAATGCAAAGACCTGATGATACAAACATCTAAACAGCATATTTTTAAACCTTCTCACTCCATGCTTGTGTGAGTGCCTTCAGAAAATAGTTGCTGTCCTGAGCGCCGGATACAGTATATTTTGTATCGATCAGGAAGAAAGGTACTCCCCTGACTCCGATCTGGCGTGCTTCATGGAAATCATGTTTTACTTCATCCAGATATTGATCACTTTCAAGCAGTTTTGTCAACTGATCTCTCTGTAAACCAATCTCCTCCCCTAGTCTTGTGAGTGTTGACCCGTCCTGGATGTTTTCCCCCTCGGTAAAATAAGCTTTAAAGAGGCGTTCTTCCGCTTCATCCTGCAATCCATTCTGCAAAGCCAATTGAAGAAGACGGTGCGCATCCAGTGTATTTGCCGGTTTCACCTTGTCAAAATTCATCACGAGCCCTTCCTTGACCGAACTTGCAACAATACCGGCAGTCATTTCCTTTACATCTTCAGGATCATAGCCCTTATAATCAACCAGATATTGAATCATTGTCCTGTCTACTTCAAAACTGACAGCAGGATCAAGCTGAAAACTATGCCAGATGACTTCAACTTCTTCTCTGTTCTCAAATCTATTTAAGGCGTTTTCGAATTTCCGTTTACCCAAATAACAAAACGGACAGGCAATATCACTCCAGATTTCTACTTTCATTTTTATCGATTAATAATATTGAACTGAGTTTCAGTGTTTTAATTTTTTCAATATGCATCAGTCACCTATTATGAAAAACAAATAACAGATCTATAACCTGATTGTTTAGATCTGAACAAGCCGTCAAAAATAACCAAAACAAAAACAACGCAAAGTTTTAATACAAACTTAATTCTACAGACATTGGTCGTTTCTCAGTTATTATTATCTTAGCCAATGATTTCCAAATGCATATTTCTATTAAAAAACAGTTCATGAAAACACTGCACGCTATTCTCTTAAAAACATTTGTGTTGATGATTTTGATTACACAAATCACTTCATATTCAACTGCTCAGACACTAAAACAGATTGAATCAAAACGAGTTACATTGTCAAATGGATGGAGCCTCACCCCTGTTGGTGAACAGATCCGGTTAGGCGATCTGCCACTAAATATTGCAGTCTCATCTTCAAAGAAACTGCTGGCCGTCACCAATAACGGTCAGAGCGATCAGTCGGTACAGTTGATCGATGCCGTGAGTCACCGTGTGCTCGACTCTGTTCCAATGGCAAAATCTTGGCTGGGACTGGCCTTTTCATCTGATGAAAAATCACTCTATGCTTCCGGGGGATTTGATAATATGATCGTGCATTTTGTTATAAAAAACAATAAACTGGTTCCTGCAGATACCATCGTACTGGGTAAGAAATGGCCTGTAGCCATTGGTGTGGCTGGTATGGTCGTTGATGATAAACACAATCTGTTGTATGTTGTCACCAAAGAATCCAATTCGCTATATGTTGCAGACCTAAAGACACATAAAGTCACCGGTCAGTATCAGCTTGGGGCTGAAGGATATACTTGTATTCTTTCTCCGGATAATAACACCCTGTATGTTTCGTGCTGGGGATGTAGTAAAGTTGAGTTGTTTGATACCCGCAAACAACAGTTTACAGGATTTGTAAACGTTGGCAGCAATCCCAACGATATGTGTCTTTCTTCAAATGGCGCATTTCTTTATGTAGCAAATAGCAACGATAATTCGGTTTCTGTGATTGAAGTGAAGAAACGAATGGTTATCGAAACACTGAATGCAGCCCTCTTCCCCAATGCCCCAACAGGATCTACCACAAACAGTGTGGCGCTCAGCGAAGACAACAAGACACTTTTTATTGCCAATGCCGACAATAATTGTCTGGCTGTATTCAATGTAGAGAAACCGGGAAGCAGCCTCAGTAAAGGGTTTATTCCGGTTGGCTGGTATCCCACCTGCGTAAGGGTAGTTGGAAAGACCCTCTTTGTTTCTAACGGCAAGGGGCTTACTTCGCTGGCAAATCCACTTGGTCCCAATCCGATCAGCAAAGCCGAAACAGTAGAATACAAAAAAGGCGTCAAAGCAAAACAAAACAAGGAACAGTATATTGCCGGACTATTGAGAGGTGCATTGAGCATATTTCCGATACCCTCTGACGAACAATTAGCTGTCTATTCCCAGGCTGTCTATCAAAACACCCCCTATTCCAAAGAAAAAGAGACTTTAACAGAGGGAAAAGACGGAAACCCCATCCCCAATAAAGTTGGTGATCCGTCACCGATTAAGCATGTCTTCTATATCATCAAGGAAAACCGCACCTATGATCAGATCCTGGGAGATATTCCCGAGGGTAATGGTGACAAGAAACTGGTTTTGTTTGGTGATAAAGTCACACCAAATCAACACGCTATAGCCCGAGAATTTGTCCTGCTCGATAATTTCTATTCAGATGGAGAGGTGAGCGCCGATGGTCACAACTGGTGCATGGGAGCCTATGCTACAGACTTCCTTGAAAAGACATGGCCTACTGCTTATGGCAGCCGTGGTGGTCCTTACGATGCCGAAGGGAATCGGGATGTGGCAAACAACAAGAATGGCTTCCTGTGGGACTTCTGCAAGCGATTTGGCGTGACCTATCGCACCTATGGTGAGTTCATGGAAGGAACCATACCCAATCTACCTGTTTTAAAGGATCATTTCTGCCGCACTTTTACAAGTTGGAACCAGCGGGTAGCGGATACCACCCGTTTCAGACAATGGAAACATGATTTCGATTCTCTGCTCAGCATCAATAAATTACCACAGTTCAATTCGTTGAGATTTATCAATGACCACACAGAGGGAACACGCATAGGGAGGCCTACACCTTTTGCTGCAGTTGCAGACAATGACCTGGCTGTAGGACTCTTTGTTGAATACCTGAGCAAGAGCCCAATCTGGAATCAATCTGCTGTCTTCGTCGTTGAAGATGATGCACAAAACGGTCCCGATCATGTTGATGCGCATCGCACTACAGCTTATGTTGCAGGTGGAATGGTTAGAAACAGCTTTGTGGATCACACCCCCTATTCTACCTCTTCAATGGTCAGAACCATCGAGTTGATTCTCGGATTACCTCCGATGAGTCAATATGATGCTGCAGCTACACCAATGTGGAGATGTTTCTCGGAAGCAGCAAATCATGCAGCATTTCAGGCACGACCTGCAAATATCGACCTGAGAGACAAAAACATAGCTGTCACCCAATGGTCACGCAAGAGCGAGAAGATGGATTTCAGCGTTGAAGACCGCGCACCGGAACAAGTATTGAATAAAGTTCTCTGGGTTGCTGTCAATGGTGAAAACATTCCCATGCCAGCTCCAGTCCGTGCAGCATTTGTAGCCGCCAACCCAAAAGGTGACGGTGATAATGATTAAAAACACATATATTTGAATAATAACTATTTATTAAATATCACATAAAAGGGTCAAAAGAAAAAACATTATCTAAAGAGTTTTTAAACCTAATATACTTCGCCATGAAAAAATCATTTTTAAGTCTGTTCTTTTGTTTTCTTTTCATCGGTCTGTTCAACATCTCGAACGGTCAAACTGTACCTTTCAAATCAAACCCTGAGATTGAAAAAGAGATTGATGCAGTATTTCTTAACGCAATAAAGGCTGCAGAAAGCCTTGACGTTCCTAAACTGGTCAATTGTGTTGACGACAGTCACCATGCCGGATTTATTTCAAACGGAAATTATTACAATGATTTCGCTGATATAGCTAACACATTGAAATCCAGAGAACCCGGCTCTGTCAAACAAAGCATCACAGTGATGAAGAAAAAAATCACTGTACTCGCTGAAAACATCGCACTGGTTACAGCATCAGGCGTAGCCAATATTGAAGTCAATGGTGGCAATCCTTTCAATTCAAATTTCTTCTGGACCTTTGTGTACGAAAAGATCAACAACAAATGGAAGGTCATTCAGTCTCATCAGTCGAGTAAGTAAAAATGAATCAGATAGATAATTTTTCATAATTCTTTAATATCCACTAAAGCTTATGCAAAACCATTTCATAAAACAGGTACCTTTGCACCCTCTTAAAAATAGGAAATGATATCAGTTGATGGGCTTACAGTAGAGTTTTCAGGAACAACACTTTTTAAAGATATATCGTTTGCGATAAACGAAAAAGACAGGATAGCCCTGATGGGCAAGAACGGGGCAGGAAAATCGACCCTGCTCAAGATAATTGCCGGAGCCAGAGGGTCAAACAGTGGACGTGTCTCTGCTCCGAAAGATGCTATTATAGCCTATTTACCCCAACATCTGATCACCGAAAACGAACGTACAGTCTTCGATGAAGCGGCACAGGCCTTCGCACATATCTATGAAATGGAGCGTGAGATCGAAGCATTGAACAACCAGCTTTCATCGCGTACTGACTACGAATCGACAGAATATTACGCATTGATTGAAGAAGTTTCAACCTTGAGTGAGAAATATTACTCTATCGAAGAGACCAATTTCGATGGTGAGGTTGAAAAGATCCTGCTGGGACTTGGTTTTGTCCGTGAAGACTTTACCCGTTCTACCGGTGAATTCAGTGGTGGATGGCGCATGCGGATTGAGCTGGCTAAGATTCTGCTTCAGAAGCCCGATCTCATCCTGCTCGACGAACCTACCAATCACCTTGACATCGAATCGGTCATGTGGCTCGAGGATTTCCTGATCACCAGTGCTAAAGCAGTCATCGTGATTTCTCACGACAAGGCCTTTATCGATAACATCACCACCCGCACCATCGAAATCACCATGGGGCGCATTTATGATTACAAGGTAAATTACTCTACATATCTCGATCTGCGTCAGGAGAGAAGAATTCAACAACTCAGACAATTCGAAGACCAGAAGAAAATGATTGCAGACACCCAGGTGTTTATCGATCGCTTTAAAGGAACCTATTCAAAGGCTGTTCAGGTCCAGTCACGCATCAAGATGCTGGAGAAGATGCCACTCATCGATGTGGATGAAGAGGACAACTCAGCACTCAGGTTAAAATTCCCTCCTGCTCCCAGGTCAGGTAGCTACCCGGTTACAGTCGAGGGCTTGTCAAAGAGTTACGATGATCACAATGTATTTAAGAATGCCCACTTCACCATAGAGCGTGGAGAACGTGTTGCATTTGTTGGTAAAAATGGTGAGGGAAAGTCAACCATGGTGAAAGCCATCATGGGCGAGATTGATTATGAAGGCACTATGGCACTGGGTCACAATATCCTGATTGGTTATTTTGCACAAAATGAGGCCTCGCTGCTTGATGAAGAGAAGACGGTTTTCCAGACCATTGATGATGTAGCCGTTGGAGACATCCGGACAAAGATCAGGGATATCCTGGGAGCGTTTATGTTTGGGGGAGATAATTCAGCCAAGAAAGTAAAGGTACTTTCGGGAGGAGAACGGACAAGGCTTTCCATGATCAAACTGTTGCTCGAACCGGTCAACCTGTTGATTCTCGATGAGCCTACGAACCATTTGGATATAAAGACAAAGGAGATCCTTAAGAGTGCATTGAAAGACTATGACGGCACCCTGATCCTCGTTTCTCATGATCGTGATTTCCTGGATGGGTTGGTTACGAAAGTCTATGAGTTTGGCAACAAGAAAGTCAAGGAACACCTCGAAGATATCAAAGGTTTCCTGGAAAAGAAGAAGATGGAGAACCTGCGTGAATTAGAACGGAACAACCAGAAATAAAATATCTTAAAATCAACTATTTATAATACTTTCACCCCAAAGGGGTGAAAGTATTGTAGCAACATGAATTTCTAATTATGATGGCGATGATATTCACCATGATGCCTTTTAATGAAATTTACCGTAAGTATTTGATATAGATTTGCATTAGTTGTACTATTGATAACAATTGTACCATTGGTCTTTACTGCATTATCTAAATCTGCAGGTGCTATACCAACAAACAACTGATCAAGATAAACCTGTACTATTCCTGAGAAAGAGCTGGTACTGGTTGAAGTAATCGTATCATTCTTTAATTCTGTTTTTATCAAAACCGGTTCGTTTACTTTAAAAGTAACAGGAATAACAACATTGGCACTATTCGTATAATTACCTGTAAGACTAAATACAGGAATAGTGTCGGTATTGTTTCTTACCGAAGCAACTCTTAATTCAATTTCATCATAGAAACCAGGCTGTAAAGTTAGTTGTCCAAAATCAGCCGTAGCGTTCAGGAGATCAACTACTTTGGGTCCGTTCCAATTGTATTCAATGCTAACAGAATCATGTGCTTTATTACTCGATTTAAGTTCAGCTTCAAAACTAAATTTAGAAACCAATAACTTGGCCGATGTGATCTGCACCAATGAAGTTGCAGATGTTGCTTTCATCATTGTTGACGTTACAGGTAAATTAAAACTGGGATTTAGAGCCTGAACTGATAGTCCCATAATCGGTGTAGAGTTATTATTTGATGCATCTTTCTTACAACCTGTTATTGCCACTACTGACAAAACTGCGCCAATAATTAAAAGATTTACTTTTTTCATATTTGTAATAGTATTAGTGAATGAATAGATATTTGACTTAGTCAATGTTTACTTGACAATTACTATACCGTAAACAAGTATTTCGCTACTTGTATTTCCTTATAATTCATAATAAGTTGTTAAATTAATGCAATTTAGAATACAACAGGCTATCTGAGAGCAACATCCACATATTCAGATTTTGATGCATCTTTTTCTGAAAAAGTATAAATCTCAAATCACTCATGATATATAAAATAACCTGCTCTTCTTTAATCAAATATCAAAAACAAAGTGAGACAAATATTTGTTAAGCAATGAAACCAACCTATCATGGAAGAGCACATTGTCAGAATATTCAGTATCGAGTATGTAACACATGATGTCAGAAGATACAAGATTGAGAAACCTGCCGGCTATAATTTCATTCCCGGTCAGGCGACAGAAGTGTCCATTAATACCCCAAAATGGAAAGAGGAGAAAAGACCTTTTACATTTACCTGTCTGACTACCGACCCTTTTCTGGAGTTTACTATCAAATCATATCCGGCACATGAGGGTGTGACGAATGAACTGTACAAGCTTGAAGAAGGAGCCGAACTGATCATTCGTGATGTCTGGGGTGCCATCACCTACACACAACCGGGAGTCTTTATTGCAGCCGGAGCAGGAATCACACCATTTATTGCCATATTCCGACATCTGAGTAAGGTTGAGTTAATAGAAGGAAACAGTCTCCTTTATTCTAATAAGACTGCCAAAGACATTATATTGAAAGATGAACTGGAGAAAATGTTGGGTAACCATTTCATCAATACCCTCACCCGCGAAAAGAATGATCTTTATGATAACCGCAGAATCGACAAGACCTATCTGATGGAGAAGATCACAGATTTCAAACAACCTTTCTATATTTGCGGTCCCGATCTGTTTGTCACCGAAATCCAACAAACCCTCATTGACCAGGGTGCCAATGTGGATTCAGTGATTATAGAAAAGTAAAAGCCCTGAGGGCGAAATAATTGATTTTGAATACAATTTTTAGCGTTAGCGGTGTAGGGGCGATCCTGGTGGTCGCCCTTTTGAATGACTACCAGATTGTTCTCTATAATACCTTTAACAACATTAAATGCTTTCTTAAACTTTCAGGCGACTCAAACTGAATGGTTTTAAACCCAATGTTTTTGGCGCTTTGAATATTCAGGTAATTATCGTCAATAAAAATACAACTTTCAGGATCAATCTGGTATCTGTCTATCAAAATTTTATAGATTTCCGGAAATGGTTTTACCACCTTCTCATTGCCCGAAACGACAATACCATCCAGACTTCTCAGAAACTCAAATTGCTTAAAAACAATAGGGAAAGTATCGGCTCCCCAGTTTGTCAATCCGTAGACCGGAAAGTTCTTTGCCTGAATCTCCTTCAAAATATCAACCGTACCTGTGATTGGACCGCCAACCATTTCAGACCAGCGGGTTTCATACATGGCAATTTTGTCACAATATTCAGGAAACTTCATTTGAAGTTCAGGGATCGTTTCTGAAAATGAAAACCCTTCATCCTGAAGCATATTCCAACGATCCGAACAAACGTTTCTCAGAAACCATTCCATCTCATCTTTATCTTCAAAAATCTTTTTGTATAGATATCTACGATCCCAATCGATCAATACACCACCAAAGTCAAAGACAACTGTTTTATATTTACTATTCATTTTAAAATATTAGAATTATATAGAAAAGACCGGCTCTTTTGAAACCGGTCTCATTCATTTTGATTCACTTATTACTGCTTTACCAACAATCAAACTAATATTTAACCCGATTATTGTCCAAATGTTTAAAAATAATGTGAAAAAAATGCATTTTCTATAATAATTTCACCCCTTCGGGGTTCATGATGAAACTTTCAATTTGCTATAATAATTTCATCCATTCGGGATTTTTCTTCAACCCCGAAGGGGGTGGTAGTATTATAGAAATCGTCCATTAACATTATGAACCCCGAAGGGGTGAAAGTATTATAAAATTAAAATTCACATTATTCCTTCAGGTTTTAAGGACAAACTTTAACCTTTAAACATTAAACCTTATATTCAGCAAGTCGCCATCAGCCACAACATAATTCTTACCTTCAACCAACAACTTACCATGTTCGCGGCAGGCATGTTCCGTTTTATAATGCACGAAATCAGTATATTTGATAACCTCTGCCCTGATATAACCCCTTTCCAGGTCGCTATGAATAACTCCGGCAGCCTGAGGAGCCGTCATCCCCTTGTGAATGGTCCAGGCATGAATCTCTTTAGGTCCTACCGTAAAGAATGACATCAGATTAAGGATCTTATATGCTGATCGCACCAGCCTGTCAACACCGGGTTCTTTCAAACCGGCATCTTCAAGAAATATCTTCCGGTCTTCCGGATCTTCAAGTGCCGCAATTTCAGCCTCAAGCTGTCCGGCAACAATCAGTACCTGCATATTTTCATCTTTCACAGCTTCTATTACCCTTTCAACATAGCTGTTGCCCTCAATAGCAGATTTCTCATCCACATTGCAGACATAAATAACCGGCTTGTCAGATAGCAAAAACATGTCTGCTATCCATCTCCTGTCCTCTTCCGAAGCCACGAGTGTGCGCATCGGTTGAAAATCTTCCAGATGTTTTATAAAACCTGTCAGCACCTCCATTCCTTTCTTCGCCTCTTTATCACCCACCTTTGATTGTTTCTCCAACTTGGCAATCTTGCGTTCTATCAAACCAAGGTCACGCACCTGTAACTCCAGATCAACGATTTCCTTATCCCTGACAGGATCAATACTTCCCTCGGGATGAGGCAGTAAAGGATCATCAAAACATCGCAACACATGAATGATGGCATCAGTTTGTTGAATCTCTGCCAGGAATTTATTGCCTCCACTCTCCTGTCCTCCTTTGGTTAAACCGGGAATATCAACTATATCCACTGTTACAGGAACGATTTTTTGAGATTTGACCATGTCATATAAAATCTGTAAACGTGGATCCGGTACAAATACCTGACCCAGGTTAGATTTGGTAGCACTGAAATCATAGCCCGAAGCCTGTGCCTTAGTATTTGAAATACAGTTAAATAAAGTTGTTTTTCCGGATTTGGATAACCCGATAATTCCACATTTAAGTCCCATAGAAATAGTATAATTTTATGCAAAGATAAGACAAAGCCGGTTAAATATTTCCATGGACGACTATCATACAGACTTTTCATTATTTTTGCAACTATTAATACCGTTTAACCCTTACAATCCAACTATAAATCACACACAACAATGAAAAAACAATTACTGGTATTTATTTTTCTAACAGTCTGTTGCATGCCTTCATGGCTTTCGGCCCAAACTGTTAAGAAGCCATTGACCCCTGCTGTTTACGACAACTGGAAGTCGATCGATGCTTCAACACTCAGCAACAATGGCCGTTATGCAGCCTATGAAGTCAATGCACAACAAGGCGATGGACGCCTCAATTTTATTGACCTTCAGACCAATAAACACGACTCGGTTAACCGTGCAGGCGGCGTACTCTTCTCTCCCAACAACAATTATTTCGTTACCAGGATCAAGATGAGCTATACCGATCAACGCAAAAAGAAACTGGCTAAAAAAGACAAAGAGATCAAAGACACACTCCTTGTACATGTTTTCGATGGCAAAGAGAAGAAGTTTTCAAAAGTCAAGACCTTCCGTGTTGCCGAAAAGGAATCGAACTGGTTTGCCATGTTGCTCGAACAGGAAGCCAAGAAGGATTCCGTGAAAAAAGGTGACTCTCTTAATAAAAAAGAACCCCAGGCTAAAAAGGAAATGATTGCGAAACCCGATAGCACGAAGAAATCTGCACCTAAAACCCCTAAACACAAATCAGAAGTAGTAAAGACCGATCTTGGTGAGCTGGTTATCTCCAACCCTATGACCGATAAAGAATACAGGTTCAAAGATGTCAAGGATTATGACCTCTCCAGAAACGGTCAGATCTTCACAGCAGTACGTGCCTGGGGTGATGCCATCGACTCTACAGAAATCGTATCATTCAACACCCTCACTGAAAAGCAAATTACGATCTATAAAGGTCCCGGCTATGCCGTTAAACCTACCACTGACTGGCAGGGGAACCAGGTTTTCTACCTGATGGCTACCGATACCGGCAAGATCAAACGTTATGCTCTTTACGATTACACCTTCAAAACCGCTAAACTCCAGATGGTAGCCGACACAGCTACTGCTGCCTTCACAAAGGGATGGTCTGTATCTGAAAATGGCCCTATCAATGTCTCTGAAGACGGCTCTAAGCTCTTCTTCAGCGTTGCCCCCCGACCTAAACCCGAGCCAAAAGACACCCTTACAGAGGACGAAAAGGCCCATTATGATGTATGGAGCTGGACCGACGATATGCTCATGACACAGCAGCTCTTTAGTGCTGCAAGGGACAAGAAGAAGTCATACACAGCCCTCTTTAACGTTGCAAAGAACAAAGTCTTTCAGTTGGGCGACGAGAACATGGAAACGATTGTTCCCACCTTCCATAACAATGGTGAATTCACCCTCGGTTATGTTTCAAAACCATATAGAAAAGAGCGCGCAACGAAAGGCACTTCACCACGCGACATCTACCTCATCAACCTGAATACCGGTGAGAAGAAGTTACTTCTCAAGAAGACTGAAGCACAAGGCTCCCTCTCTCCCACTGCCAAATACATTGCTTATTATCTGCAGGCCGACAGCACCTGGAATTGCCTGAATCTGGCCACGATGCAGTCTGTCTGTCTCACCAAAAACCTCAATGTCAAATTCTATGACGAGGAACACGACACTCCTGATCAGGCCAGTTCATATGGTAATGCCGGCTGGACCCAGGACGACAAGCAGTTCCTGATCTACGATCATTACGACATCTGGTCTTTTGATCCCCAGATGAAGAAACAACCCGAGATGCTGACCAAAGGTACAGGTCGCGAGCAGAATATCACATTCCGTTACAGCGCCCTCGACAATGAAGTCAATTATATCGCTGGACATATGTTGCTCGATGCCTTTAACAATATGAACAAACAAAGTGGATATTACCGTCTGGAACAACCTATTTCTGCGGTTCCAACTAAACTGGTAATGGGCGAGTTTAAATATCTTGGCGAACGCAAGGCAAAGAATGCCAATGTCATGCTATGGGCTAAAAGTACCTTCCAGTTATTTCCTGATCTTTGGATCAGCGATATGGACTTTGCCAATACCAAATGCATCAGCGACGCCAACCCACAACAGAAAAACTATCTCTGGGGAACTGCAGAACTCGTCAGCTGGACAGCATTCGACGGCGAGAAACTCAACGGATTACTATATAAACCCGAGAACTTCGATCCTAACAAGAAATACCCTATGCTGGTTTACTTCTACGAACGCAACAGCGACAATCTTTATGCTCATTCCACACCACGTCCGAGCCGTTCAATCATCAATACCTCTTTTTGCGCAAGTAACGGATATGTCGTTTTTGTTCCCGATATCACTTACAAGAAAGGGATGCCGGGCAAGAGCGCCTATAACGCCATCATCAGTGGCACCCAGGCAATGGTTGAAAAAGGATTTATCGATCGCGACCACATGGGACTCCAGGGACAAAGCTGGGGAGGCTATCAGACCGGATTCCTCGTCACTCAGACCGACATGTATTGTGCAGCGTTTGCCGGTGCCCCGGTCAGTAATATGACCAGCGCTTATGGTGGAATCCGTTGGGAAAGCGGTATGCCACGTACCTTCCAGTATGAATCAGGACAAAGCCGTATCGGCGCCAGCCTGTGGGAAAAACCACAACTCTATATCGAAAACTCACCGCTGTTCTATGTAGACCGCATCCACACCCCATTGCTAATCATGTCTAACGATAACGACGGTGCTGTTCCCTGGTATCAGGGCATCGAATATTTCAATGCCATGCGCCGTCTCAACAAACCGGCCTGGTTGCTTTGTTACAATGGTGACCAGCACAATCTAACACGTCGCGCTAACATGAAAGACCTTGACATCCGGATGATGCAGTTCTTCGATCATTTTCTGAAGGGCGCCCCTATGCCATTATGGATGAAGGCAGGTCTTCCTGCAGTTGATAAAGGATTACGCAATGCATATGAACTCACTACCGATGATGATCAGTAAATAAACCCACGGTTGTATTGAAAATTCAATAAACCCACGAATGAGATGTAGGGAGGCCCCTGTGGGTCTCCCTACATCTCATTCGTTCGCTTTAAAAATAATGTTGAAAATGTGAAATGCTCTTATTCAAACCTCAAAGAATGAAACAATGGCCTCATCCCGGCTGGAAACGCATCCTGTTTGTTGGATAGGAAAAACAAATAGGCATCACCAACATTATCTTTGTGCAAGGCAACAACCATACAAAACCTGTATCCTTTTCCAAACTCAGATCTCAATTCAACCAACGTAATAGCCCCCCAGTCGGCATTAAACTCCTCTTGTGCCGCACTCTTCTCAAAAGCTTTAAACTCGTAATCATAACCACCCGAAATATCGTACAACACCGCTTTCATATTCCCCTCATACGTAGTGTTCCTGATCTTCACTTTACTTTCCATTGCCTTTTTCACACTATCATTGCTGTAAGCCTTGTAAAGTATTGGTCTGATGGCATATCTCAAAACAAAATCCTTTTCAGGATATTTAACTGCATAATCATAATCCATGTTTTTGTTAGCGATCACAGGGCTTTCAACAAAAACGGATGGAATATTAATACTCATCCCACATTCTTTAACTCTGGCTTCAAATGCAGTCAGGCTCTGACTATAGCCACAATTTGAAATTATCAGTGCCAATAATGTCAGTGTTACAATTCTTAGATGTTTCATAGATTTCAAATGAGAGGATAAATATTCTTTCCAAATTTAGATGATAAAGTCATTCAGAAGTTTAAAAAGAAAATTTATTTACTTAACAAATCCGTTATTTTTGCATTACCTTTAATTTTTTTAAATTAATACCGCAATACCCTATAAGCATACCCTGAACGAATTTAAATTAAATTAAAAAAGAATTAAATTTGTAACCTGCTTCGCTCGTATTAATTTGTAAATTGCCACCATGAAAGAGTCTATAATAATTGGATTAGTACACAGTGCAGCCATACTGCTTGCTTTTACAATGCTCTACGAGAATTTCTGGTTGAAGAATGAAGCATCTAAAAACTATTGGGCTAGAATCATCACCGGGATTATTATGGGAGGCATTGGCATAGTATTGATGTTAACCCCCTGGACATTGATCCCCGGAGTTGTCCTCGATACCCGATCAATCCTGCTTTCCATTTCAGGTCTGTTCTTTGGACCCATCCCAACAATAATTGCAATATTAATAACCGGATCTATGCGCATAATAATGGGTGGAGAAGGTGTGTGGATGGGGATTGCAGTAATTATATCATCCGGAACAATAGGTCTGTTATGGCGACAGTTCAGACCTACCTGGCGGTTTAGAAACATATATCTTGAATTATTGACAATGGGATTGTTAGTTCATACTGTCATGTTTGCCTCTACGATATTATTACCAGCTGCTGATATACTCCTGATCAGACAAACAATAGCATTACCCTTAATATTGATCTATACACCCCTTACAATGCTACTTGGCCTTTTGATGTTACGGCAATCAAATAATTATCTGAACAGCTTAGCAAAAACGCAGGATCTCATAGATCGCAAGCATATAGAAAAGGAATTGAAGAATTCATTGTCACTGGTACAAACTACACTTGAATCAATTCATAATGGGATTCTGGTTGTCGACCATTTAGGTAAGGTTATCAAATACAATTCAAGATTTCTTCAGATGTGGCAGATCCCGGAAGAAATTATTTCCCAGGGTGATGATAAAATATTATTAAATTATATACTTGATCAGCTGATTGATCCTAATGGTTTTATTTCTACTGTATCAGAAATGTATGAGAAAACTGATGCAGAATCTTTAGATTTGTTGTATTTCAGAGATGGACGAATATTCGAGCGATTGACAAAGCCCCTTCATCTTGAAGGCGAAACGAAAGGACGAATCTGGTCATTTCGCGACATTACCGAAAACAGGCAGGCAGTCGACAGACTAGAGGAAAGTGAAAAGAAATTCCGGGCTATCTATGAAAATTCTCAGGAAGGGATCTTTCAGACCAGATA